>Ga0105348_1000753_pt1 | contig 23427 bp, 17 predicted proteins | sample EN8Hudsemesocosm_2_FD_83504 | JGI IMG/M metagenome (GOLD analysis project Ga0105348, IMG submission 83504) | Methane-oxidizing microbial communities from mesocosms in the Hudson Canyon - EN8C Hudson Canyon | ecosystem: Environmental > Aquatic > Marine > Cold seeps | place: Hudson Canyon... | reverse complement strand
TGCGAACAAAGTAGCCGGACTGAGGTTTGGATTGAATCAAGCCGCGGTCTTCCAAAAGCCCATAGGCTTGGTTGATGGTGGAAATGCTCACTGCACGCTGTTTGCTGAGCTGGCGCACGCTCGGTACTTTTTGTCCGGGAGTGTAGAGGCCTTGCTCGATATCTTCCGCCAGTTCATCGGCAATTTTGCGGTAGAGTGTGCTCATCAATAGCGCCTTTATCAATTTTTAATACGCAATCTATTCATTACGAGTCATTCAAACTGTATCTAGTTTATAACTGAAACTGTGCTTGTTTGCAGTACAGTTTTGTTCGGAAATACCAGTACAGTTCGTATGAGTCCTACCACTGTACTGCTTTATCTATGTGTCTATGCCTCTGAAGTCTGTGCCTGAACCCCTGCACAATAGCTGCTTGCCATTATTAGTTACATCAACTGTTACATCAGCAAAGGGGATCACTATGGACGTTTCAGTGACATCATCTTCAACATCAGGACTATCTACGGAGCGGGGAGCTGTACCCTATTCTGGGTTACTTAATGCTTTAGTGGCTGTAGTTCTATTTAGCCTGACAGCGCCTTTGACTAAGATAGCATTGGTCAGTTTTAGTCCGGAACTTATTGCGACGAGTCGAGCGTTGGTGGCAGGCGTGTGTAGTTTATTCTTCATCATCGCGTTTGGTTGGCGGTTTCCTTCCAAGGCGGAGTTGGTGGGTTTACTCATTGGTGGTGCTTGTGTGACCTTGGTGTTTCCTTACGCTATTAGTCTTGCGCTATCGAGTTGGTCCGCTAGTGATATGGGAGTAGTTCTAGCCGCCATTCCATTAATTACAGCATTAATCGCGGCATTCGTTTTTAAGGAAAGACACCCTTGGGTTTTTTGGTTGAGTGTTGTTGTCGGTGCCGGCTTATTAATGCACTTTGCTTTGAAATCTGGTCAAGCTGAAGCACATCTGGTTGTTTTTATAATGCTAGCGGCGGCAGGAGTTGGTTATGCCTTTGGTGGTAACGCCGCGAAAACCTTAGGGGGCTGGAAAACCATTTGTTGGATGACAGTCTTGTATTCACCCGTCAGTGCATTGGGTTTTGGTTATTTCGCGGGAGCTGATGCGGAAAATATTGAAATTAGTTTTAGTAGCCGGGCACTATATGCGCTTTTGTATTTGATGTTTATTAGCCAGTGGTTGGGGTTTCACTTTTGGTATGATGCTATGGCAAAAGTAGGAATAGCGAAAGCAGGGCAGGTGCAGTTGTTGCAACCATTTTTTACTTTGTTGTTCGCCGTTCCTTTGTTGGGTGTCGATTTTGAGTTTAATCAATTTGTTTATGCAGGATTAATTTCAATTACTGTGATCTTTGCCATCAAATCAAAACAGGTATGAAATCTTAGCTTTAATGCATGAATTAAAATTTTTAAAGGTTTGTACAAAAAACGGCAACAGATTGGTTTGTTGCCGTTTTTATATGGTGTGTTAATTATTTTCCAGTATAGGTTGGACGACGTTTTTCTAAGAATGCGGTTATGCCTTCTTGGCCATCAGTTCCGGTAGCATTTCCTGCTATACCTCTAGCTTCCAATTCCATTTGTGCTTCCAGACTTTCTTTTGCTGAGCTGATAAGTAGCTCTTTAACCTTTGCAAAGGCCTGTGTTGGACCTTGTGCTAATCGTTGCGCCATTTTTTCTGCGGTTGCCAGTAATTTATCAGCTGGTACCACGTCATTTATGAGGCCCCAGTCTTTTGCTTCGGCGGCAGAAAGTTTACGGTTTGTGAGCATTAGTTCTTTGGCGCGGCGTTCTCCGATAAGACGAGGAATGAAATAGCTTGCTCCGCCATCGGGTGATAGGCCTGCAGCCGTGTAGGCCATAGTGAAACTAGCCGACTCAGATGCCAATGTATAATCACCTACAACCGCTAGGCTCATACCGGCACCCGCTGCTGGTCCATTTACCGCTATGACTAATGGTTTTTTCATGCGGGAAAAATGAGAAATAGCATTATGTAGGTAAGCGGCGGATTCAGTTAATAGTGGGCCAATATTGTCGAGGTGTTGTCCGAACCAGCCTAGGTCGCCACCGGCGCTAAACATTTTTCCTTCACCGGTTAGTAATACGGCGCGAATTTCTGCATTGCTGTCACACTCTATGGCCGCAGCAAATAGTTCCCTCATCATGTCCATATTCATTGAGTTGGCAGCATCAGGCCGGTTCAAGGTGATGCGAGCTAGAGCACCGTCCAGTTCAAATTTTAGTGTCTGGTAACTCATTGTGCTTTTACTCCAGTTGTTAGTGTGTTGTATTTTGTTGTGCGGGCTTAGAGGGTTCAATTCCTAAAAGTTGCATGGTGGTATCTACTACCTTTGCCATTTCTTCGCGTGTGGTGTGCTTGCGGGAAGAAACCCTAAGTCCCTGATTGAGGGTCATTACCATTTTTGCGAGATATTCAGGTGAAAAGGTTTTGTCGAGTTGGTCTAGCTTTTGTGCTAGCTGAAAGCAGTGTTCGAATTTTTGTTCCACTTGTTTAAGTCGTTCTATAGCGTGCTGTGATAATTCCGGCTCGACATCAGCTAGTTCTAATATCGTATTGACCATCATGCAGCCCCGTGTCAGTCGAGATCGGGTGCTGTTGTGAACGGTCTCAACAAAAAACGAGCGCACGGCATTGAGTGGTTTTTCTTCGGTGAAGGCGGATTCAATAATGTCGTAATTACGGTCGGAAAATTGATCAAGCGCTTCTAAAAATAAACGTTGCTTATCTCCAAAGGTAGCGTAAAGGCTACTTCGACTTATCTCCATGGTGTCTAAGAGTTGTTGCATGGAGGTAGCGGAATACCCTTGGCGCCAAAATAAATGCATGGCCGAATCCAGCGCTTCGTCGCGGTCGAAAGCTAGCGTACGTGCCATGCTATTTCCTCTTTATTTTTGCGTAGGTAATTACAGTGCAGTTTCTAAAATGCGTTTACTAATCGTTAGATCGATATCTCTTTTTTCACTCAACTTGACCATGTTGTGATTTTTGAGTTGTTCGAGTATTTTTTCGATACTGGACTCGTCCACTTTTACGTCTGATAGGCGAATAGGCATGCCCATTTGTTGGAAGAATGCTTCTGTTTTTGCAATGGCTGCATCGATGCGTTCATCGTCATTACCGTCTGTGATATGCCAAACACGTTCCGCGTACTGTAGCAGCTTTTCTTTTTTCTCTGCACGACGTTCTTTCATGACGGCGGGTAGGAAAATGGCCAAGGTGCGTGCGTGATCTACGTGGTGTAATGCGGTTAGTTCATGGCCGATCATGTGGGTCGTCCAATCTTGTGGTACACCGGCGCCGATAAGTCCGTTAAGTGCCAGTGATGCTGACCACATGATATTGGCGCGAACTTTATAGTTATCCTTTTCTTTCGAGAGTGCTTTTGGGCCTTCTTCGATCAATGTTTGTAACAAACCTTCGGCAAAACGGTCCTGAACTTTGGCTTCGATAGGGTAGGTTAGGTATTGCTCCATGGTGTGAGCAAAAGCATCGACGACGCCATTACCAACTTGGCGCTCCGACAAACTTAGGGTTACTGTTGGATCAAGTACCGCAAACTTAGGGGCAACTTTTGAACTAAAGAATGTCAGCTTATCTTTACCGCGAGTAACGACTGCACCTGAGTTGGTTTCAGACCCGGTTGCCGGTAGGGTAAGCACTACACCCAGTGGGAGTGCTTTTTTAACGGGTTTATAGGCCGCTAGAATTTCCCAGGGATCCTCACCTTCATAGTATGCCGCAGCGGCGATAAATTTTGTGCCATCGATAACCGAGCCGCCACCGACGGCCAGAAGGAAATCAATACGGTTTTCCTTAATGATGTCTACGGCTTTCATTAAGGTGTCGTAGGTGGGGTTGGGCTCAATACCAGCGAACTCAAAGAAGGTATGATTATTTAAAGCCGTCGCTACCTGTTCGTAGACGCCGTTGCTTTTAATGGAGCCTCCACCGTAGGTGATAAGAACGCGGGCATCTGCTGGAATACCTTTGGTGATGGATTGAATCTGACCCTCGCCGAAGAGGACACGGGTCGGATTATGAAAGGTAAAGTTCAACATATATTAGGCCTTTTAAATATATTCTGTATCAGAAGGTTCACAGTTAACTATCTTTGCATGGGGTTGTCAGTGACAAATGTTATCAAGGAATTTGTCAGTGTTTCGCTTTGGTCTTCCTGTAGGAAGTGGGCGCCACTTTTAACGGTAATGTGTTTTTGGCCCTTGGCTCCAGGGATGAGCGTTTTGAAGACTTCGTCGCCACCGCGGAAAACTTCATCACTATCGCCAAAGGCGGTGAGGAAGGGTTTGTTCCATTCTTTGAGTACTTTCCAGGCGGCACGGTTGTTCTCAGTTTCCGGATTATCGGTAGATGTGGGTAGTATCATGGGGAACTCTCGTGCACCCATGCGATAGCTCTCATCAGGAAAGGGGGCGTCGTAGGCGGCAACCTGTTCCGTTGTCATGTTGGAGCAGACACCACCATTGATGATGCGACCAATATTCATTTCATCGTACTTTTGTGAGTAACTGCGCCAAACCACAAAGGCTTCATTGGGTGGCGTGTCGCCTGTGGTTAGCCCTGTATTGGCTGCCATAACGCGTTCGAAGCGCTCAGGATTGGCCGCTACTAAACGCAGGCCAATAAAGCCACCCCAATCCTGACAGAACAAGGTGATGTTATTTAGGTCAAGCTGGTCAATAACGGCTTGCATCCAGGCTACGTGGCGAGCGTAAGTGTAGTCTTTACGCTCTGTGGGTTTATCGGAACGGCCAAAGCCAATAAGGTCTGGTGCGATTACGCGAAAACCCGACTCCGTTAGGGAGGTAATCATATGTCTATATAGGTAGCTCCAAGATGGGTTACCGTGCAGAAGTAATATGACCTCTCCATCCTTGTCTCCTTCATCTACATAATGAACACGTAGCTCGCCGCCTTCACCGTCATCTACCACCAGGTAATTAGGATTGAACTTATAGCCAGGCAGGTTTTCAAATTGATCGTCTGGGGTACGTAGGTACTGCATGGAGATCCTCTGAAATGTGAGTCTTAGGGATAAAAACAATACTGTACTGATCGTTCCGCAAAGCATATTTTAAATGGAATGATTGGTCCAGTTATTTTTATTGTCTTTGTGGCTTCAAATGATTACATCTGTCAATTGACAAACTAGGAGGGGGATTACAAACTTCGGCCATGAATTCACGCATCCATCGAAAACACGCACTATTTGCAATGCTCTGTTGGCTATTCGTAGCCAATGCGGCGTGGTGTGCTGCGTTGATGAATTCCTCTGCTATTAGTTCTCCCTCAATGCCGATGACCTCATCTGAGGTGATGGCTGATGGGATGGATCATTCTCATCATGCCATGATGATGAAATCTTCATCACAGCAGGGGATGAATTGCGAAGAAGAAAATTCCTTGTGTTGTCCGGAAATTGATTTAACGGCGACGTCAGCCTTTACGGCGGATGAGCCCCCCGTTTTTATTTGGCTATCTTGGTTAACTGTGTTGCCTGAATTTTCTCAGTCTAGCGCAAATGCGGGTTGGTGCTCGACGCCGCCCGGTTCTGAGTACGATCCTCCGATACATCTTCTAAATTGTTCTTTTCTGAATTAAATATCCAGTTCGGCTTTTTTAACGCTGGGATTGATGTAGTTTCATCTTTGATTACTTCTTACTAAGCTTAGTAAGCACTACATTCCAGCTGTATTTGATAGCCGTTTTCCTTGTTGTAGTTCTTTACGCTGTTTTTTTAAGCCATATTTATATTTCAAGTAAGTCGGAGTACTTATGTTTAAGCATGCAGGTGTTGTCACCATCTTATTTCTAGGTTTTTCACAAGTTGCTGCTGCAGCCACGAGTATTTCTTTGGTTCAAGCAGAGCAGGTTGCATTACAGCGGGACCCGACAACCAGAGCATTTCTACAGCAAGCAAGCGCTGAAGAGGCACTATCAGTGGCTCAGTCGCAGCTACCTGATCCTAAACTGCAACTGGGCGTAGTGAATCTTCCCACCGATACCATTGATTTAGATCAGGAAAATATGACGCAGCTAAAAGTAGGCTTACAGCAAGCGTTTCCCTCCTTTGAGCGATTACGGTTGCGGGGTGAGCAAGGGAAAGATCAAGGGATGGTCTATCAGCAAATGGCGGCGGAGCGGCGTTTGCATTTACAACGGGAGGTTCGCTTAATCTGGTTGGAGCAGTATTACTGGCTACAGGCGGAAAAATTAGTGAGTGAAAATCGCGAGGCTTTTGAGCAATTGCTTCGCGTTACTCGTTCCCTGTATGAAATTGGACGTAACAACCAGCATGACGTTATTCGAGCTGAGTTAGAGCTGCATAATTTGTCTGACCGTTTATTGCGTATAAAAAAACGTTATCAGGAAGAGCAAGCGAATCTATCACAATGGATTGGCCAACAAGGAGAGACAAATCGAGTCGATGATGTTTTGCCTAATTGGATGGCGGTTTGGCATACCCCATTGGTGAAAACGAATGAACGGGATGCATTATTATCCCACCCCAAAGTCTCAGCCTTTGATGCCAAGGTATCGAGGATAAATAAATCGGTAGCTATTTCGAAAACAGCCTATTCACCTGATTGGTCGCTAAACCTGAGTTATGGGCAAAGGGATGATGTGCCAAATGGTATAGATAGAGCGGATTTCTTTTCGGCCATGGTGACAGTTGATATGCCGTTATTTACAGAGAACAGACAAGACAAAAGATTGGCTGCGTCTCATCAAAGACTGGCAGTAGCTAAAGATCAGCGTTTGTCCGTACTGTGGGAAATGCAGGCGCAGGTGCGGCGAGAACAGGCACGGAGTCTTCGATTGGCAGAACGTCACGCCTTATTTGAAAAGTACTTGTTACCTCAAAGCCATGATCAAGCAATAGCTGCCTTGTTCGCTTATCAAAATGATCAGGCTGACTTTGGCGAAGTGGTGCGGGCTACCATGATGGAGCTGGAGACACAGTTGGATTTTCAGCGGGTGACGATTGATCATCTGCAGTCTTTAGCAAGGTTACGTTACTTCTTACCGGGCAATTTGCCAAGTGACGTGGCGAAAATATTGCCGAGCAATGTATCAAAGAGTGTATCGAACAATCTACTGAGTAATGTACCGAAGAAGGTATCGAGCTCTAAATCAAAAATTATGCTGAGTCACACATCTAGCGATGGGCTTGTCGATGTTGAAGTAGAAGGGGCCTTGTAATGAATAAATTTATTGGAATATGTTTAGTGTTGTTAGCTGGTATTGGTATCGGCGCTGGTTTGAGTTGGTTTCTGGTTGGCGAGTCAGGCGTAGGCATGGTTACTGGTGATAAAGCAATGGAGAAGAAAGTTGCTTATTGGGTCGCACCAATGGACGCAGGTTATCGTCGGGACGAGCCTGGAAAATCCCCGATGGGAATGGCTTTGATTCCTGTCTATGAGAGTGATGGTGATGATGAGCCAGGCACCGTCACTATTTCAGCCAATATTGAAAATAATCTTGGTGTGCAGCTAGGGAAAGCAGATCGAAGTGATTTGAGTTTAAAGATTAATACGGTGGGCTTTATTCAGTTTAATGAAAAAACGGTAAGCCATGCTCATAGTCGGGTTGAGGGCTGGATTGAATCGTTATCGGTGAATGCTGTTGGTGATCCTGTTGAAAAAGGTCAAAAGCTATTTGAATTATATTCGCCTGAATTGGTGAATGCGCAGGAGGAATATCTTCTAGCACTGCAAACGAAGAATCGTCAACTAACGCGTAGTGCAGGTCGAAAGTTGACCGCTTTGGGAGTGAGTAACCAACAAGTTAAGGCGTTAAAACGGACAAAGAAAGTGGAGCAACGTCTACCTATTTACGCCCACGGTTCGGGTTATGTGGCAACGCTTAATGTGCGCGAGGGTATGTTTATTAAACCCGCGACAAAAATATTATCGATTGGTGGTCTGGATGATGTTTGGGTTATTGCCGAGATCTTTGAACGGCAAGCTAGCTGGGTGAAGTCTGGTCAGCGCGTACGCATGGTGACTGAAAGTGCGCCAGGTGCTGAATGGTTAGGGGTGGTTGATTATATCTATCCGGTATTGGATCAAAGAACGCGTACCTTACGTGCACGCATTGTTTTTGATAATGCGGATCAACGTTTAAAGCCTAATATGTTTGCTCAACTAACGATTGATGCAGGCACGAGAAATAATGTTCTTTCAATACCGCGAGATGCAGTTATTCGTCAGGGTGGAATGATTCGTGTAGTGAAGGCCTTGGGTGATGGGAAGTTTCGCTCGGTTAGAATAGAAACAGGTATTGAAAGTGGCAATCGTATTGAGGTAGTTGCCGGTCTTACTGTTGAGGATGAAGTTGTTATTTCCAGTCAATTCCTAATTGATTCTGAATCCAGTGTGGATGCTGACTTACGCCGTATTGATGGTGTTGGTGTTATGAATAATGTTGTTAAGGGCATTGAAACGGAAGTTCCAATGGCTGAAGCAATGGTGGTGTCTGACGTATCTTCAAAGGGCACGGTTGTCAGTATTATGCCTGGCCATGGCATGGTGAAAATTCAGCATACGGCTGTTCCTGAGTGGGATTGGCCTGCAATGACCATGGATTTTACGGTGAATGATGATGTTGATCTTAGCCCGTTTAACACTGGTGATCGGATTGCCTTTCATATGAACAAACTTGACGACGGCAGCTATCGCATCAGTCAGATTGAAGCATATAGCGATGACAGTAAAGCCATCGACCATTCTGCGGATCAACATTAGGAGCTTGGCATGATTGAAAAACTGATTCACTGGTCGATACACAATCGTTTTTTTGTGTTACTTGCTACCTTTATTTTGCTCATAGCTGGCATTTATGCCGTGAAGCAAACCCCTATTGATGCTATTCCGGATTTATCGGATGTGCAGGTTATTATCAAAACTAGTTATCCAGGCCAAGCGCCACAAGTGGTGCAGGACCAAGTGACCTACCCGCTGACAACCGCCATGTTGTCGGTACCCAAAGCCATTACTGTTCGAGGGTATTCTTTTTTTGGCGACTCTTACGTTTACGTGATCTTTGAAGATGGAACGGATCTATATTGGGCGCGATCACGGGTGTTGGAATATTTGAGTCAGGTTGCCGGTAGCTTGCCGAGCCAAGCCAAAGCGGAACTCGGACCAGATGCTACGGGCGTTGGTTGGGTGTATTCCTACGCGTTGGTGGATCGTACCGGTAAACATGATTTAGCGGCATTACGTAGTCTACAAGATTGGTTTTTGAAGTTTGAATTACAAACCGTGCCAGGAGTATCCGAGATAGCGACTGTTGGTGGAATGGTTCGGCAATATCAGGTAGTTATTGATCCGAATAAATTGCGTGCCTATGAGCTTTCCTTATCCCATGTGCGAATGGCTCTCAAACGCGGTAATCAAGAGTCGGGCGCTTCGGTGATTGAAATGGCAGAAGCAGAATATATGGTAACGACATCGGGTTATTTGAAAGGTGTTAATGATATTCGTCAAATTCCGCTGGGATTAAATAGCTCGGGCACACCTTTATTATTAGGGGATATTGCAGATGTAAGGGTAGGACCTCAGATGCGTCGTGGTATTGCTGAGTTAGATGGTGAAGGCGAAGTGGTTGGCGGAATTGTGGTGATGCGCTTTGGTGAAAATGCGCAAACTATTATTGAGGGTGTTAAAGCCAAGCTAGCGAAACTACAAAAAGGTTTGCCCGAAGGTGTGGAAATCGTCACTACCTATGATCGATCCAATCTGATTAGTAATGCGGTAACCAATTTATACGAAAAACTAGCGGAAGAATTTATTGTTGTTGTTTTAATTTGTGCCGTGTTCCTATTTCATTTGCGTTCGTCCTTAGTGGTTATCATTAGCTTACCTATGGGGATTTTGTCGGCATTTATCATCATGCACTTTCAGGGAATCAATGCCAATATAATGTCTCTGGGCGGAATCGCCATCGCAATCGGCGCTATGGTTGATGGTGCCATTGTTATGATTGAAAACGTGCATAAACACTTTGAGGAAACCGAGGTGACCGATGAAAATCGGTGGCAGGTCATTGCCAATGCTTCGGCAGAAGTAGGTCCAGCGCTATTTTTCTCACTGATGATCATTACCATGAGTTTTCTACCGGTATTTACGCTGGAAGCACAAGAAGGAAAAATGTTCGCACCGTTGGCATATACTAAAACCTACGCAATGGCAGCGGCGGCGGGATTGGCTATTACCCTGGTGCCTGTGCTGATGGGTTATTTTGTGCGGGGTAATATTATATCTGAACATAAAAACCCGTTGAACCGCTTGGTAACGGGCGCTTATCGTCCCCTCATTAATGGCGTACTTAAAGCACCTAAAACGGTTGTTGTTGCTGCTGTTATTGTTATGTTGGTTGGTTTGTGGCCGGCCAGTAAGCTCGGTAGTGAGTTTATGCCGCCGCTGGACGAGGGCGATATTATGTACATGCCGACAACCTATGCGGGTATTTCCGTCGGTAAGGCGCGCCAGATTTTGCAGCAAACCGATAAGCTGATTAAAACGGTACCAGAAGTAGCCACCGTTTTTGGTAAAATGGGACGGGCTGATACCGCGACTGATCCAGCGCCATTAACCATGATTGAAACAACGGTTCAGTTGAAACCAAAATCCCAATGGCGGGAGGGCGTTACTTCTGAATCACTACGACAAGAATTAAATAGCTTGATTCAATTTCCTGGTTTAACTAACGCTTTTGTAATGCCGATAAAAACACGCATCGATATGCTGGCCACAGGCATTAAAACTCCGGTCGGTATTAAAGTAGCTGGGCCAGATTTAAAAGTCATTGAAGAAATTGGTAAAAAATTGGAATCCGTAATACCAGAAGTTCAAGGTACGGCATCAGTTTATTCAGAACGTGTTGCTGGTGGCCGCTATGTAAAAGTTGATATTGATCGCGAAAGAGCTGCGCGCTTTGGTCTTAATATTGACGATGTTCAAGCTGTAGTACGTACGGCAATCGGCGGTATGAATGTGACCGAAACTGTAGAGGGCCTGGAGCGTTATCCAGTAAATTTGCGTTATCCGCAGAGCTATCGGGATTCTATCGAGCAGTTGAAATTATTGCCTGTGGTAACTTCTGACAATAAACGTATTGCTTTGGCTGATGTGGCTCGGGTGTATGTAGATGATGGACCGCCGGCGATTAAAAGCGAAAATGCGCGTTTAAATGGTTGGACCTATGTAGATATTAGCGGGCGTGATTTGGGTTCGTATGTGGAAGAAGCGCAACAACTGGTTGCTGATCGTGTTGAGCTACCTGCAGGGTATTCAATCTTATGGTCTGGCCAGTATGAATATATGCAGAGGGCCAAGGAACGACTGACTGTGGTATTACCTTTAACTTTGGCCATTATTATTGTGCTCTTGTATTTGAATTTTCGCAGTATCGCTGAAGTCGCCATTATTATGGGGACTCTACCTTTTGGTTTGCTAGGTGGAATTTGGTTGATGTTGGGATTAGGGTATGATTTTTCCGTTGCTGTTGGTGTGGGTTTTATTGCTTTGGCCGGCGTTGCAGTAGAAATCGGCGTGCTTATGTTGGTGTATCTCAATCAGGCTTATCAGAAAATGTTAAAAAGTTGTGAGCAGGAAAGTCGGTCGTTAACTCGAGCTGATATTATTGCTGTTGTAAAACAAGGTGCCGGTCAGCGAGTGCGTCCCATTATGATGACAGCTACGGCTATCGTGGCTGGACTGGTTCCTATTATGTTTGGTGCGGGCACCGGTTCTGAGGTAATGCAACGCATAGCCGGCCCTATGATAGGTGGGATACTTTCAACCTTGGTGTTAACCTTACTTGTTATTCCTGCTGTTTATACACTATGGCGAAGCCACCGATTACCGTTCTCTGCTATGGAAGTTAAGTAAGTTGTAATGGCTATCTGAGATAGAGTTATATAGCTTTGATTCACGTAGGAATTAAATCTTGTCGTATAGAAAAATATTTGAAGATGATTTCTTGTTGGTGGTAGATAAGAGCTTTGGTGTCAGTTTTCATAATGAAATTCATGCTGAAAATTCGACTTTATCGGAGGACAAAGATATCACCGTGAAGGGATTAGTAACACAGATAAAGGAGCAAGGAGACTATAAAGAGTTATTTCCAGTACATCGTTTAGACAAGATGACATCGGGTTTATTAGTGATTGCAAAACGTTTAGATAGTGCTCAGCAGTTAACAAGATTATTTGAACAAAAGGACATAGAAAAATATTACTTGGCAATATCTGATCGTAAACCCAAAAAAAAGCAAGGTTGGGTTATAGGTGATATGGAAAAAAGTCGTCGTGGAAGCTGGCGGTTAACAACATCAAAACAAAACCCTGCAAAAACGTATTTTGTTTCAAAAGCCTTATCGGAAGGGCGGCGGTTATTTTTACTAAAGCCTTTTACTGGAAAAACTCACCAAATACGAGTGGCGCTAAAGAGTGTAGGGTCTCCTATTGTGGGGGACCTTCGTTATCAAGCATCTGAGGTGGCAGAAAAATACGACCGTGGTTATCTGCATGCTTATGCGATGAGATTTAAGTTAGCAGGGAAGTTGTATCAATTTGAATGCCCACCCTTAAGCGGTAAATTCTTTACAGAGGCACTTTTTACAGAGGCGCTTCTTGAGTATAAGGAACCTTGGGGGCTGAGCTTACCTAGTCTTTAACGAAAGCAGCGTCTGTATACAGGTGGTTTATAATGCTGCTTTTTATGCTTTATATTGATACGGAGTGCATAAAATAATAGATGGAATTTCGCACCAAATTAAATCACAAGTAAATGCAAGGCACCGTAAGTTTGCAGAACAGCCTTTGTATTTATCATTACTGATGGCTAAGTGAAATCAAATTAGTGTCATCTAATGCTTGTTTAGTATTTGATGTATACGTCGTGTCTCTTTTGTTGTATTTGTTCGTTGCTGTAGCTTTAAGGTGGCGTACGTCGTGTTTACTTTGTGGAAGAGCTTCTGAGCGGTGTCATCTTTAAATAATGTCTTTAATACCTATAAATCCCATTGGTCATGCTATTTATAAAATACTGAGAAATCAGTGCAGTATAAAAATTATGTGTTGGGTCAAGCTTAGAGCGACAAAAAACATTTTCTTTGCGACGTTTGCTTTCGAAGTTCCTTGCTGTGAACTATAATTCAGTCCCTTACCCGGTGGTTTATTTATTTTCATGTAGACGCGATGTATTCGTCTGCGGGATTTTTTATTCTTGTAATTTAACCTGATTGTCATCTTCAGGTACTAAATTTGCATTGGGTGGAGACGTTCGAAAGGACTTGACGTTTAACTGACACTAATTGAGCTTAGAACATGACTGCGGAGCAAAAAATAACACCAAGCAGTGAGGAGCATGAAGCTCTACTGCCCGCGATACGTAAGGCTGATCTTCCCATTGAGAAGCCGCCCATACCTTCATACGAAGTGGAAAGTGAAGACACCCTAAAAGAGAAAAAGGCACTTGCTGCTAGCAAGAATGGGTCGCCTAATGCTTTAACCGGAAAAACACTACCGGAAACAGCGTTGAACATAGGTATGCAGATACTGACCCAGCCTGCATTAACTCTGCGTAAGAGTGTACAGGTAGCCAGTGAAGTTGCATCTGCCCTGCGTGGAGAATCCCCCAACAAACCCGATCGTAGAGACCGTCGCTTTAAAGATGAAGCTTGGCGCGAAAACTATTTCTATCATGCCTTGGCGCAGTCTTACCTTGCTTGGCGTAAGGGTGTTAATGAATGGGTCGATGAAAGTGATCTGGCTGAAGATGATGAAGTCAGAGCGCGCTTTTTAGTTAATTTATTGACGGAAGCGGCATCGCCCTCAAATACTTTGTTGAATCCTGCTGCACTGAAACGTGCTCAACAAACTAATGGCAAAAGCTTGTTGGAAGGCATGAGTCATATGGTTCAGGATATGGTTCACAATGGTGGATTGCCATCACAGGTTAAGGATGATAGTTACCGCTTGGGTGAAAATATTGCGATTACTCCAGGAAAGGTGGTGTTTCGCACAGATGTGTTGGAGCTGATCCAATACATCCCGCAAACGACTGAGGTATACACTAAGCCGGTATTAATTATACCGCCTCAAATTAACAAATTTTATATTTTTGATTTAGATAAGCGCTCTAGCATGGTTGAGTATTTACTAAGTCAAGGTAATCAGGTTTTTATCGTTAGCTGGCGTAATCCAGGGCCTGAATACAGGCATTGGAACCTAGAGACGTATATTCAGAATCTTGATAATGGGATCGATTGTTTGCTGGATATCACTGAAAGTGATCACGTGAATGTTGTGGGAGCCTGTGCGGGTGGAGTGACTCTTTCTGCATTGCTCGGTTATTACGCAGCAAAACGTGTAGAGAAAGTGTCGTCTGCTACTTTCTTAGTGAGCGTTTTTGAGGCCAGTGGTAAGTCGTTGATGTCCTTGTTTGCGAATGATAAAAGTGTCGCTTCTGCGAAAGAGCGTTCCCAGCGCCAAGGCGTGTTAGACGGTAAAGACATGGCAAGAGTGTTTGCTTGGTTAAAGCCGAATGAAATGATTTGGATGTATTGGGTGAATAATTATCTGATGGGTAAAGAGCCGCCAACGACGACGACTTTATACTGGAATAATGACAGCACTCGATTACCTGCGGGCCTACACAGTGATTTCCTGGATATCTATGAAGCGAATGCTTTGGCTACCCCTAATAAGTTGAAGATTAGCGGAATGCCCATCGATATTAGTAAGATTAAGGTGGATGCTTATTTCGTGGCGGGTCAGGAAGATCACTTGGCGAATTGGCAAGGTTGCTACTCTTCCGCTCAATGTTTTACCGGGCGTAAGGTTTTTGTTCTGGCTGGTGAAAGTCACATCCAATGTATTCTGCGTCCAATGCGTTGTAAAAACAGCAGCTATTACGTAGGCAGTTATCAGCCTGAGCGTCCAGAAGATTGGCTAGCGTTAGCTCAGAAACAGAAGGGCAGTTGGTGGGGTAACTGGGCGGTTTGGGTTCAGAAGCACGGCGGTGAAATGAAACCGGCACCTGAACATGCTGGTAATTCCTACTACCCAGCCTTGGATAATGCGCCAGGACAATATGTAAGAGAGAAGTAGCTTACTCCACCTGTGTGTGCTTACAGAGGGCTGTCATATCTATAGGGTAGGCAGCCCTTTTTAGTTACTGTGGTTAAATTCTGCTGATGCAGTAGGCGTTTTCTATTTTTAAACTAAACTGAAGAGATCATATGTTCGGCGGTTATTGGCGGGTATTTATCAATGACTTTCTATGGGAAAACTGTTTATTACAAATACAGAACGTTAACCGTGTTCTTGTGGTTATTCTGGTTGTCTCCATTGAGCTGGTCGGAGTCTCCGAAGGTTTACATTATAGGTGTGGAGGGCTTATCGTATTATCCTCACTACAGTTTCGATAGAGAGTACGGCTATCAAGGGGTGTACAAGGAGATACTTGACCTTTTTGCGGCAAAGAATGGATACAGTTTTACCTACAGCGCAATGCCGGTAGATCGTCTTTATGAGGCACTCTTAGTACACAAAACCGTCGATTTCAAATACCCTGATCATCCTTTGTGGAAAGCACCTCTTAAGCAGCCGTATAAGGTTGTCTATAGTGAGCCCATGGTGAATTTCACTGATGGGCTAATGGTTTTGCCTGAAAATAAAGGCAAGGGTTTGGATGGTCTCTCCATGCTTGGCATACCACGAGGTTTCACTCCGGTAGGTTACGAACAATTTATTGCGAATGGAACTATTAAGTTACATGACAACCCATCCTTTGGCGCGTTGTTGCGAATGGCGGTTAAAGGGCGTCTTGATGGTATTTACATCAATGTGCATGTAGCGAGGCATCATTTGAAAACGCGCTTGTTTCTTCCTGGGGGGTTAGTTTTTGACGACAGTCTTCCATATGTTTCCGATAGTTATCGTTTTGCCACAGTTAAGCACCCTAAAGTTATGAAAGAGTTTGATAAATTTTTAAGTGAGGAAAAAGCCAAAATTGAATTAATTAAGCGTCGCTTTGATATTGAGTAAGTGAATTTTTGGGCGCATTAGGCTGTAGGGTGAGCGCCTATATGTATTGATAACATTGAGGCTTTAATGTTGAAAGATGGGATAAATTTATGAGTTGTATTAAGCATTAGAGCTATGTGCTGAGGTTAGTCTCTGACTCATAAAGGGGCTGTCCAATAAAAAGGCGGATCATCTGATCCGCCTTTTTTGTTTTTGCTGTGACCTTTGATTGATTATTTCTGCTGAGGTTTATCCTCAGAGGCCTTTATAACTGCGACTACGCGGCGGTTTTGCTGCATGCCTTCAACGGTATTGTTGTCCGCAATGGGACGACTCTCACCATACCCGACAGAGGTTAGACGGTTAGCATCAACCGCAAACTGATCAATCAGGGTCATGCGTACGGAATCGGCACGACGTTGTGACAGGTCCTGGTTGAACTCATCAGAACCACGGTGGTCAGCGTGACCCTCAATAGAGGTATTGGTTGATGGGTATTTACGCATAAAGTCAGCCACTTTTTTGATTTCCTCAAAGTACTGTTCTTTAACGTTATCTTTATTGGTGTCAAATTCCACATTTAAGCGAATGCTCACTTTTTCTTTCAGGATAATTTGGCAGCCGTACTGATCAACCAAAGCGCCTTGTGGAGTATTGGGGCATTTATCTTTGGAGTTCAGGACACCATCGCCATCATCATCACCTTCAGCAACGCGATCTGTCACGACAACAATCGGTTGTGGTTCTGCTGGAGCGGTGCGGTGGTCTTCACCAAAGTAGTAATAAAGCCCCACAGTACCCATCCAGTCAATATCAGCATACTCAACACTGTTCAGCGCACGTAATTCCGCACGGAATTCAACATTGTCAGTTAGTTCTTTTTGCACACCGATACCTACAGAGACGATGGACTCACTGTCAGTGGTGCTGCCGTTGCCGTCTACTCGTAAGTGGCCGCCACCGATTAAAGCGTAAGGTTTCCAATTGCCGTTTGGATCGAAGTAGTAAATAGCATCTAATTGATAAAGGTCGCCCTCAACCTCACGGTTGCCTGCGTGTACATCTGTGTCTTGGATTAAGTTAGTACCTAGTTCAACGGCAAAATGTGGTGTGAATTGATAACCAAAATCAATTCCGTAAGTACCAACTAAGTCATCTTCATAGTCACGGCTGTTGTCGTAGGTAAAAGCACCAGCATTTACACCAATGTAAGGTTCGCCAGCATTATTGCTGCCATCGTGAGCTGCAAAGGTAGTACTCGCTGCGCCCATTGTTAATGCTAGGCAGAGGGGTTTCAAAATGTTCATAGAGCATCATCCTTAATCAAGACGCATGGGATTAGTTACTAATAATGGAATATAGCACTGAATATTAAAAAATCGAGGCTAACTGCTTCATATATAGATGTTTCCGCGTTGTTAGCTTGCTGGGGTGCACTATATAGACCTGCCCAATATATAGGTATAGTACTTTTTTCTTAGAGTGAGTACATTTGTGTCACTATAAGATTAACGGTTGATTTATAGGGTCTCATCTTCGTTAAGTATAGGAGACTCAGTCACTAAGGTAGTTCGAGTACGTTTACGATGCTCCAATTTACGCTGAGCTGCTTCGGGTAATTCGGTAAACATTATAAGGTTCTTGTCGACGAGTAATTCGACGAGATCTTCTACTACGCGAGCAAGTTCTATATCGGTTTTTGATAAGAGTTGCTGTAATACTTCGCCAGATTCATCCCTTAATAGGAATTGAACCACCTCAGGATCGTTGGCAGATAACGTCTCGTCAGTTAATTCATTCTGTTGAGCATGCAAAGCAATGATTTTTCCGTCAACATCGCGTTGTATATAGGGCATAGATAATCCTTTTACGTTGAATCTGTTAATCCTGTGCTTTCCTATACCCAGATGGACGCATATGACGCCCCGATTCTGTAGACATAGTGTACAAATATAGATCAGCTTTTTAGCAACTTATCATCTATCCGATAAAATAATCAATTCGTAAGTGCCAAACGGTTTTGATAGCAGAATCGGTCTATATTTATAGAATAATCAGGAGTAATTCATGGCAGAACCGTCGGCAAGTAGCGTGGAGACAGAAAAAGAGTTTCCGAGTAGTAGGGAAACTTTTGATGATCCTTTATTGGGTTGTCTGGAGATGCTGACCAAATTACTCACTAAACCTATTTCAGGGGATGCGTTAACCGCAGGTTTGCCGTTGGTGCAAAACCGACTCACTCCAGCCTTATTTCAGCGAGCGGCAGAGCGAGCGGGCCTTTCTTCTAAAATCCTTCGTCGTCCACTGAAACAGGTGTCTAATCTGGTTTTACCCGCAGTGCTTTTGTTGGAAGACAATCAAGCCTGCATTTTATTGGCGGTTGATAATGACCAAAATCAAGCCAGGGTGAGTTTGCCTGAGTCTGGTGAGGGCGAAACGGTTGTTAGCTTTCAGTCCTTAGAAGAGCGTTATATTGGCTACAGTATTTTTGTTAAACCTGAATATCGTTTTGATGAGCGTACCCCGGAGGTTTTGGATACCCACCAAGATAACTGGTTTTGGGGCACCCTCTATCGTTCCCGCTCAATCTATCGTGATGTCCTTATAGCTTCTTTGTTGGTCAATTTATTTGCATTGGCAAATCCTTTGTTTGTGATGAATGTCTATGACCGTGTGGTACCCAACAATGCGGTGGAAACTTTATGGGTACTCGCCATTGGTGTGGGTTGTGTTTATTTGTTTGATTTGATGATGAGAACCTTGCGTGGGCACTTTATTGAGGTGGCCGGGAAAAAGGCCGATGTGGTGCTATCAGCCTTAATTTTTGAAAAAGTAATGAATCTGAAAATGTCATCACGCCCTCCCTCGGTCGGGGCCTTTGCGAACAACCTTAGAGAGTTTGAGAGCATTCGTAATTTTATTACCTCTGCGACTATTTCCACGTTGATTGATTTGCCTTTCGTTGTGTTATTTTTGGTCGTGATTGGGTATGTGGGGGGGCCTATTGTTTTTGTGCCTTTAGTAATTATCCCTCTCATTTTAGGTTTCGCGTTGCTGATCCAGAAACCCTTACGAGAAGCGGTAGAAAAAACCTTTGGTGCATCTGCACAGAAAAATGCCACCCTTATTGAGTCATTAACCGGTGTTGAAACGTTAAAAGCTTTGGGTGCCGAAAGTCCGGTACAGCGTAAGTGGGAGCAGTCCGTGGGTTTTATTGCGCAGTGGGGCGTTAAATCCAGATTGTTATCATCTTCTGCCGTCAATGTAGCGATGTTTCTGCAGCAGTTGGCTTCTGTATCGGTCGTAATTGTTGGTGTTTACTTAATCAGCAATCATGAAATGACGATGGGTGCCTTGATAGCGTGTGTATTGCTTACGGGGCGTTCCATTGCACCTATGGGGCAGGTTGCAAACTTGTTGGCAAACTTTCATCAAACCAGAACAGCACTAGATGCATTAAACAAAATTATGGATCTACCCGTTGAGAGGGAAAATGAAGCCAATTTTGTACACCGCCCTGAATTGGAAGGTGCAATTGAGTTTAGTGAAGTTAACTTTGCATATCCGGGGCAAAGCATTGCGGCATTAAGCAATGTGTCCTTTCGTATTAAACCGGGAGAGAAGGTCGCAATTATTGGTCGTATTGGTTCCGGTAAAACCACCATTGAAAAGTTGGTGTTAGGTTTGTACGAACCCACCGAAGGCGCGGTTCGAGTGGATGGCATTGATTTGAAGCAGATGGACCCTGTAGATGTGCGTCGTAATGTTGGCTATGTGGCGCAGGATATTATGCTGTTCTTCGGTAGCGTACGTGAAAATCTTGTCTACGGTAAACCTTATGCAGACGATAAGGATGTTATTCGTTGTGCCAATATTGCAGGTGTTACTGAATTTGTGAATCGCCACCCACAGGGCTTTGATATGCCAGTGGGTGAGCGGGGGATGGCCTTATCAGGAGGGCAGCGACAAAGTGTTGCTGTTGCGCGCTCTTTGTTAGGTGATCCACCTATACTTTTAATGGATGAACCTAGTAACTCTATGGACAATAGTTCAGAAGAGGCATTAAAACGTAATTTGACCTCGTATATAGAGGATAAAACGCTCCTTTTAATTACTCATAAAGCGTCATTGTTATCTCTGGTTGATCGCGTCATTGTCCTCGATAACGGTAAGGTAATGGCTGATGGTCCGAAGCAGCAAGTTTTGGATGCATTAAAACAAGGTAAGCTGCGTATTGCGCACCGTTAGTAATCTCAAGGAAACGTATTTTATGACAACGACAACTAACAACGTGCAAGGTCAGTCACAAGGGTTGCCGCAAGAGCCGTTATCAGGTGCAGCTGAAGAAGGCGCGGATAAGAAGAACGGATTTCAACGAGCGAGTACCAATGCGCAGCAGAAGTTAGGCAAATTTACAGCCGGATTAAAAGAAGTCTCAGGTTGGGATTTAGACACCCCTGCAGAATCGGTTGAAGATGAAGATGATATTAATTTTATGCGTGATACCAGTGCTGCTTTCTTGCAGCAAACACCGACTGGCGCACGTTTGGTTATTTGGGCCTCAGTGCTACTGGTTTTTATCTTAGTGGCCTGGTCCATGTTGGCAGAAATTGATGAGATTACTCGTGGTGAAGGAAAAGTCATACCGTCACAAAAATTGAAGGTTGTGCAAAACCTTGAAGGGGGGATTTTATCCGAGTTGCTAATAAAGGAAGGGGACAAGGTTAAAATAAACCAAATATTACTACGAATTGATGACACACGCTTTTCGTCATCTTTTGAAGAAAACCAGTTACGATATTTCGAATTGAGTGCGAAAGCTGCTCGTCTATCTGCCGAGGCGGATAACAAGCCATTCGTAATACCCGAAAAAATTAAGAAGGAGGCACCCGATCTGGTTCAACAGGAGTTAAATTTGTATGAATCAAGAAAGCGCGAGTTGTCTAAGAACTTACAAATTTTAGAACAGCAACGACAGCAACGGTACCAAGAGTTACGAGAAGCAAAAGCGCGATCAGAACAGGTAAAGCGTAGTTATGATATCGTGCATAAAGAATGGAAATTGACGAAACCTCTGGTAGCGGAAGGTGCTGCTTCTGAGGTTGAAGTTTTGCGATTAGAGCGTCAGGTGAATGAATTGCGCGGTGAACTGGAAAACTCACGTCTGGCTATTCCTCGTGTTGAGTCTATGTATCGAGAGGCAAAACAGAAGACGGAGGAAGCAGAGTTACGATTCAGTAGCCAGGCCAGGCAAGAGCTGAATGAAACTTTGGCGGAAATTCCGCGGCTGAAAGAATCAAGCTCTGCATTAGAAGACAGAGTAGAGCGAACGGTGGTGAGGTCGCCCGTTACAGGTACCGTTCAACAGATACTCGTGAATACTGTGGGCGGCGTTATTCAACCGGGAATGGACTTAGTGGAAATTGTACCCACAGAAGATAAATTGGTGATAGAAGCTAAGGTTAAACCGGCAGATATTGCTCAGTTACACCCTAGTCAGCGTGCTGTGGTGAAATTTACCGCCTATGATTTCGCTATTTATGGCAGCTTGGAAGCTGAGGTGGTACATATTAGTGCTGATACCATAACTGATGAGCGAGATGAAACCTTTTACTTAGTAAGAGTTGAGACCGACGAAAATCATCTTTCACGTGGTGGCGAGGAGTATCCTATTATTCCAGGTATGGTAACTAATGTGGATGTATTGACCGGTAAGAAATCCATTTGGGATTACTTGATGAAACCAGTTCGGCGTGGTATCGATCGCGCAATGACGGAGCGTTAGCCCTGAATGTTGGTTTATTGTTGTTCTGATCCCAATATAAAAAATCGCTGGCAGGATGCTGTGAATTTGTTTCCTGATGTGGTGGCAACTGACGCTGTGGGTGACGCTGAGCTGCATTTTATTACCCAGGCAAAGCATGAGCTCTATTTGCTTCATTTGGACTTATTATCATCGCCACAAGAACGCATTGAATACGTACGTCATTTCAGGGAGTGTTTTACCGCTGTCAAAATTATAGCCTTCGCCAATGTACCAGATGAAGATGAAGGTCTTGCTCTGTTGAAGCTGGGTGCACAAGGTTATTGCAATGCCAATATAGTACCTAGCTTGATGTCTAAGGCGATTGTAGCCGTCAAGCAAGGTGAAATCTGGGTGGGTCGTATGTTAATGCAGAAGATCATCACAGATATGGTTGGTGTTGCACAAAAAAACGAACCAGATCTATCGATGTTGACGGGTAGAGAGCAGGAAATCGCAAGAGTTGTTGCTGAAGGCGCATGCAATAAAACCATTGCGAATCGTTTAGATGTTACCGAGCGTACTGTCAAAGCTCACCTTACCAATATATTCAAAAAGGCCGGCGTGCGGGATCGCTTGGAACTGGCTTTGATGGTCAATGGCCAGCGCTAGAGTTTCGGATCTATACCTTCCTAAGTTGATTTGGTTTCATTTTTAAATAATGGCTTTCTTGAGTAAAAACAGGCCTCTGTTTGATGATGTGTCTTATAGCTTGTATCTCATTGAATAATGAAGAAATTAATACTAAATAACCCCTATCACTGTTGAGATTATCTGTACGGTTAGGTGTTTGTGTTTTTTTGTAACAAATATTCTAGGTGCATAGCTTTCTTTCTTATATGTTCTGACAGTTTTCTGTCATTAAGCTACAGCTAACCAACTGATATATATCAAATTATTGTTTTCTATGTAGATGTTTTTTCCTTTCTGATTCGTGGTTTTAAGTCAGTAACAAATATTCACTAATTAGCCTATATAACGTCACAAATACTGTACCAGGGTACAATTGTGGACTAGTTCACACTCCTATCTAATAGCTAACAGTCTTTACAAAACCGTTTATAAGAATACAAAACTATAAAAGACTCACATCCACTAGTTTTTCCTCGTAGTCGCCAGAGCGTTAACTGGAGGTAAGGGAAATTTATAGCAATTTAGGAGAGAACACACATGGTAGCTAGCCCTTCATCTATAGGTTCACAGCAAGTTGGTACAATTTCAGCCGCTTCAGGTCGTGTTATCGCGATCGGGGCTGATGGTGCTGAGCGTGAGCTGCAGCTTGGCGATGCAGTCTATGCAGGTGATACGTTAATTGCGCGAGGCTCTGCAAGTGCCTCGGTGGCGTTAGAGGGCGGTGGTAGTGTTGAAGTGCCTAGTGGTCATGGCCTAGTGATGGACTCCCAGACCATTGCAGACAATGATTCTGATCAGGGCTTATATCAAGAAGTTACTCAAAGCACTCCAACGGTAGAAGAGCTGCAGCAAGCACTCGTTGATGGCAGTACCTTGAATGAGTTACCTGCTACTGCTGCTGGCGC
>Ga0105348_1000750_pt1 | contig 23538 bp, 23 predicted proteins | sample EN8Hudsemesocosm_2_FD_83504 | JGI IMG/M metagenome (GOLD analysis project Ga0105348, IMG submission 83504) | Methane-oxidizing microbial communities from mesocosms in the Hudson Canyon - EN8C Hudson Canyon | ecosystem: Environmental > Aquatic > Marine > Cold seeps | place: Hudson Canyon... | reverse complement strand
CAGAGATTGCAGCGATTGCAGTAGTTAATACTAATTTATTCAGGCCTTTCATATTATTCTCCAAAATTAAATTTACGTTTAAGCTGTAGCTATACCTACATACCTTAACGATATTTTTGATTATATGATTTCATTTAACTACAAGCTGTATGCTTGTCAGTGAGATCATAATATCCATTAGCAGCTTGATTTTCCGCGAAGTCAATCACAAAAAATTACTTGGCGTTACTATGACCTACAAAAACAGCGTTCTTTGACACAATTTCACAATTGAGGCCTGCTTAAGATGAAAAAGCGGGGAAAAAGCTTGAAAAAAAGGGGCTAGATAAATTAAAAGAATAAGATGTTAAGTTTTCAGGAGGCAAATTGCAGGAAATACATTTCCCACAATTTGAAAACAAAGAATTTATTTGCTCTTACTAAAGTAGACTGTGCTCACAGCCGTCTCAGCTGGAGCACCTAACTTAACCTCACCATTCGTAACCTTAAATGGATAAGACCAGTGACGAGCCCAGCCAGCTATATGCTCAGTCATTACTTGAATACGTTGAACGTTTGAGCCATCTTCCATCTCCCTCGCTTGAATATAAATAACACCTACCCCCCATACTGCGCGGGTCTTTGCTATCTCTTTAAGGTTTTCAACCACTGCAGCAAGAGCAAAGTCAGCTTTAATCCGAAGGGCACCTTCTCCTGATTCTACAAAAAGAGGTTTAAAGTCACCGTCAGGCGATAAAGTTAAACCAAATGGCGAAAATGTACCGTACTCAACCAACTCTCTCTCCATTCGGGCCCAACCCTGAACCATCATATACTTTAGCTGGTTCACTGCTTGCTCTTCAGTCAACTTCCCTCTTCGCTTCGTACCTAAGACTGCAACAGGTTCATCAGATGGCGCAGTTGCCATTTGTTCTGCTTTACTTTTTTTCCGCTCTTCTGCTTGAACACTCGTAACAAGCAATAAAGGTAATAAAGAAATGACTGCTGAAAACATAAAGCAGCGTTTAAATGACATCATAAAAGACTCCAAGTGGTTAATATTGTTCTGTAAGGGTAAAATTATCGATAAGTCACCCAGATGTCCATAAAGATTTCATCAAAAATCAACTATTATTGGTAAAAAAAATTTAATGATGCACCAAAGTCCAAATTCAATATCCGAAGTAACATTAAATTCGAGCTTAAAGAGAGATTGGTTTCAAGTTTCAATAACGTTATCGAACGGTCAAATAAGGGCACTACTGAAATCATTGAGTGAGGGTGTATTTTTTGATAGTGGTGCGGACTGTACACGAGGTCAATTTGATATTTTATCAGGTAATCCTGCTTCAGTAGAAAGAGCAGATAAAAACAATAACACCTCGAACTCACTAACTTCAAATTTACCTATATATAGTACCCTCTTTAAAAGAACTCGTTTGAATATTCCTAAAACATATCAACACCTACCTTTTATATGCGGAATTATAGGTTTCTGTTCTTATGAGTACGGAGCGCAAAAGACAATAAACCAAACTAAACTGCTTACCGAGTCGAAATTACCTCATGCGTTTTTTGGTCACTACACATGGTCTTATGTTTATGATCGTACGAACAAACAAGGCGTAGTAACATTTTCACCCGATTGCTTGCCGAATAAACGTTACGAAGTAATCAAACATATTAACAGCAGCTTAAAAAATGCAAATACCACAGATAAAAGTTTTGAAATAACAAACTGGCAAAAACAACAGAACTTTGAAAAGTATCATGGGAGTTTTAAGCGAACGTTAGACTATATAAAAGCAGGCGACTGCTACCAAGTTAATTTAGCACAGCGGTTTGAATGTGATTATAAAGGTAATCCAACTGACCTTTACTTTAGTCAGAGAAAAAACATTAATACCCCCTACTCTTGTTTTTTCTCATTTTCTAAAGATCAACATATTTTAAGCTTCTCTCCTGAACAATTTATTGGCATTCAAGCAAAAAAAATAAAAACCAGCCCTATAAAAGGTACAGCACAAAATTCTAACGATAAACAAAGTGCGAATAACCTCAAAAATAGCCTAAAGAATAAAGCCGAAAACTTGATGATTGTAGATTTAATGCGCAATGATTTAAGCAAAGTTTGCCAACTTAATAGCATAAAGGTGAATGAGCTCTTTAAATTAGAGACTTTTAGGAACGTTCACCACCTAGTTAGTGAGATCGAGGGTGTACTCAAGCCTGAATACAACGAAATTGATGCATTTTTTTCCTGCTTTCCAGGCGGTTCAATTACTGGAGCCCCCAAGAAACGCGCCATGGAAATCATTAATGAGTTAGAAGAGTCTGGTAGAGATGCTTATTGTGGCTCTGTTTTCTATTGGAATGATGATGGTCAGTTTGATAGCAACATCTTAATTCGTACAATTGTGCATTCTGAAGATAAATTATATTGCTGGGGCGGAGGAGGGATCGTTCATGACTCAGTTGTTGAAGATGAGTACAAGGAAAGCCTTATAAAAGTAGCTAACTTAACTGGGATTGAATCTTGATTAAAGCAACTCATCACCAACCAACTCTAATTGAGCTGAAACTTCTTTGCTGATCAAATCAATATCTCTAATTTCAGCTAGCGAAGGCAGCTGCTCTAATGATTTCAGATTAAAATAGTCAAGAAACTGTTTTGTCGTTGCATACAATGCAGGGCGACCCGGTACATCACGATGCCCTACAACTTTAACCCAATTTCTTTCCTGTAGTGTTTTCATGATAGTCGAACTAACCACAACACCTCTAACTTCTTCAATATCACCACGTGTAATAGGTTGCCGGTAAGCAATAAGAGCGATAGTTTCAAGTAAAGCCCGCGAGTATTTCTGAGGCTTTTCTTCCCAAAGCCGGCTTACCCAAATACTATACTCCGCTTTTGTTTGAAACCGGTAACCACTAGCTAATTCGACTAAATTTATGCCTTTAGCTTGGTAGTCCGACACTAATGAATCGAGTGCAACTTTAATTTCTGGCCTTGAAGGAGCAAGGTCTTCTTGTAGTAAATTGAACAGTACATCGACATTTAAGGTTTTATTTGCTGCAAATAGTATCGCTTCTAATATATTTTTTAAGTTTTGGGTGCTGGATTGAACACCACAAGAATCAGGTTTATTTTCCAACATTAAACAGCCCTCGCTTTCAAATGGATACAACCCAAAGCTTCCGATTGAATAAAATCGATCAATTGCTCTTTTATCAACTCCATAATAGCTAAAAAGGTGACCACAACACCCGCCCGCCCCTCTTCAGGTGCAAACAAACTGTAAAAAGAAATAAAGTGCGGTTCTTCCGTGTCAGGACTTAGCTGGGATAAAATTTGAGCCATTCGCTCCCGTGTCGATAGTTTTTCTTTCTGTATATGGTGGTGTTCAAATAACTCAGATCGATCCAATACAGATTTTAACGCACCAAATATTTCCTGCAAACTTACGCTGGGTAGCGGCCTTGATACAGCTGCATGCTTTGTTTGGGTATAAGCGGAGAATGTATCTCGATTTTGACGCGGTATTTCATTAATGTCTTCTGCTGCTTTTTTATATCGTTCATATTGCTGAAGCCTTCTGATCAATTCAGCTCTGGGGTCATCACACTCTTCACTTTCTTGAGCTAACTTAGGTAACAACATTCGAGATTTTATTTCAGCAAGCATTGCCGCCATTAACAAATATTCTGCCGCTAATTCGAATTGAATCGATTTGGCTAGATCAATATATTCTACATATTGAAGTGTTATTTCGCTTACATCAATATTGAGAATATCCATATTTTGCCGGCGAATTAAATAAAGCAGTAAATCTAATGGTCCTTCAAATGCATCTAAAATAACCGAAAGTGCATCAGGTGGAATATATAAGTCGTGAGGCACTTTTGTGATTGGCTGACCTTCAACGATAGCAAAAGGCAGTTCTTGTTGAATTTCTGGTGCCGACACCTTTGGTGGTGCCGGAGTTTGTTGCGTATCAGCCATCGTTAACGACCGAAGGATAGACCCATTACTTTTCTAACCTCTTCCAAGGTCGCCTTAGCTGCATCACGGGCACGTTCAGAACCTTCTGAAATAATACTTGTGACCAACTCGGGATTTTCTTCATATTGGCGAGCACGTTCATGAATTGGCTTTTGCTCTTCCAATACCTTTTCAATTAATGGTTTTTTACACTCCAAACAGCCAATACCTGCACTCTGACAACCTTGTCTAACCCAGTTTTTAACACCTTCATCAGAATACACTTCATGTAAATTCCATACTGGACATTTATCAGGGTCTCCTGCGTCAGTGAGCCTAACTCGCTGAGGGTCTGTCTGCATTTTTCTTATCTTCTGATCAACTTCATCAGGTGCTTCGCGCAAACCAATCGTATTACCATAAGATTTAGACATTTTTTGTCCGTCTAAACCCGGCATCTTTGAAGATGCGGTCAATAATGGCTGCGGTTCCGTTAATATAACCTTACCACCTCCCTCTATAAAACCTAACAAACGCTCTCGATCACCTAAAGAAATATTTTGCTGGTCGATAATTAATGCGCGCGCAGTTGCCAAAGCTTCGTCATCACCTTGTTCTTGAAAACGTTTCAACAGGGAGCGATAAAGCTTGGCGCTTTTTTTACCCATCTTTTTAATGGCTGCTTCTGCCTGTTCTTCATAGCCAGGGTCTTTACCATATAAGTGGTTAAACCTGCGAGCGACTTCCCGAGTTAATTCAACATGCGCAACTTGATCAGCTCCAACAGGAACCAGTCCGGCACGATAAACTAAAATATCTGCGCTCTGTAGTAATGGATAGCCTAAAAAGCCATAAGTTGCTAAGTCTTTTTCTTTAAGTTTCTCTTGCTGGTCTTTATAGGTGGGCACTCGCTCTAACCAGCCAAGAGGTGTCATCATTGATAATAATAAATGGAGCTCAGCATGTTCCGGAACCATTGATTGAACAAACATGGTTGAAGACCCTGGGTTTACCCCAGCTGCAAGCCAGTCGATTACCATATCAAAAACACTTTGCTCAATCATGAACGGGTTTTCGTAATGCGTGGTTAAAGCATGCCAGTCTGCGACGAAGAAGAAACAGTCATAATCATGCTGTAGTTCAACCCAGTTTTTTAAAACTCCATGATAATGACCCAAGTGTAATTTTCCCGTAGGTCTCATGCCTGATAAAACACGTTGTTGCAACTGGACCGAACTCAAAACAAACTCCTAAGATTATAAAAAAAGGCAGTATAAAGGTTTTTGAAGACTTTGTACGAATTTGAAGGCCAGCTATTTGATTTATAAATAGCTGGAGCTTTTATATTCTAGCTTCACGCATAGTAACGAATTCTTCTGCCGCAGTGGGGTGTATACCGATGGTTTGATCGAATATTTTTTTTGTGGCTCCAGCTTTTATGGCAATCGCAATACCCTGAATTATTTCACCAGCATCAGACCCCACCATGTGCACACCTAAAACCTTATCTGTATTTTTATCAACGATGACTTTCATCAAACTTCGTTCATCACGTCCAGATAATGTATGCTTCATTGCTTTGAATGAAGAAACAAATACTTCGATTTGATCAAATGCGTCATTCGCCTGTTTTTCAGTTAAACCGACAGTGGCTATATTTGGCTGACAAAATACAGCTGTTGCAATATTTGTATAATCTATAAGCTCCGGTTCATGTGTGCTAAATAATTTATGTGCAAGATACATCCCCTCCGCTAAAGCAACCGGCGTTAATTGCATCCCTCCTGTTACATCGCCTAGGGCATAGATATTATCAACAGAGGTTTCAAATTGTGTATTTACCTGGATTTGTCCTTTTGCATTCAACTCAACATCTGTGTTTTTTAACCCAAGATCTTGCGTGTGAGGTACTCGCCCCGTGGCATAAAGTACCAAGCCGGCGCTCTCTTCTTGGCCGGACTCATACTTAACTTGAATAAGTTTATCTTCAGATTTACTTAAAGCTTTAACATTATCATTAAATTTGAGATTAACCCCTTTCTTAGTAATCTCATCACGAACGAAATGCCTTACTTCATCATCAAAGCCCCGGAGGAATAGATCACCACGATAAACCAAAGTTGTATTAACCCCCAAGCCGTTTAAGATTCCAGCCATTTCAATTGCAATATAACCACCACCAACCACAACAGCTGTTTTAGGGAGTTCTTTCAGAAAAAATAATTCGTTTGAAGTGATTGCCAGATCACGGCCATCAAACTCAGGCACAAATGGCCAGCTACCTGTTGCAATAACAATCCGTTTCGCTGTAATTCTTTTACCTTTAATATTTACGGTATGTTTATCAACAAAGCGCGCACGCCCTTCAATTATTTCAACACCAGAATTAACTAATAAATTATTGTAAACCGTATTCAACCGTGCAATTTCAGTGTTTTTATTCGTTAAAAGAGTCTGCCAATTGAATTTTGGTTTTTCTTTATTCTCCCAACCATAACCGACACCATCCTCTAAGTCTTCGAGTACATGCGAGGCATAAACAAATAACTTTTTAGGTACACAACCTACATTTACACAAGTTCCACCAAGATAACGATCTTCAGCAACAGCTACTCTAGCCCCCATATTTGCCGACATTCGAGCAAGCCTGACACCGCCAGAACCAGCACCGATGACAAACAAGTCGTAATCATAAACATCATTTTGGATAGTGTCGTTTTCAAGAATAGACATAACTTACCTATTTAGAATTTATTTTTGCAGAAGCGCAGCTCTTAAACAGAATGCTTTCAGTTACATCACCTAAGGTCACCTCTCCTATAATTTCATAGCCTAAGCGCTGATAAAATTTTAAATATCGAGTATTCCCGGTATCCAGGCCTATCCCGACAGAGCGAGGGTTTTCAGCACAAATTTTTTCAATTGCATACATTAGCTGCTTTCCATAACCCAAATTACGGAACTTGCTATCAACCCCCATCAATGGCAGCTCATGATGTTGGTCTTTAGGTAAACATTCATGAATTTGTTTATGATAGTCAATATAACGCCAAGTGCAGTCCATACCAGCAGTTAACATCATTCGTAATCGCCAATTTATTTGGCTCGTCAAATTCATTCTGATATCTGGGCTACCCACTAAAGCAATGGCAATTAAGTTATTATCTAGTGCCAGACCGATGACATCTTGACCTTTAGAAAAATGCAGATTAAGTAGTTCCCTAATTGTTGCTCTAACGCGTTGATCATATCCCGAACGACTATGATCAAAAAGGTATTTGAAGGTAGGCTCATTTTTATATGCCCGGTATAAAATGGCCTTTGCTTCAGCAAATGCTCCAGATTCTAACCTAACAACTTTAGCTACGGTTTCGTCTGTTAGTGCAGTCATTTATTTTCTCAGTGTTGTTTTGATTATTGTTAATACAAACCATTTGCATATAAATAAAGATAAATAGATATGAAATTATGATGAGAGCGTTAAGCGTGCGCTAACTAAACCAGCAGCGTCGTCTTTTTCAATTGAAATTTGCTCTACAGAAACATTTAAAGATTTGTTAAGAGCTGTTAACCAGGATATCATTTTGTCGAATGAGGCGTTATCAACCCATACTTTAATTTTTCGTTCACCACTTGGCTCAAAACGCTTTAATAAGACCCCATTTCTCTTTGCCATATTCGTCACAGAAGATACGAGCTGCTGGCTACTCATTACTTTGTCAGTCTTTGATGAACCAGAACTTCGTGACAATGATGATAACAGTGCTTTATTTTGTTTAACGAGTGTCAGTAACTGTTTATTTTGCTCGACATCGCGTTGTGCATTTTCCATATAACCATGTGCAGGTAGCCACATCGCATAGAAAATGATGAACATCATTAAAATAATGCTAAATATTTTTAGCACTGAGCGGTCTCTAGGTGGAAGCATTTCGTATTGCTTTTGTAAGCCTAGTACTGTTGAGTTTTGTTTAAGCCCTTCAAACATCATCTTTTCCTTTTTTAAGAGCCGCTAACACTGATTCGACCACGAAAATAATCTTTTTCCTGAACAGCGGAGCTAATTTTCGCTGTTAAACCGGTGCTGACAATGGCTTTTTGCAGTCGCTCAAGCTGATCATATGAATCTGCATGCATTTCTAAAAGTAATTCACCACGCTGCTGATTATAATTAATACTATTAAATTTGAGCTTTGCACGGTCTTTTGACTTTTGATATTGGTAGCCTGTATCACCTAATAAAGATAAGAAACCTAGATCTGCGGATTGGACTGAGCTTTTTTGATTAAGTTTGCCTTTAATAATTCTAGGTAATTTAGCTACGGTTATACGCTTAGAGCCCGGTACAATTTTCTGATACTCGGTTAATGCCTGCTGGCCAATCGTTAGTGCCTCTTTTTCGTAATACATGCCTTTGCCAATAAAAACACCTAATTGAAGCAAAAAACCTAAGCCTGCAATCACCGCTACTGCTCGCCATTTTTTCCACGTACTATTTGAATCTGACAGAACTTTAAAATCACCTTGGCATAAATTTGTCGCTTGTTTTATATTTTGTAGTTGATTTTGACAAAGCAATTCAAATTCTGAGATTTGGATAATCTCTTTTTCTACCATAACATCTGGGTATTGCTCTATTTGAGCAATTAACATTTCGGCTTCGCCTTGTACGCGTTCTTCTATGTAGACCGCAATAGTAAAAGTTTCACCTTCACCATCGCCCTCATCTACTGGCCCCAAAAATAGGCTATCTAGGTATGGAAGTAAATTTTGAGTATTTAAACGTATCGACCGCTGGTTTTTCTTTTTTAGTAAGGTCGCTTCACTTGAAATACAGATAACGAGTGACTCATCCGTTAGAGGAAGCGAATCACTATCAAGAAATATACCTCTAAAAGGACAGGAAGGCATTTCATCATTAACTAGATTGAAGTAAAAAGAAAATAAGTCACGATCAATATTTACAACAGAAAACTCACCAGCCTTATTTTTTTCACCTAATGCAATATGGACTTTATCAACATCTTGAGCAAGCTGCTCCTCTACGGCAAAAGGTAAAGCTTGTTGAATAAATCTTGCCTGATTACCGGGCAAACTTACTTTGGTTGAAAATGCAGCATTACATGGCCAAAACATAACTATTTCAGTGTTTTCAATACCATTCTGCATCAAGGTTTGATCAATGCCTTCAAGACTATCTTCCGCACCATATTTCATTTGCTGGTGACTTAGATCATACAAAGCCCACTCAAAAACGGGCTCTGATGTTTGTAATGTTTGCTTTGGTCTTAAAAACAGTTTATTTGGCATAGTTCCAACTATCGTTTTAGCTTTTATATAGTATTGGTTACGTTTGAATTATAGCGCGATCTTATCTTTTGTTATTAAATATTTTTGACCTTGATCCCTAAACAGTACTTGCATCACGCCATCTTTGTTATTTCGATAAATAACTGAAACTAATCTGGATTTACGATCAGCTAATGTTATGAGTGTTGCGATTTCAAAAAACTCAGAGTAAACACCCAAATATTTATCATCAATGCCGGCACTTTGCACTAAAGGATCTGCTTTAAAGCTTTCAATATCTTTCCAAGGCTCGTTTTCACGCTGCCCAATTAGCTCTTCTATTTGCGAATCACTTAATTTATCACTTAAGCTTTGTAACACTTCTTTTGTGGCCGTATTAACATTTATATTCACTCTTCCCTGCGGTAAAACACTAACATGCAGTAATAAGTTCTGATAGTCAGCTTGTGAAATATTTGGTAGCAACAGCAGCTCACTAACATGCTTAAAAGGCTGACCTGCATTTCGGTAGGGCGGATCTAGGGACAAGTATTCGCCATCCTCAATACCTTCAATATTACTCGGTTCCTGATTATCATCAATCCAATCTAGCAAGACATCAATTTTAATTGTTTCAATTGAAAGCCGATCAAATAATCTTTTAAAGCGCTTTACCATCAATTCATTGGCCGTTCCATCAAGTAAAACCAAGTCATTCAGGTTTAGCCGCCCTTGCAGGTCATTAAACTGCGCTTCTAAAAAGGCTTCTTCGACGGGAAGAATAATTGAATTACTTGTTTGCTCTAAATCATCTACAAACTCATTCTCTTCTTTATCTTCATCCCAATCTGCTTTTAACAAACGTCGACCATAAATTTCAGATGCAATGGCATATTCATAAGCTTGCGACTGCGCTAAAACGTTGCCTGATGTTTGAATAAAAAGACTTTGTCGGTTGTACATACCAACAGCCAAAATGGACACCAAAGCAAAAATGAAAATCACTAACATCAATGCAACGCCCTGCTGTCGCTTAGGTAGATTTTTCATCGTCACCCTCCACCTGAAACGGTATTTTCACCGTCGTTAGTTGTAGAGTTACCATTCGCATTGCCGTTATTATCTGAGTTGCTTTCCACAAATTCCTGGCTTGATAGATATGACACTAAGTCGTATAACCTGGAGACAGTTCCAAACTGCTTGAGTTTTAGGGTTATTTTTACGGCTTTAGGAATCCTGTTTTCTTTTATTCTTGGATCGACGGACTCCTCTTCATTGTCACCATCACTTGTCGGCGGCCACTCATCTAACCAACCACTACTACTATTCATAAAGCGTAGTGAGAATTCTTCCACATCTTTCAATAAAACCCTATGTACTGACTCACTATCTTGAGAGCGATCCAATACAGTCCAGTAATGACGAATCAATTCACCTTGATTTAGCTCATAAGCTACACGTTGAAGATTGGAACGAGGATCACCTAATGGATTCCGCCAACCTACCCGGCTAAGCTCTAATTTATAAAAAGTACTATTTGTTTTAACTGCTGGTTGGTAATCACCATATTCGTCACGGATGGAGCGTGGAATAACTTGCTGTAAGTCACGCGAGATAATCAGCATTGTTTTTTGTAGTGCTTTTAATTCTTCTAGCTTTTCTTCTGTATGATCACTGGCTCTAATGGCGCTATTTAGAATTTGCCATGAACCCAAACCAATCATAGCAGTAATACCTATGGCAATAAGTACTTCGAGTAAGGTAAAGCCTGACTCATTCTTTTGTATATTTGCGGGAAATTTACAAGCAGAATAACGGTTCATTAATAACGACCTACAAACCCGGATAAAACCAATTTACGACGTTTTTCATCACTTACCGAATCTATATGATAAACCTCTACTTCGACTTTATTAATATCAGGGTTTTCTGTTTTCTTAACCTTTGAAACCAGCTGCCACTCCTCATTAGCAAAGTCGAGTTCTTCTTTATATTCTCGTGCACCGGGTAAAGATTTTGATAGGCGAAGCTCAGCCATTTTGTTCTCGGCCATCCAAGATGCGAACATTTTCTGCCTAACGGCTAGATATTGACTCACGGTTGAAGCAGTTACTTGCTGTAGCACCATACCGATTAAAGAAAAGAACACCAAAGCAATCAGTACCTCAAGTAGCGTAAAACCTGACTGGGTACTTTTCGAGTTAGAGAGTTTGATCATGATTCGTCTTGTTCGACTGATGGTAAGATAATTTCACCTTGATCATTCGTCTTTATTTCAATGCGACTATCAGAATCATCTTTAATTTGCATGTTAATACTAAATCCGGTTACTTCACCACTTGAAAGCAACATAAAATCTGGTTTTTTTGAAGCTTGGCTATCTAAAATAGAGGAATCATCCTCTGATTGACTGCCAAGAATTTTCCTTTTTTTCCCTTCACGCTGAAAATCAAGTGAGATCCATTCAGGAAGCGAATAAGAGCGCAAAAAATGAGGCTCTGCAGCAACCCACTTCCCTTCAGATTCGTTATAAGTTAGAAACTCGTATAAGTCAGACTCAATTACCACCCCTATTTCAGTGTTACTAAAAATTGACTCCTCTGCAGCCATACGTAAAACAGCATGTAAACGGTTAACTTCATTCATTAACTCACGTTTTTGGTTCCCGCCTCCCACAGTTGTCAATGCAATACTTGAAATCAGCCCAAGGAGCACCATCACAACCATGATCTCAATTAAGGTGAACCCGCTTTGCCTAACTAACTGCTTCATTGAAATTAATTCAAATCATGATTAGTAATGTCCGCATCATCGCCATCACCACCTTCGCGACCATCTGGACCAAATGAATACAAGTCATAAGGGCCTTCTGAGCCAGGGCTTACATATTGATATTCATTTTTCCAAGGGTCCACTGGCACACTAGGTAAATAACCATCTTTACTCCAGTTTTTTGCAGGCGGAGAGCCTGCAGGTTCCGTTACCAAAGCTTCAAGACCTTGTTCGGTACTCGGATAGTTAAAGTTGTCCAGTTTATAGATATCCAGAGCATTACTAATATTTCGAATCTGTGTCTTAGCAACTCCAAGCCGTGCTTTTTCACCTTGCCCCATAATATTAGGGGCAACAACAGCCACAAGTAAGCCTAAAATAACCATAACAACCATGATTTCAATCAAAGTAAAACCCTGTTGCTTTGGAAGTAATCGTTGAGGGGTAATTTTTTTCATAACTCTTTCCTTAAGAATAGATATAACACTATAAAAGCATTGAATTGAATAACAATAATTGAACTAACTCACAAGATTACTCATATTTAGTATTGGTAACATAATGGCAAGAACGATAATTAATACGACACCACCCATAAAAAGTAGCATTAAGGGTTCAAAGAGACCAACAATTGTTTCAATTAGACCTTGTAAATCACTTTCCTGATGCTGGGCTGTTCGCTCTAACATTTGATCAAGCTCACCACTCGACTCTCCACTCGCGACCATATGAATCATCATTGGTGGAAAATAACCAGTTTGCTCGAGTGAAAGGTGTAAATTTGCCCCCTCACTTACCCTTAGTGATGCTTCAACCAAGGCTGCTTTCAAGCAATCATTGCTAAGTACTTCAGCAGAAATTTTCATCGCATCAACTAATGGCACACCACTCCCATTTAGTATACTTAAAGTACTCGCAAACTGAGAAGTATTACTGCCACGTGAGATTTTTTTTATGAAGGGCATATTTAATAAGTAACGATGGTAAGCAAAACGAAATTTGTCTTTTCTCAAGCTGAACTTGAACAGTGCGCCAGAAGCAAGAAACAGGATAAAGATGACTAACCCCCAGTCAGCCAAAAAGTCACTGACATTCAGTAAACCTTGCGTTAAACCTGGTAACTCCTGCCCATTATTAACAAAAACTTCGATAATATCTGGCACAACATAGGTGAGAAGAAATACAACTATTGAAATAGCCACCACACACAAAATAACAGGATAAATGGCCGCTAATTGAATTTTCTGTCGAGCCTGATGACGAGCTTCTGTGTAATCAGCTAAACGATTCAGTACCAGATCCAAGTGCCCGGCGTGTTCACCAGCTGCGACGGTTGAGCGGTACAAGTGAGGGAATGCAATTGGAAATTCTCCTAAGCTATCTGCCAAGGTATAGCCTTCAAGTACTTTAGATCTAACTGCAAGTAGCATACTTCGGACATTTGTTTTTTCACTTTGGCTCGCAACCGCACTCAATGTTTCCTCAATAGGAATTCCTGCCTGAATCAAAGTAGCAATTTGGCGGGTTAATAATGCAAGTTCTTTGACACTTAAGCGACGCTTCGCACTAAACAAATTACTGCTACTTTGTTTAGCTTCAACGCTCTGATCAACTGAGAGAGGAGCTAAGCCTTTCTCTCTTAGTAGCTGTCTAACTTGACGGGCACTATCGGCTTCGATAACACCTTTTTTCTGCCGCCCTTTCTCATCTAAAGCTTTATATTCAAACGCAGCCACAGCTAGCCTCCATGAGTCACACGAACAACTTCTTCAATTGTTGTGACGCCAGCAAGTACTTTACTAATACCATCATCCTGAATGCTTGGACCAGACTTTCTTGCTTGCGCCTCCAGCTCTAGTTCTCCAGCATGATTATGAATTAATTCACGCATATGTTCATCGATAGTGACCACTTCATAAATCCCAAGACGCCCTTTATACCCATGTTGATTACACTCAGAGCAACCTTTAGCACGGTATATAGTCGGTTGTGTTTCTGGTGGTTGATGCAAGAACTCACTTTCAGATAGAGTCGCTTCATAGGGTTCTTTACAATTTGGACATAAAACACGCACTAAACGCTGAGCAACAATACCGACCATACTAGAGCTGATTAAGAAAGGTTCAACCCCCATATCCATTAGTCGCGTGATGGACCCAACAGCACTATTAGTATGTAAAGTAGACAATACAAGGTGCCCCGTTAAACTTGCCTGAACTGCAATTTCAGCAGTCTCAATATCTCGTATTTCACCAATCATCACAACATCAGGGTCTTGTCGCAGAATAGCACGCAAACCTCGGGCGAAGGTCATATCCACTTTCGTATTCACTTGTGTTTGCCCAATACCCGGCAAGTTATACTCAATAGGATCTTCAACAGTTAAAATGTTTCGACTTCGATCATTAATTTGAGATAAGCCAGCATATAACGTGGTTGTTTTACCAGAGCCTGTAGGCCCGGTTACCAAGAGAATTCCATGAGGTCGGTAAATTACGTCTTTCAGTTCTTTTAAGTCTCGTTCGGCGATCCCTAAATAATCTAAAGATAGTCGCCCTGCATTTTTATCCAATAAACGCAGTACTATTCGTTCTCCACTAGAAGATGGCATTGTTGAAACCCGTACATCAACTTCACGCCCCCCTACCCTAAGAGAAATTCGACCATCTTGCGGTATACGCTTTTCAGCGATATCAAGTTTCGCCATAACTTTTATTCGAGAAACCAATAAAGGAGCCAAAGCACGCTTAGGCTTTACAACTTCTCTTAATATGCCATCAACCCTAAAACGAACAATTAATTGCTTCTCAAATGTTTCAATATGAATATCTGAAGCTTCACTTTTAACAGCTTCAGTTAAAATCGCATTTATCAAACGAATAATAGGCGCGTCATCTTCTTGTTCAAGCAAATCTTCAGTCTCAGGAACCGAGTTGGCCAAGCTAGCCAAGTCCATGTCATCCCCCAGACCTTCAACCATCTGCATCGCCTCAGCAGAGTCATTCTGATATGCCATTCCAAGCGCGGTTTCAAATTCTTCTTCGTCCACCTGCTGAAATACAACTTGACCTAGCGTCAGACGATTAACTTCAGAAAAAGCCTGAGGCGTAAGCCCGGGGCGATATAAAATTTGATATTGATCATTCTCTTTTAAAAGCACTACACCTTGTTTTTTTGCAAATACAAACGGTAGGCGTTCAAATGGAATGACTACAGAATTTTGGTCTGATTCAGTCTCGGTGTTCAAAGAAAACACTCCTAGAGTATACGTTTTGCATAAATTGAGCTTTTAGTTATTTTCTACTCATAAGTTTATATCTTTTAGATCTAGCTATTGTATGGCCTTAAAGAATCAAACAATAGGTCATTTAATTAAATCATTTTAATTAATATCTATTTTGTTAAAGAAGTCCGGATATATCATTTATCCTTTATCCTTTATCATAGAAGATAATATGAACTCGGCACACTCGCAGCATTATCAAACGATGTGCTATATTTAAAATGCAACCATTAAATAACAGCTGTAAAAATCAAACTAACAATAGGGGCGTTATGTAAGTACGCACCTTTCAATGACTGTCTTGTGTGATTAATTACTTCAAGTATACACATAAAGCGAAAGGTTAATGGCTATGATACTCTCCCGTCTTCCAATTTTATGTGCTTTGCTATTATGTATAGCCGTTGCTGGTGGCATTTATTGGCAAGTCATTCCGTTGTTTCAAACAAACAATAGCACACAGACTATTGCAAATACTGGCGTAAACTTACCCGCGAAAGCAGCCATCAAGAAAGACTACAATATTGCTAGCTTTAAACTCTTTGGTGATGCAGATCTAAAACAAGCACCGATAACAACAGAACAAAAAAAATTACCTAAAACCAGATTAAAACTTACTTTAACTGGCGTACTTGTTAATCCTTCAAGTCAAAGTGCCGGCGCTTTAATTGTCGGGCCTGATAAACAAACGCAACACTATAAAATCAATGACAAACTTCCTGGCGGCGCAACATTAAAACAAGTATTTCCCGACAGAGTAGTTGTAAACCGTAATGGGCGTCTTGAAAATCTATACTTCACCGAAATAGCATCAACAGGCATTGAGCGGGTTAGCACTTATGAAGAACCAGAAGACACGGTAAAACCCGTACAACCTCACCCTCAAGCCACACAAAATAACAGAGCCAATGGTCTCAGTTCTGCTCGAAACCAAAGCATCAAGGATCGTTTGAGCAAACTAAAAAAACGTCTTCTAAAGAATAAATAATTGAGGCCTATGTGATTTTATTGTCCAAACATCCTCTCTTTACATTTCTATTTTTAAGCTGCCTAACATTTAGCACAATATCGCTGGAATTAAATGATGAGTTATTTGCTTTTATCCAGAAGCGCTTCGGTATTGAAGCCGTTGATCGCCTCCATCAATGGGAAAAAATCGCTAATTTAAAACAAACTATCAGCAATGCAAACAAACTAAAACTTGTGAACTCCTTTTTCAATCAGGCTAAATTTATTCCTGACATTAAACACTGGGGGAAAGAAGATTATTGGGCAACACCACTGGAATTACTTGCTACTAATGGTGGTGATTGTGAGGATTACTCCATTGCCAAGTACTTTACCTTGCGTGAAATGGGAGTCCCGATAGAAAAAATGAAGATAACTTATGTCAAAGCAGTCAAACTCAACCAAGCTCATATGGTACTTGCTTTTTACTCTGAACCAGGCGCTGAACCACTTATTCTAGATAACCTTATCAATGATATTAAGCCGGCCTCGAAACGCACTGACTTAGTACCTGTATATAGTTTTAACGGTGAAGGTTTATGGCTTTCAAAACTTCGAGGCCAAGAAGGTAAACGAATTGGTGGCGCAGATAAACTTAAGAACTGGCAAGAACTATTAACCCGACACCATAGTTTGATGGAATAGATCTAAAAAAATTAATTCCTCACTTTATAAATTCAGATATAAGTTGATCTACAACTCCTTCGGCTTTTAGTTTTTCCAAGGTAGAATCAAATTTAACGATAAACTCTTTACCGCCCTCTACTTTTTTAGGAATGATTAAGTGGTGACCAATATCTACAAATACTTTATCCGAGACCTTAAAATGTTTTGTTTCAAAGCCTTCTTGAACTAACACAGCAAAACCAGACGTTTCATTCGTCATCACAAGGTCAACCCTACCTTTATTGAGCATCGCAAAGCAGTTTCTCATTGCTGGTGGTCTGATGAGGTTTATGGTTTGATCGTCGACAATTTTTTTCAAATTAAATAAATTGTAGCCAATTGGTTTACAGACAGTTAAACCAACTAAGTCTTCGTTATTAGTATAAACAAAATTATTCTCTACCTTGCTAAAAAACACCTCTTGAAGGTTATATAGTGGTTGAGAGTAATGCCACTTCCTTTGCCTTTCCTTATTTTTACTGTATGGGTATGTTCCATAATATTTCCCATTATACGTATCTCTAAAACCGCGCTTCCAAGGCAAGAAGGTTATAGTTGTTTGATTTCCCATTTCCTTCATTGTGCGTTGAATGATTTTTGTGGCCAGCCCCTGACCTTCAATCTTTTCACCGACAAAGGGTGGAAAATTCCCAGTTGAGATGGCGTAACCTTCACTATGACAACTTCCAACCCAAAAAAGAAAAAATAAAACTCTGACTAGGTACATGAAAACCTCGAAAAGATGAACTAATATCAAAAATTATAGTACATCTTTTAAAATAACCACATTTGGAATGTTATATCTTCTCTGCGGCACCAAATTGATGAAATAGTTGTAAGTAATAAAAACATTTCAATATTTCAAATTAATTGACCACTAAAATTAGACTCATAACTTGAAAGCACACTATATTAAGTTACAAGTTCTAATAAATTATCGTTACCCTTGTTTGAAGCAGCTTAGGAATTTAAGAAAATGGAAAAGAAACGTCCTTTGAGTATTGTTGATAATGGTTTTTTAATCACAGAAACTAACAATAGCCCTAAACATATTGCAGGTTTACAGATTTACAAGAAACCTGAGAAATGCTCCAAAAACTTCGTTAAAAATTTATTTAACAAATGGTCAAAAGTTGATGCAGTCTGCGCGCCCTACAACCTTATACTAAATGCTAACAACCCACTTTCCCCTTACTGGCTTGAGTCAAAACAATTTAAAGCTAAAGAACATGTTGAATTTCTTGCACTTAAAAATGGAACGCGAACAGACCTTAATGAGTTAGTATCTCAAATGCATGAAGCAAAACTAGACAAGTCAAAACCACTTTGGCGCTGCTGTTTTATTGATGGCTTAACTAAAGACCGGTTCGCTATATATTTTAGCTTTCACCATAGCGTTCTAGATGGTATTTCTGCTGGAAAAATGATGGAGCGGAGTTTAAGCTCCAAAGCAACAGAACTAGGACGCCCTCCCTTTTGGGCAATGAAAGACAACCCATATAATAAAAAATCAAGCAAAGCAAAACCAAGCTTTAAAGATAAGCTATATGCGACCGCATCTGGGAATGCAAAAGCGCTCTATGGTTTATCTCGTATATCAACTCAAATTTGCTTAGAAGCCGTCGGCCTCACAAAAAACGCAATTTCTTTACCTTTTACTGCCACACCAGCCCCACTCACAGGGAGCGTTACCTCAAAACGCACATTTACAACATCATCTTTACCGATGGATAGAGTAAATCACTTACGAAAAATTACTCGAAACACCTTAAATCATATTGCGTTAGCCTGTTTAGACGGTGCGTTACATCGCTACCTTGAGCATATCGGACACCCATTAAATGGAACGTTAACAATCACCATGCCGGTTAGTCTGCGCAAAGAAGATGCAAAAGTTGGCGGAAACCAAATAGGCTTGGTCGCAGCACAATTAGCCCCAAAAACAGACGACCCCATTATTCGATTACGAGAGATCGGTGTTTCTCTGCAAGCGGTACGAAATCAAATAGATGACTCACCTGCGGTGAGTATTCAAGCATATTCTCTAGTCACCAATGGTTTTGCTCAATTGTTTGATGCAGTGAATGCAGCATCTTATATTCCAGCGCTGTCCCATACGATTGTATCGAATGTGCCAGGCCCGAAAAACACATTATTCTTAGAAGGAGCTGAATTAATAGGCTGGTATCCAGTAAGCACATTAGGTCCAGGCCATCGCCTTAACGTCACCATGTTTTCATACAACGGGAAATTAGACTTCGGCATAATCGGTGCTTCAGATTTTTTACCTGACCTGAATATACTCGGTGGTTTCATTTTTGAGGAATTCGAAGAGCTCGAAAAAGCAGTTATGTCACCCGACATGGGTACCACTCTGCTGGAAAAAAAACGTTTAACGATAACTCCATGTTAGATTATATATAAAGAACAGCTAAAAATTTTGCAAAAAAAAGCGATGAGTTGATGCCGAAATATCAACTCATCGCATTAAAATAGAGCTTTGTAGGTAAGCCCTAGGTAGAAATCAGTACAGATTTGGAAATAAAGTAGCTTGAACAAAAAGGCCTGAAGTTTTTTGCTCAAGGTACGTTTTCCCGATGAGAAGTATATTAGTAATGAAGCAGGCGTAATTTGATCGTCCAAAAGGATTAATCCTAGGCGTACTTGACTAAATATGTGAAATTCATCACAAAAAATAACACACAATTCTAACTAGTTATATATTCAACCTTTCATGTAGGAATGTCCTACATAAGATCCAATCTTCCAGTGTAACAATATGTACACAAGAGTTTAAAAGCTAATAATAAAAATCATAATGACAAGGTCGTTTATTTCTATCGTTAAACGCCCTCGTGATTAAAGTGAACGATCTGGAGAGAACATGGAAGGAATAAAAAAAATCGCACTTGTTTCCGCTATTATAGCAAGCTCTACCGGAGCCTTAGCTGAACTAAAATATCTTGATGATTCGGCATTAAGCCAAGTAACCGGTCAAGCAGGCTTAACCATTGATATCGAAACAAAACGTCATATGGGTGAGTTCGCATATAAAGACGGCGGATATTTCCTTTTCCAGAACTTTGGCTTTGGTGGCAACACTTCCGCCGAAGAGCTTGCGTTCTCTGGTGGGCATGGCTTTTTTGACAACCGGCGTTATGAGCTGGATGTTGCTGGTGATGGTTCCACTCCCGGAGATAATCAGTTTGATTATGGTTTTTCCCATATGATTGATTATGCAAAGGTTCATACGGATTCAGGCAATACCGACGCCGGAATGTTACTCGCTGCAGGAATTACAACTGGTATCCCCATCGATGAGACAACCGGTTTAGAAATTGATACAGAGAGAACCTACGGTGATGGCGACTTGGTCATTCATTTTACTTATACCGATGCCTGGCAAAAAGGTGGTGGTCTTGAAGCCTACCAAACCACCGGCGGTGATGATGGCTTTGGTGGCACCGCAACACTCGATACCTTAAGTTATGCCGGCGCAAGAGATATTATCACGCGCGCTGCTGATTGGAACATTTACTACGAAGCCTTGGGCTTGGCCAGTTCGGATTACGAAGTGGGTTCTAAAGGCCTTTTCAATTCATCGCCTGATACCACTGTCTTAATATCAGACTTAAATATGAATGGTTATGCAAATTCATGGGACATCCACCTAGAAAATCATGGCAACGGTTTTGGCGCAGATGGCTCAGGGCGTGATGGCGTTGCAAACACTGGCGGTGGCGATTCAAAAATTAATATTGATATGTTTTATAATGTCACCGACTTAGATGTTTATATCGATATTGCAGGCTATCAAATTACCGACCTCAAGATTCATAATCTGCGTGGGGATCTTGGTACTATGAATCGAAATTCGACCGATACCGGCTATACCTCTTCATTTGGTATGGCTCACGTTAAAGCGCAGGTATATGCGGTTAAAGATACTGTATTGAACTTAAATAGTGGGTCGCCAACTCATTCCTGGGATGACGGTATTGCTATTGACGCTCAATTTAAAGGAGACGTTGACATCGGTGCGCTCTCCTTTGGAGACACCGGCACATCTATAGGAGAACTATATTATACCGACATTCAGGCGACGAGGAATTGGGTTATTTCTGCTCATTAACCTCCTGATTAATTTTACGTAATTGTAGTGCCAAGGATGGCGCTACTCCTTACCCCAACAATACTTCTCATTCGCTATATTGAGAAAAAGTCAGAACGATTAACCAATAAGCCTCAAGCACAATTCAAACTTTTAACTCATTTGATTATTAGTATTTAGTCTAATAAACACCATATACCGTCAGGTCTATAAGACTATACTTAGAGTATGTGAATACCTCGCTCATATTATTTTTCGACTGCAAGGAGAAATGTTATGAAACGTCTTTATTATCTAACGAAAAGTATTAACTGCGCAGAAGAAATTTCTAATTCGCTTCACCAACAAGGGGTAACAGATTGGAATTTTCATATTATTAGCAAAAACAAACAAGATATTGAACAACACCACTTACATAAGGCGAGTTACTTCTTTCATGAACGTGACGGCTATCGAATGGCTGAACGTGGTGCCATCATAGGTGTATTAGCAGGATTATGTGCCGCTGTTGGTTTCTTAATGGCAACACCCGAAATTTCGGCTAATTACAGATTGATTTCAATGATTTCGCTTGGTTTTGTCACCATGATCTTGATCGCTTTCGGCATTGGATTTGGAGCAATCTACGGACTTGATTTTGAAAACATCAAAATTAAACGCTTTCATAACCAATTAGAGACAGGTGAATACTTATTAATGATCGATATTAAAAAGGAGGACTCTAGTAAAATCAGAACATTATTATCTGAACATCAAGATGTGAGGGAGGCTGGAGAAGATCAAACCTTCGTCAACCCATTTGAAATACCGGCATAATTTGGTAGATAGTTTTCTAGCGCGGCAACAAGCCGCACTAGAACTTCAAACTTGCACTTATCACTTTTGCAGGGATTCAGAGAGTTGACCTGATTTTCAACAATCTATTCATCCTCAAAATTAATGCTCTCAACACATTTTGAGTCGTTGTGGTGATCGACAAGACAAAATAAACCTCCCTACTTAGTAAAGTATCTAAATCACTTACCATCTTTATATTTCAGATCATGTTTAATTTTCCTATCATTTGCATTGCTTAATACTGTTATACGCTGTTCAGGCGTTGCACTTCCCCACTGAAGAATCTCATCAAGACTGCGGAAGCAGCCAAGGCAAATATCAGACTCATCAAGACAACAGTTTCGAATACAAGGCGAATCTATATTTTTCACTCCACACTCCCTTAATCAACCAGACCATCTAGGTGTTTTTTTACACTTCGGGCAAGTGCATCTAGGTTATAGCCCCCTTCTAACAAAGAAACTATACGCCCTTGTGATAACTTAAGTGCCTCGTTCTTAATAAATTCCGTCACCCACAAGTAATCCTCATCAGATAAGTTAAGACCTCCTAAAGGGTCATCAATATGAGCGTCAAAACCTGCTGAAATAAAAATCATTTCAGGCTGATGGTGATGTAAAGCAGTAATCCATTGCGACTCAATTGCAGATCGAAAAATACTACCATCACTTCCTTCTGAAAGCGGGGTCAAACAAACATTAGGCCGGACCACTTGATCATATCGGCCAGGATAAAAAGGATATTGAAAGCTTGAGCACACCAGAACTTCAGGTCTATCCTGAAATATTTCTACTGTGCCATTACCATGATGAACATCAAAATCCAAAATAGCGACCCTCGACATACCTGAAGACAAAGCCCGCTGCGCCGCCAAAGCAACATTGTTGAATATACAAAACCCCATTGAAGTCGTCGACTCCGCATGATGACCCGGTGGGCGAACAGCACAAAAAGCATTATCGGCCCGTTTCTCAATCACTTCATCCGTAGCATAAACAGCTGCACCCGCAGCATAAAGAGCCGCGTCGATAGTATTAGGATTCATACTTGTATCCCCATCAATAAAAACAACGCCTTCTTTAGGCGACATTTCCATCAATGCTTTGACATGATGCTGAGGATGAATAGGGCTTAGTTGTTCAATGTCCAGTTTGGGTGCTGTAACGAAACTCAAGTTACCATTCCAATCATTAGCGTTGACCATCTTTTCAATGACTCTGAGTCTATCAGGTGATTCTGGATGGCCCTTGCCCATATCATGAAGCTGACAATGAGGATGACTGAGATAAAGAGAACTCATGAATTTGCACTCCTTGGTATATAGTACAAGTATTCACCTAATTATTTATTATGGCCACAAATTATTGCCAATTTACAGTTGTTCAAAAGCATCCAGCATCCGACGATTTTCCAGTCTTAGATTTTATGTAATATACTTAAAGGCAACAAATAACCACTTATGCAGGTCTATGAAACTCATTTACACACACGACAACCCATTTTTTGTTTTTAATATTCGTAATATTTTAGAAAACAACAATATAAAGTGCGAAGTTAGAAATGACATTTTATCATCGGCTGCGGGAGAGGTTCCGCCGACAGATGTTT
>Ga0105348_1000749_pt1 | contig 23554 bp, 16 predicted proteins | sample EN8Hudsemesocosm_2_FD_83504 | JGI IMG/M metagenome (GOLD analysis project Ga0105348, IMG submission 83504) | Methane-oxidizing microbial communities from mesocosms in the Hudson Canyon - EN8C Hudson Canyon | ecosystem: Environmental > Aquatic > Marine > Cold seeps | place: Hudson Canyon... | reverse complement strand
TATTGGCAGTGAGTTGATTGCGGGTCGGCTTGGTATTAAGCCGCGTGCATTTCGTGCGCAGCTAACAAAAGCAGGCACAAATTTTAATCAGTTATTATCGAACTACCGCTGCCATTTGGCGAAGCGGTTGTTAGCGTGTACTGACGAAAGTATTGATGAAATCGTTTACCTTACTGGTTTTTCTGAGCCGAGTACTTTTTATCGTGCGTTTAAACGTTGGACAGATATGACTCCCATAGAGTATCGAAAGGAAAAACAGGCGCAATAAATGGCCTGCACCCAAACCTATCGTATCAATATAGCCGATGTAATCCTTCTGGTATAAACCTGTCAGAAAAATTGCACATAGCTTAAGTGCATTTAAGCACCCACTAAAGATTGACCACATACGCGAACAATGTTGCCAGACAGACCGTTTGAATCTGGAGCCGAGAAGAAGCTAATCGTTTCAGCCACATCAACAGGCAGTCCTCCTTGGCTTAAAGAATTCATACGTCGGCCAATTTCTCTTGTCATGAAAGGAATTGCGTCGGTCATGGCTGTTTCGATAAACCCTGGTGCAACAGCGTTGATGGTGATCTCTTTATCTGCCCATTTCTTGGTACGTAATGTTTTGGCCATAAATTCAACGTAACCAATTACACCGGCTTTAGAGGCTGCATAGTTAGATTGTCCTGCCTGCCCAGCAATTCCATTCATAGATGATACGCATACAATGCGGCCTCCGTTATTTAGAACACCGTTTTCTATGAGGTAATCATTAATCGTTTCTTCAGCGGTGAGGTTGATGTCGAGTGTCATGTCCCACCAGTGCTCCGGCATGTTGGCAAGCATTTTATCGCGCGTTACACCGGCATTATGGACGATAATGTCTAGTCCTTTAGCATCTTTAACGGCCTCAGCAATTAATTGTGGCGTCATCTCTGCTGTAATATCAGCCACAATTGACGCGCCATTAATAGCCGTAGCGACTTTTTCAAGATCATCTTTTGCGGGCTCAATATCTAACACAAATACTTTAGCGCCGTCGCGAGAAAGCGTTTCTGCGATAGACTTTCCTATCCCTCGGGCGCCGCCCGTGACGAGCGCTGTTTTTCCTTCTAGCGGTAAGCGCCAGTTAATCTCTACGGGTTTGCCTGATTTGCTTACTTCAATAGTTTGGCCGTCAACATAGGCTGATTTAGGCGAAAGCACAAAGCGAATGGCTGATTGAGCAAGCGGTTCTGCGCCTTTTTCAATATACACAACTTGTGATGTTGCACTTTTTTTACTGATTTCTTTCGCAATAGATCGGCTGAAGCCTTCCAAAGCGCGCATGCTGGCAGCTTGTTCTGCCGTTTGAGATTTCATATGAGGTCGACCAAGAATAAGAATGCGACCATTATTTTTTAAGTTGCGTATGACAGGGTTAAAGAAACTATAGAGCGCTTTCAGGTCTTTTGTTGTTTTAAGACCTGTTGCATCGAATACTAATGCATCAAATTTTTCTGTGACGGCGCCTTTGTCGCAACAAGTTTGAAGTGCTTTTAGGCCAGACTTTTCAATCGCTGTTTTAATGTCTCCAGCTGTCTGTGCATTAGCAGGAAATAAAATTCGAGCGTTCGCATCTATTAATGTTGATGCGAGTGTTTTTAACGCGCTCGCACCTGGCGTAGCGCCCACTAAAATATTGCCCTCAAAGAAAACTGTTTGCCCATGAAATCGCTTTAGCTCGACAGGAGTAGGTAACCCGACACCTTGTAATACCTTGCGGCCCGTGTCGTTTTTAAGCATTTTTTCATAAAAGTCACCCATACCAGAAATATCCTTGACGTTTGGTTATATTTTAAATAGTTAACTTGAGGAGTCAGTGAAATGCTCCATCAATGTAGGCATGATTAGATCAGAGATTTACTCAAAAAAAAATGACTAGATGAAAATCAAGATTTGTCACTTGAGCCAATGGAAGTCTTTATAAAATCACTAGACTAGGATTTTTTGATCTTATTAGTAGGTAGTTTCATGACTCAACAAATTAGAAAAGTTGCCATTATTGGTGGTTCACGCATTCCTTTTGCTCGCTCAAATACGGCGTATTCTCATGCGAGTAATCAGGAAATGTTAACGGCCGCGATTAATGGTGTGGTGAATAAGTTTAATTTGCAGGGTGAGTGTTTAGGTGAGGTCGTTGCTGGCGCGGTGATTAAGCATAGTCGTGATTTTAACTTAACGCGTGAATGTGTATTGGGGACGGCGCTTGATGCAAATACACCTTGTTTAGATATTCAGCAAGCCTGTGGCACCGGTTTGCAAGCCGCCATGTTAGTGGCAAATAAAATTGCGTTGGGACAAATCGAGTGTGGTATTGCAGGTGGATCTGACACCACCTCTGATGCACCGATTGGTGTGAGTGAAGGTTTGCGTAAAATATTATTAGAATTGAATCGCGCAAAAACAACAAAAGAAAAATTAAAGTTGGCGGCTAAGATACGGCCTCGTCATCTGGCACCTCTATTGCCAGCAAATGGAGAGCCACGTACAAAAATGTCAATGGGACAGCATTGTGAAGTAACGGTTAAAGAATGGGGTACGACTCGTGAAGCCCAAGATGAAATAGCGTTCAATAGCCAGAAGAACTTAGCAGCGGCTTATGAACGGGGGTTCTTTGATGATTTAGTTGTTCCGTTTAATGGCTTAGAGCAAGATAACCTGATGCGACCAGACGTTTCGATGGAGCGGTTGGCTGCATTGAAACCTGCATTCGATAAAAAAAGTGGCAAGGGCACGTTAACAGCGGGTAACAGTTCTGGTTTAACGGATGGCGCTTCAGCGGTGTTGTTTGCAAGTGAAGAATGGGCGAAAGCGCATGATTTACCTGTTCAGGCTTACCTTACGTTTTATGAAACGGCATCGGTTGACTTTTTAGGTAAAGAAAGTGAAACCAAAGAAGGCTTGTTAATGGCGCCGACTTATGCGATTTCCAAGATGTTAGAGCGTGCCGATCTTACACTGCAAGATTTTGATTATTATGAAATTCATGAAGCTTTTGCGGGTGTGGTATTAACGACTCTTGCTGCCTTAGATGATGAAAAGTTCTGTAAAGAGCGTTTAGGTCGTAAAAAGACGTGGGGCACCATTGATCGTGCTAAATTAAACGTAAATGGTAGCTCGATTGCCGTAGGGCACCCATTTGCTGCAACAGGCGGGCGTATCATATCAACGCTGGCTAAAATGCTCGAAGAAAAAGGTTCAGGGCGAGGCTTGATCTCAATTTGTGCAGCGGGCGGACAAGGTGTTACTGCCATCCTAGAACGACCATAGTTGTAGAATGAAAGCCTCTTTGGAATAGTTGTTACTTTAAAAGGTGTGCATTGCACGCCTTTTTTCATGTCTCGTACTTCAAAATATTGACCATTTAGACCGCTCCCCTTGGCCTCGAAGCCAATGCTTTATTAATTAGTCCACGCGATACTGATGTGTAAAACATGCAGTATGCGATAACGCATCTAATTCAATAGGGAAACTGATTAATGCCGCAATATAAAACGCCACTACGAGATATGAAGTTCGTCTTTAATGAGCTTTTAAACGCTCAAGAACATTATAAGAATTTTGAAGCGGGTAAAGAAGCGACCCCCGATATGGTTGACGCTATTCTCGAAGAGTGTTCAAAGCTTTGTGAGAATGTATTGTCGCCGTTGTATCAAAGTGGCGATCAAGAAGGTTGTCGGCTTGAGGGCGGTAAAGTCATCACGCCAGCAGGTTTCAAAGAAGCCTATGAGGAATATATTGCAGGCGGCTGGCAAGGTATCTCCCATCCAGAAGAGTATGGTGGTCAGGGCTTGCCTTTATCGTTAGGTATTCTGAAGTCAGAAATGGTGAGTACCGCTAACTGGTCATGGGGAATGTACCCTGGCCTGAGTATGGGCGCGATGAATACTATTTACATGCATGGTGATGAGCAGCAGAAGCAAACATACCTTACTAAGCTGACTGAAGGTACTTGGACTGGCACAATGTGCCTAACTGAGCCGCAGTGCGGAACAGACCTTGGGCGAATTACTACCAAAGCTGTGCCGAACGAAGATGGTTCGTATCACGTGACCGGCACAAAAATGTTTATTTCTGCGGGTGATCATGACTTAACCGACAATATTGTTCATATTGTACTGGCAAGGCTACCGGATGCACCGAAAGGTACGCGAGGGATTTCGCTGTTTATTGTTCCAAAATTTACGCCTGACGCACAAGGAAATACGGGTGAGTTTAACCATGTATCGGTCGGCTCATTAGAAGAAAAAATGGGCATTAAGGGCTCATCTACCTGTGTTTTAAATTTTGACCAGTCACAAGGGTATTTAATTGGTGAGTTGAATCAGGGTTTGAACTGCATGTTTACCTTTATGAATACCGCCAGAATTGGAACCGGACTGCAAGGCGCTTGTGCGGCTGAACTATCCTTTCAGGGCGCACTCGCTTATGCCAAGGATCGACTATCAATGCGCTCCTTGAGTGGTAAAAAAGCACCTGAAAAAAATGCTGACCCGATTATTGTTCACCCAGATGTACGTCGAATGCTACTTACTCAAAAAGCCATCGCCGAAGGTGGGCGAGCAATGTTGTACTTTGCGGCACATAAGGCTGATTTTTTGATGGGCGCTGAAATAGAAGAGCAACGAGCGCGGGCAGATGATGATCTAGGCTTCTTAACGCCAATATTAAAGGCTTTTTTGACGGAAACAGGTTGTGAAGCGGCCAATTTGGGCGTTCAGGTTTTTGGTGGGCATGGCTATATTAAAGAGTGGGGGATGGAGCAAATAGTTCGTGATACTCGAATCTCAACACTTTATGAGGGCACAACGGGTATTCAGGCTTTAGACCTTCTAGGCAGAAAAATTCTACTGGATAAAGGCGTTGCCTTCCGTCGGTTCAGTAAAGAGATTAGCCAATATTGTAAAGGGAAGTCGCCTTATGTATCGGGTAAGTGTCGTGGAAAAATGAAATCCATGACGAGTGAACTTAGTTCTTTAAATCTTCAGTGGAAATTTGTTGCTGTTCGTTTGGTATTTAATGCTATGCGTAACAAAGATGAAGTAGGCGCTGCATCGGTAGACTTCTTAATGTATTCAGGCTACATCGTAATGGCTTATTTTTGGGCCATGATGGCAGAAAAAGCTTCTGAAGCCTTAGCTGCAGGTACCGAGGAAGAAGGGTTCTACTTAGCAAAAATTCAAACCGCAGAATTTTATTTTGCACGAATTTTACAGCGTACTAAAACTCACTATGCTGCAATGATGTCGGGCGCAAAAAATCTTATGCAAATCGAAGAAAAGAATTTTGCTTTTTTATGATTTGAATACTTAAAGAGCTTTGCTTGAAACCATACTGTCATTTCGGCTTCAAAACTACCGGAATGACAGAGAATTTAAGTAATGATAACGACATGGAAGAAGGAAAAATAAGTGGCTTTTAATGTACAAATAGACGTAGACAAAACTTTGATTTTTAAAGCTCCGGCTGATGTGGTATTTGCGCAGTTGGCGAATGTGCCTGATACCGCAGGTCTTTTCCCAAAATTAGCATCAATTGAGCAATTAGAAGAAAAAACTTATCAATGGAAAATTAAAGAAATTGGTCAGGGTGGGTACTCGTTTAGCGCGATCTATTCCAATCTTTATAAAATGGATGAAACGGGCGGGGTGATCTCTTGGGTTTCTGTCGAGTCGGATGCTACGAAAGCATCAAAAGAAAATACCACGATCGATGGCAGTTGGGTGATTAAGGAAAGTGATGGCGTGTCATCAGTAAGGTTTCAGAGCAAAATTGTTGTGCAGTTACCTTTCTCAAAGATGGTGAAAATGATCGTAAAGCCATTTGTTCAGCTTGAGTTTGACCGACTTGTTGAACGGTATTTAGACAATATTCAAAATCATTTTGTAAGTGAGCGAGAGCTTGTCGTTACCTTAAGTTAATCGTTTTTCTTCAGTTCGATCTCTTTTTATTACAAGGAATGTTGAAAGCCATGAATGTTATAGCTCGTGCTCGTATATTGAAACATGTCGTGAAGTACCGTTTAACCTGGAACAGGAAAGACACTCACTATCGATATGTTTCAGCGCATTCAAATAAATTCATGAGTCCTAAAGCGGCGATAAGGTTGATTAACGATCAAGACACTGTGATTGTTTGTGGTATTGGTGGAAATCAGCGTATATCTATTCTTTCATGGGCGTTAAGAGAGCTTTATGAAGAAACGAATCATCCGGCTAACTTAACGCTTATTAGTGCAGCAGGGCATGGTGGTCGAGGAAAAGCACCTGGTACATTGGAGGAGTGGGCCGTCGACGGTTTATTAAAAGAGTTTATTTGCGCTCACTTCGAAACCTACAAAGCGATTTTAGCCTTGGCTGATCAAGGCAAGCTATCGTTACAATGTATTCCATTGGGAATATTAGCGTTACTGGTTAAAGCCGCTGCAAGCGGTCAGCAGAGTATTTCTTCAAAGGCTGGTGTAGGAACATTTTGTGACCCGCGTGTAGGTATCGGTTCATCTGTTCTTGCTCAAAAAAGCAAACTGAATGATTTGGAGCAAGAGTCAGATGGCCTTATCTCAGTTGTAGGTGATGAACTTAGATATAAAATTCCTAAAATTAATGTCGCGATTTTTAATGCACCGGCAGCCGACTCAGAAGGAAATATTTATATCGAAAACTGCGCGACCATTTGTGAATCTAAAGAAGCAGCCTTCGCTGCGCGCAAAAATAAAGGAAAAGTGATCGTTAATGTTGGGAGAATTGTTGAGAAGAATGCGAACAAAATTTTTCTAAGTGCCGATGATGTGGATGCGGTCGTTTATTACCCTGCTACAGAGCAGACTGCAACGGTCTTACATACAGACCCCTTGATGTTTTTAACTGAGAATAGCCAAGCGGATGTATCAACGAGTTTAGCAACGATCAAGTGGATGAATCGGATTGCTGGCATCACGCCTAAGCGTGGTAAACCGGCGCAAAAAATAGCATCTGAATGTGCAAACTTAATTCATCAATTTGTGAGTAAAGGCAGTTATATCAATATTGGCACGGGTTTACCTGAGCTAGTGTGTGAGACGCTGCAAAAAAGAAATCTACTGGAAAACTATACATTATTTACAGAAGCTGGAGCGATTGGCGGTATACCTGCGCCTGGTATGTTTTTTGGTGCGGCTATTGCGCCTAATAAAATAGTTTCTTCCCCTGAAATATTTGAGCTAGCGAATGAAAATCTTGAAGCGACGGTGCTAGGTTTTTTACAGGTAGACAGTGAGGGCAATGTAAACGCGTCTAAGCGTGGTGATGGTGCTATTAATTATGTTGGGCCAGGAGGCTTTATCGATTTAAGTTGTGCGGCAAAAAATATATTTTTTGTTGGCTCCTGGACGGTAAAAGGCAGCGTGTCGGTAAGTAAAGGCGTTACTCGTATCAATAAATTAGGCCACCCTAAGTTTATCGATCAGGTTGATCAAATTACCTTTAGTGGCAAGGAGGCGATAAAAGAAGGGAAAAATGTATTTTATATTACGGATGTGGGGACGTTTAAATTAACAAAACAAGGCATGATGTTGGTTGATCTTCGAGCAGGCGTAAATTTACAAAAAGATGTATTAGAATTTTCCTCGATGAATATGTTATTAGGAAAAGGACTAAAAATAAAGCTTCAGTAAGCTATGGATAGCCAAAGCTTATGCGGTGTAAATCACTCAGAAATGAGTAATATTGTTACTCAAAGTAAACATAGCTTTGCCGTCTTGTCAAAAATTAATAGGACTTATGTGTCCAGTCAATAAGGGTTGTCTTGCGTAAAATTGATGTTATTCTTCTCGGTCTTGTATGAACTGATGGAAGAGACTAAATTGTGACACAACCGCTGTATTTAAAACCAATTCGTGAAAAAGTAAAAAAACTGCATGCCGTGTACACCGCATTAGGAAAATACCATCGACATAAAGTGGTAGGGAGTGAAAATCTTATCAAAGAGGGGCGTAGTTTGTTGGTTTTCAATCACAGCCTTGCGACCTATGATATGTCTATTATGATCGCTAAAGTACGTCATATTACCGGCCGTGTGGTGATGAGCTTAGGTGATGATCTGTGGTTTCGTTTACCTTTAGTTGGACAATTCTTAGCAGAGACAGGCACTGTCAGAGCTTGTCCTATCGCTGCAGAAGAACTTTTGAACAAAGATGAGATCTTATTAGTTGCTCCTGGTGGAATGCGCGAAGCATTGAAACCTAGCTCAGAAACAAACCTGCTTCACTGGGAGAAACGTAAGGGCTTTGTACGGTTAGCGATAAAGACACAAACCCCCATCACCTTAGTCGCTTGCCCAGAAGCAGATGATATTTATACCGTGTATGAAAATAGTCTTACCAAGCTGATTTATAAACGTATGCGTTTACCTTTGATGCTGGTTCGAGGTTTTGGGCTTAGTCTGATCCCACGTCCCGTTAAATTAACTCATTTTATAAGCGAAGCTCAATGTCCACCGAAAGTGGATATTAAGGATGAAAAGGCATTCAATGAAGCAGTGGATCAATGGCATGCTGCGCTGACGGCTGAGATGAACCGGATGTTAGTGGAACACCGAAGAGCATAAGGAGGGCTCAACAAAGATTGGTAGTTGAACCCATTAATATAAAATCTTCATTATTTGTAGGCGAGCTGAGCCTAGCTAGACGCTTAGATGAAAATAGCCATCACTTTAGCCTAATGAGAATTGCTTAGGCGTGGTGGAAAACCATGTTTTAAATGCTCGATGAAATGCACTGGGTTCAGAATAGCCCAGTCGTTGGGCCACTTCATCAATGTCTAACTTTTGTCGCACTAGCAATTTTATGGCCCACTCCTTTAACACTTCTTCTTTAAGTTGGCGAAAACTGGAGCCTTGTTGAGCTAAGTTTCTCTGTAAGGTGCGCTTGTGTAATTCCAAATGAATTTCAGCATTTTCAATGGTTGCAGTAGAAAAACCGTACAGCTCAATCACCTTTTTAATCGAATCAATTAATGCCAAGCTTGCACGCTTGGTTCGTAGTAGTTCTTCTGCATAGGTAAGATTTATTTGGTAAAGGTGCTCGTCGCATCCTAGTATTGTTTGATCAAATTGTTCTGTTGTAAAGCAGATCGTTAGATTTCCTTCCCTACTATTTGTTTGGCATTCAATGCTTTTAGCGATTAATTCTGCGTTTAAACTTGACGGTAGGTACAGTCGTTTAGCCCTTACCCTATTATTGGATATGGTCTGAATAATGCCCACAGTTCCTATAATTACCGCGAGTACTTGGTGGTTATTTACCGGTACAGCATTCGGTAACGGCACATATTCACACAAGATTATAGGTCCTCCACTCTCTTGCATTTCAGTTAAGAGGAATGAGCCACTCTCACTAATTAAGGTCTGGAAGGTTGCAATATGGTTCAAAGCAATGCGAACGCTTGGACTGTGCCACAATATTGGAGCTAATACACCCACTGACCTGTAATCTTGACTGCTGCCTATTTTTAGCCCTAGTAGTGGGTCTTGCGCTAATTTATCCGCTCGATGCCACATTTGTCTCGCCACGCTAATTTCTAAGCGAGCACCTAGAATCATTTGTCCGTTTTCAAACCCTGCTAGTCCTTCGATGATCAGTGATGTATTTAAACCATAATTCGTGAAGGCTCGCATGAGCGCATTAATCCATTCAGCTTCTATATATCTGTGTTTCATGGCTTATATTTACATGTTGTGAATAAATAGTTCAATTTATATGTCGCACTATGTCAACTTGTTGCGTCTTTTGTCAATGACTCATTCGTTAGCTAAATAGATACTGTAAGGGAAAATAATAAAAGATTAATGAAAAATAAAGCGAGGGTGAGGGATGAGTGATTACAATATAAATGGATTAGCGATTCCGCTATTTATGGTGCTCATGGGCATTGAATATCTGTATTTGAGGTTAAGAGGAAGAACACTGCATCGATACAACGATAGTGTTAACAGCCTATCCATGGGGCTTTGTCTACTTGTATCAGATGCTCTGCTTAAAGCCTACACTTTTGCAATTTTTGTATACCTGTGGGAAAACTACAGAGTGTTAGAGTTTGGTTTACTAGACCCAATTACCTGGGTTACATTTTTCTTTGCTGTAGATTTCTGTTACTACGTTTTTCATAGAATGGCGCATGAAATAAATTTTCTCTGGGGTGCCCACGTGGGGCATCATCAAAGTGAGGAATTTAATTTAGTGACGGCTTTAAGGCAAAGTGCTTTTCAATATGGTTTTTCATGGGTGTTTTATTTGCCTTTGGCAATTCTAGGTTGCCCACCACAGGTATTTTTAATCCTATTTATTTTATTAAAGCTGTACCAGTTCTGGTTACACACTCAGGCTATTAATCAGATTCCCTTGATAGAAGGTATTTTTTCAACGCCTTCTAGTCACAGAGTGCATCATGCAAAAAACCCTATTTATATTGATCGTAACTATGGGGGCACGTTAGTTCTTTGGGACCGGTTGTTTGCGAGCTGGCAGCCTGAACTTCCAGGTGAACCCTGTCACTATGGAACCACGCATCCACTTAATACTTTAAATCCAATAAAAGCTAACTTCCAGCATTGGAGTATGCTGGCGAAAGATAGCCTGCATACTCAGTCCTTTGGCGATAAAATTAGTTTGTGGTTTAAGCCCACTGGCTGGCGCCCAGTTGATTGTCGAGATAAAAAAGTAACAACTAGCCCGCTACAACAGACTGGTTGTCATAAACGAGAAAAATATAATCCGAAAGTTTCTCTGCTGGTAAAAATATATGTGGGATTTTCTTTTCTTTGTATTGTCTTCGTAGCGGTCATGTTTATTTTTTTAGCCCCTAGTCTTACTGGTACAGACTTGACCATCGGGGCTAGCTTAATTGTGTTTGGTTTAGTGATCGTTAATGACTTTTTAGAAGGCAATAAAAGGTACGCAATATTGGAGATAGTCCGGCTACCGGCATTATTATGGTTTGCTAACATTCTTTGGTTTAGTACATCGTCTACCACGGTTATCGATAGCATCGTTATGAATAAACCAGCTCAACAAGTTTTAGACTATGCTAGCTCGCCTGCATTATGGCCTGAATGGCATCCTCAATCATCGAAGATATACACTAACTCACAACAGCCTCTTATAAAAAACGAAAAATTTGAAGAAGATATCATAACGCCAATCGGGCAAAATCATCTAGTTTGGACGGTAAAAGAAAGTCATCCTCGTTTATGGATTGCGCAGGCCCACAATCAAACAAACGGTGCGACCATTAGATTGCAATATAGGGTCCGTGATTTAGAGGAGAAAAGCGAGTTTGAGAGAACGTTAGATTACACCTTACCTAACCTATGGTTGGTGGCAGCGAATGCACTTTATTTTAAAGGGCAAGTAGAGAAAAAATCGGAAGATGCTTTATTACGTTTGAAAATGGCAATAGAGGGTTAAGTATCAGCTACTTTGAGGAGCCGATTCATGATTCTTGATGGTTCGTTGTAGCCCATAGTAAGTATGAATGGGTGACCAGCAACGTTGCCGTCTAATGGTAAAGTAGAGCTAACGGCATACTCATGATGCAATAATTTGCTCTTATCAAAGGCATAAAACCGATTGTCAGTTGTCTAACGAAGGTTCAACAAGGTCAATTACTTTCCTTATGCGCGCGAGACCTTCATCTGGACTGGCATACAAACTTTCTGAACGTAAAATATCGCCCTCTATGTTGAGCACGACCCAGCGACAATTGTCCAGAGCATCCTCCACTGGTATTAAAGCTTTTGCTGTGTCGTTTGATGCCGGAACCATGCAGCAAACAAAGCTTTGATCGACCAATTTTCGTGTTGTTTGATATTGCAGAAAATGCCCTAGCGCATAAGCCAAGTTACTTTTGGTCGGGTGATGGGGATCAAAAATAACCATAAAGACTAATTTGTTCATTGATGCAGCCTTTTTGATTGCCTCCGCTATATCGCCTTCGGGTTGTCGAAGAAATAAGTGTGTACTGAGCAAGGGGCAAGCCTGAGGGTTTCCAGCTATCTGTTTGTGTATTGCGCCTTTATCTTTTTCATTTTCGTGCGGATCTTCCCCCGCGATAATTGCAGACATTCGCTCTATGTCGGCACGAAGCGCGTCGGTCTCAGATCTGTGATAGGTATAATCATTACGTTCATCTGCTAAGACGTTTTCAAGGCGCGCCAGCTCGTCACGTATAGCCGTTATACGAGCATTGCTTGCCTGAATTTTATTCCCGTAAACAAGTTTGACGAACCAATACCCTAAGCCAAAGAATAACGTCGAGCATACGGCAAAAGGAGTCGGCGTTAGGGTGATTAGCTGCCAGTTGTCTATTAGAAAATTCGCAATTTCGTCCAAGAGGCTATGATTTCCATTTTGATAAAATAGATACGTGAGCCTAGTGTCTCTTTATTAGGATAAGGCTCAGTTTCTAAAATATGGTTATAGGCGACTAAAACACACTAATGTGAGTTTATTTAGAATAGTAGTCTTTTTTTAAAATAGATAGCGTATATTTTATACTTAATATTAGCGGTGGCCTTACCGATCAATGAAATAGTAGGTCTAGTGATTGAAGGTGCCTGTTATTAGGCATGTTTCTATCGTTGGAAATACGGTATGCCCAATAGGCTTTACTTCAATGATGGGCGGATGGAGATACCTCTTCGAAGTCTGTCCATACTAAGTATGGAGGTAACAACGAAAAATCCGGTGATAGCACCATAAAAGTGAGACACTTCTGCGACTGGCCCTGAAATAATTTGAGCGACCCAAGGGTTTTCATCGTCTTGCTCAAACTCCTCTCTTTGACCAAGAAACTAATTCAACCGTTTCTCTGAAGCAGATACAAGAAAATACATATATAGAGGTCAGCCGACTCGATATTGTAGAGCCGTTGGAGAGTCAGCAACTCATCGGTGAGCTTGAACAAAACGAGAAGGGCTTGTGGGAAATTAATGATCAAATTATTGAAATTGATGAGTTGTTATTAGACGATTTTAGCAAACGTGCTTTAGTAAGTGGCTATTTAGATGGCGAGGATTCATTGCTGATGCACTTGGATCGGACTCCATAGAAATGATGCTTGAAGGTGTATCCGAGATCATCTATGAAGGTTATATCTTTGATATGGAAATGGAGGGAATGGTCAATATTGGTGGGCTGGAATTTACGCTCCAAGAGTCACTAGAAATTAACGAAGAACAATATTTCCAATACCCAATCCAGATCAATGCCGTACTTGCTGAAGATGGCATGTACGAAGCGCATGATCTAATGATTGAGTTGGAAGGCTCTGATAACTTTATTGATCTTATTCATGATGAAGAAATCGAACATCAAGAGCTAGAGTTTATTGAGGGCGGTCAATGGGAAGGGAGGCCTACTACGAAGCAGAAATTATCGGCGCTGATGAATCTGAATTGGAAGTCCATAATAATGAAGCCAACGAATATGGCAGTGATACTCACTACGAAGATGAGCTGTATATTGATGAAGCTCCCTACATAGAAGATGATAGTTATATCGAGGAAGAGTTTTATGAGTATGAGGACGAAATCTATTACGAAGAATAACTTAAAAATTGATCAAGCTAAAAGTGCATAGCGCCCTTATTAAATATAAATATATGGCTAATACCTGACCACTACATAATCCTTACTTACAGTCAGCGGGCCCTACTGATATAGGGTTTGCTGAGGAGTGCACAGAAATGAGCCTATGATAACCACGAATATTTGTGTTTGTAAGTCTCAAAAAGTAATTCATAATTTTTATAATAATAGAGTGATTTCTGATTTATTTTATCTCGAATTTGGATGTGGCTGGCAGTTTTACTCATGATCTCTTTAGTTTCATTAAAAGAGAGGCAGCTTTTATCCCAAGTTAAGCCACAAAATGACATCAATTTTTTCGACTCTTCCTCTTGATTCAGTACGAACTCTTCATATTTTACCGTGTAGATTTTAGACGGGAATTTCTCGATCCATTTGTCAATTGCCTTTAAACAATTATCAGTATATTCGAAGATCTCATCCATATCATGGGCCCAAGGAAGGGATACCATGTTGTTTTTCAAAATGGAGATGACCGATGCCATAGGATTTCGTTCGCAATGAATAATTTTAGCTTTTGGATAGAGCGCAAGAATAAACTCGACAAAAAATATATTCTCCAGAGATTTATCTGTAAAACGAAGATCATTCTTAAGTAATTGGGATTTTTGATAGCTCTCTTTAGCGTGATCTTGGAATTTAGGCCAGAATTCGTCACTACCGTTTTGAATATTGCTGCTCACCGCTTGAAAGATTACGCTAGGTTCTTCTCCTTTGAGTACTTGTTCAGGGCCAGAACAAATAATATTTTCTATCAAGGTTGAGCCGCATCGGGGGATTCCGACTATAAATATAGGGGACAACTCACTTGATTCTGTACTACGAACGGCTTCAAGGTTATTGGTTGAAGGGAGTCGCAGTGTATTTAAGTGTTTTAAATAGTAATCAGAGTCATGGCTAAATTTATTAATACCTTTATAAATTTTATGTGCTTGAACTAATAATTCTATTTCAGAATCAGCATCCTTATCCATATTTGAGTATTTGGCCAGCAGCCAATAGAGGTAAAACTGATTATCGGGTGACAATGTTTGTTGTTCAAGGAGTTTTAGTCGGTTGAACAATTCGGGTGTATATACTGCAGAATCCAAGCTACCAAGCCGGTACGGAAATACTAAGTTTTCAGGATATTGTGACACGGCATCAGTGAGTACAAGTTTTGCTTTTTCAAGCTCACCGAAATCACTATGCAATTTTGCGATATTGAGGTAAAGCCCTTCCGTTTTTAGGCCCTTCGATAGTGCATTTAGGTAAGTTGTCTGAGCATCACGATACCGCATTAAATGGTAGAATATTTGCCCCAAAGACATATAGGGCGCAAGTTCGTTTGGGCTTAGTCTAATACATTGTTGAAACGCCTCGATAGCCAGTTCAGTCTCGTTGGCTCGTGCAAGCAGATTGGCATAGTTGAAGTAAATGTCTGCTTGAGAATGTTCTGTGTGTAAGTATTTTTGAAATAGAGCAATTGCAGCCTGGGGTTGCCCTATTTGGGTATATAGATCAGTGAGGCCACGTAAGTAATTCTTATTAAAAGGCTGTATTTCATTTGCTTTTTTCAAGTAATGGCAGGCATCTTCAAATTGCTTTTCTTTATAAGCGATCCAACCTAAGCCAAAGTACGCATCACTTTCATTGGGGCTTGTATTGAGCACTTCTAAATAGATGCTTTTTGCGTTAGGAAAGTTTCCGGCATTTAAGTGTTGGTTACCTTGCTGTATTAAGGAATGGACTTCTGATTGCATTACTTGTCTTCCTACTATTGAGGTGAGAGTCATTGGAAATGAAAACTGAGCTAGTTTTGACTCATGACTTTAAAAGCTAATGATTAATTGAGTTCATTTTATCGCTATATTCAGGCATATTTCCCAAATGCTGGTCACAATCAAGAAATAATAACGTGTGCCTCCCTTATAAAGTAACTAGGTATAGCTTGGTTTTGAAAATATAGAGTATTTGAAAACTCAAACGGAGAACTCGTTAATAATGGTTGATTGCTTACACGCCTCAGAGTTAGTGATTACTAACCAGGTATTACACTCAGTATAAAATTTATACTGGGTATAAACTGAACTCACCATTAAAATCCTTTAATCTCAAATGGACTAAGCAAAAATATTTATATAAATATTCAAAATATACAACTGCAGGAAGTGAAGGTAAGTAGTGGTTATCGGGACAGGTGAGTAAATAGGTGGGTAGTCTCAGCTAAATGGTTGTACTCCTTTGCTCGGAGATGTTAGTTTTTTCATCGCTTAGTTTGTTTTTGAAACTGTCCAGAAATTGACTCGCTTCATATACAGGCAAAGGTCTAGAGAAATAATAACCTTGGATATAGTGGCAGCCTAAATTGGTTAGTATTTTTAGTTGTTCCGGTGTCTCGACCCCTTCGGCAACAGTATTAAGAGAAAGCTTGTTAGCAAGATCAATGATTGTTTCTAGTATGCTAGTGGTGTCTACATCACCGACAACGTCGCTCACAAAGCTGCGATCAATTTTTAATATACTGATAGGCAGCTTACGTAGATAGCTTAAAGAGGAATAGCCTGTACCGAAATCATCTAATGCCAACCGCACTCCGAGTGCACGAATACTTTCAAGAAATCTAATCGCAATTTCTTCATCCTGAAGTAAGCCTGATTCAGTGATTTCAATTTCAATATTACGAGCATTGACGCCGTGAGTTTTCATCGCCTGTTCAATTACATGAAGCGTATCCCCTTGATAGATTTGACGAGGTGAGAGGTTTACCGAAACACAGATATCAGAATAACCCGCATCTACCCACTGACGAATTTGTTTACAGGCAGTATCGAGCACCCACTGACCAATATCACAAATCAATGAACTCTCTTCGGCAAAAGGAATAAATTGGGCAGGTGAAACCATCCCTAGTTCTTGACAGTCCCACCTAATAAGGGCTTCAAAGCCGTCAATAGATGTATCGTGCGTTGAAATTCGTGGTTGGTAGAATAAAACAAATTCATTTCGCTCCAGTGCGCGTCTTAGATTACTTTCTAGGGCCAGTCGCTGAAGTGCGATTGCATTCATTTCTTTGCTGAAGAATTCAAAATTATTTTTTCCCATTTTCTTGGCTTCATACATTGCCAAGTCAGCATTTTTTAAAATAATATCCGCATGATCACCATCTTGAGGGTAAATAGCGATCCCCATGCTCGCGCCAACAAAAGCCTCATGTTTTCCTAATTTAAGCGGTTGTGAAAATGACTCTAACAGCCGCTTAACAATTCGGGAAATTAATGAAATGTTATCAATACCGCCCAATAACAACGTAAATTCATCACCACCTAAGCGGGCAACAACGGTATCATTGACTTCTTGATGCTGAGGTTTCTTGTTCGGATTTTGTTGTCTGACAACATAATCATCCGTGCGAATGTTATCAAGAATACGACGACTTACCTCTTTTAATAGCACGTCACCCATATCATGGCCGAGGGTATCATTTATATCTTTAAAGTTGTCAAGGTCGATAAAGATGACCGCAAAGTGTTCGCCGCTCCTCTGACAACTATTGATCATTGCGTCTAACTCATGTCTGAGTGTGATACGGTTTGGCAGGCCTGTGAGCTCATCAAAATAAGCGAGTTGTTTCACCTTTTGCTGACTGCTATTGAGATTAACTTTCATTTTCTGAATAGAGTCATATAGCTCACCAAACTCATCATCTGTTTCTTTTTCAGGGATAATTTCATTCAAGTTCCCCTCACCAATTTTCGTCACAATGTCTCGTAATTTATAAATAGGATTCAATAAAAGTTTACGAACATGACGATAAGTCAGCAGCAAAATGACAAAAACAACACCCGTAATAACAAGCGATACAATAGCCAATATTTCCCATAACACTTCATTCAATTCGTTTTCAGATATAATGGCGAATATATCTAATTTATCATTGACGGAAGATCTTTTTGCCAAGTGTTTAACGGTGGTTGTTTGCCCAGTATCAGTATTTTTAAATTTACCCAGGAGTTGCGAGGCGCCTTGTCGATCATTAGTGAGAAAACCACCAAGACTAAAAGCAGATTGAACTCTTTTAGGCTTAAACAACACTTCTCCATTTTTGTTCGTAATTAAAATAAAACCATTTTTTCGAATTAAAATAGTTTCAACTAAATCCTCCAAAAAACTAATGTCGAAAGCCATTATTAGATAAGCCTTAAGCGAGGCGCTACTATGAGCATACGGTAATAGTGGGTCATAATAGCGTAAGGGTTTACCTATATAGGCTGTTAGCTCATCTGTGTCTGCATGTGGTAAGAGTCGCGTTAATACCGAATCATTACTATGTTTGGTCAAAGCCTTAAAAAATGGCGACTCAGATTCATCCATGTCGGTATTAGATATGTTTCTATTCACTACACGGGTATCTTCAAACCCATCCTTCAATATGACGCTAATTTCATAATACTCGGGATATGCTTGTTGATATTCTTTGAATTGTCGGATTAAAGTAGGTTGTTGAAGAGAGTAGCGTTCTTCGCCGCTCAGAAGGTAGTTTCTTAAAAAGCGTGAGTTCGAAAGTAACTGTAAGTTAGATTGCGCATTTTCAAAACGAGTTCTAATTACGGTGGAGACTGCTGCAGAGAGACTCGACAGTTCGTCAATAGCCTGTTTTTGTGTATTATTTAAAACATACAAAGCAGCTAACCCACCCAGTAGCATTAATGGGATGATCGTGAGTACAGCTAAAGGTATGAGTAATTTATTTTGCAACTTCATTAATTATCTTCCTTAATTATTCCTCACGCATCCCGGCTTTATATAATTACATCGCAGCCTTGCTAACTAAGTTATTATAAATATTGTTGTAATAAGCCATGATCTTTCCTTTCAGAGGCATAATGACCTCCGATTTATCAACAACCTCTTTCGGAGGGTAAATAAGAGCGTTATTCAAGAAAGCTTCAGGTAAGAATTTCTCCGCAGCTTTGTTTGGGCTAGCGTAATGGAGCGTTTCAGCAAGTTTAGCGGCAATCTCTGGCGTATTAATGTAATTAATAAAAGCATTAGCTGCAGATTTTTTCGTACTAGCTTCAAGTATTGCAATATAATCTGCCCAGATATAAGTTCCTTCTTTAGGTACAACATATTCAATTTCATCATTTAGCGCCTTCAGTACTAATGCATCACCGTTGTAAGCGATAGCCATCCAGATACTTCCGGTTATTAGTTCCGACTCTTCGGAAAGATTAAGATAGTTGTATGAGGCGACATACTGATGTTGATGCGCTAGCAATTCGCCTGCTTTGGCTAAGTTCTTATAACTTGTTTCATTGGATGGATAACCCAGTAGTTTTAATGCGGGGGTAAACAGATCTCTTTTGTCTTCGACCATGAGAATCTTTCCATGAAGTGACTCATCAGGCTTAAGAAGGTGCGCCCAACTATCCACTTTATGCTTAACTAAATCCTTCCTGTAGACAATGCCGAGCGTTCCCCAAAAAAATGGCGCCGCAAAATCTGAAAGTCCTGGGTACTGTTCATTCCAGAAAGGGTCAATATTATTGAGGTTAGGGCCTAATTCCGGATCTAGTTTAGAAATAATACCTCCCTGTAATCGATAGTTCATAAAGCTGTCAGATGAGCCCACGATCAAATCCATGCCTTTACCGCCGGCCTCCATGATTAGGTCTTCTTTGAGTTCATCTGATTCGTAGTAAATTTGCTCGACTCTATACCCTGTCTCGTTTTCGAAGCCATCGATGATAAACTGAGGCATATAATCTACCCAGTTATAGAGTCTAATGACCTTGCTGTCTTCAGCGTATATGACACTGGAGTGGATGAATAATAGAATTGATAGGGAATATAGGAGCTTAAGCATGTCTATTCCTTTGACTTGATTTTTTGCGGAGTGACTACTTAACACTATAAGTTAGTATATATAGTATAAGGCTTAGAAATCTTCCACTTTTAAGTGGGAATTTAACTATATTATTGAACTATTACGGATACTTGTTTCTTCATAAACGAAGTCGCTTCTACTAGTTCGAATGTGTGGTTATAAACATCGTATGTGTTGGCGCTCAATCTTCGTATTCTTCGGATTTATGTCCCACTCTTGCTGACAAAAACCTGTCAACTGCGGTTAGTCTAGTAGAGCACTACTGAAAGTAAGGCGGAGTAACTATATTGGGTTGTTTTCAGTCTCTAGAAACTCGATGGGCTGATGCGTAAGTAAGGCCTCAGAGTTGATATTAGAAATTAACAGCGTGAAAGTAGTTGTTTATTACTCTAATGACGATCAGCTAGCAGCGTCACCAAAAATACGTATAGTCAATTCTTGTCTTAAGGCATCTAAGAACAAGCTATATGACTCTAGTTCACTCCTCTTTATGTGAGTGCTCGGAAGGTTTAATGACGTCTCAATGACTAGTTGGCCTGATGAATCAATCGTTGAGTGTCGGCGTAGCGAGCCAAACTTGTGTTCTAGTTGGACATCAGCAGGCTTTAAAGTGACTTTCCAAAATTCTGGAATATCGTAAATATATCGAGAACTAACGCTTGTTCCAGGTATATATTCGTCATAGAACTGGTTGGTAGGATAGCTATTTTTTATTTCATTAAGTAGCCAAGCGTCTACTTCAGAGTAATCGAGATCTTCTTTAGTATCTTGAAATGGGGCAAAGCTCGTAATTGATTGAATCTTAACGTTACTGTCCATCTCATTTAAGCCGCTGATGGTAATTTCTGGTGAACTTTGGCTCGCGACTACGTCTTGGTAGGCGTCCGTTAAGAATCTTTGTAGTTCTTCTTTTTTCTTGCCGTTAGCTTGCCCTTTAAACCATGCAGAATATAAATTTCCATAAGTTCTTGTTTGATTTTCTTCTTGTCCACCTTCGTTGTTTAGTTTCACCTTTGTCACGACGTCGTAATTCCAACGATATCTTTCTGACATTAGTAGCTGCGGTTTGCTGTTGGGAAGAATCCGCAATGAGAATTTATGTTGTACCCAGGATGAAGTGTTTTTCCAGTGGGTGTCTGTATCGGTTAAATCTGAGCAGTATTCTTTATTGTTATATATGTAACACGCGATAACATGATTAAATTTACCTAGGGATGGTACCAAGTTGTTCGTTACTTCCTGCCTATTTGTAGATAACAGAACTGGGTAGGCCTCGATACCAACTTGCTTAGCAAGATCAATGAACAAAGCTGTTTTATCTTTACAGTCTCCTATTTTACTATCTAGTGTTTTTTCCGTTTCGTGTGGTATGACAGCATGACCATGTTCTGATTTTGATAAATAACGTATATTTCTCGAAGCAAATTGGTGTATGAAATCAATTGCTTTCGCTTTCGAAGGGTTTTCTCCAAGCTCAAGCTTTAGAAACGCTTGCAAGTGTTTTGGCGAATTTGAATAAGCAGAATTGAAATTTTTCATTGTTAAAGCGATGACATCATCCCAAGACGTCAGTTCTCCTAATTCAATATGGCCCAGCTCATCATATCCGTAGATGTTCTTATCCATAATTGCCGCAGGCACACTATTAGCGTGACAAATTATACTGTTCGAATGATCTTCACATTTAAGGAAGCTAGAGTTAATGCCTATTTTCGGCTTAAATTCATCAGTCCATGTTGCTGATAGTGTGAATAAACCTGTTTTATAAAAGATTTGTGGGAACTGGCTAACCGACCAATCTAATTCTTTTTTTTGTAGATCTGTTGTTATTTCATACTCCAATACGCTAAAACCTCCAGCATCTAGTTTTGGAAAGTTGATTAATAACTCTTGCCAGCTACTAAAAACATTGTAGGTATTCGAGTCAATTTCTTTTATATCATCGGATGTAAGATTATATATGTCGCCACTGGGCAGAATAGTGGCAGCGCTTATAATGTTAATTTTTTGAGTGTGTTCATCAAAACTAATGTTACTTTGTCCCAGTTCTTGAACATCATTAAGATTTGCAAAATACCAGATGGTTTTTACTTGAGTGGTGACATAGCGACTATTTAATTTATAGTTTACTTGATGTGCCACGCGATATGACTCTGCGCTCTTTTTCACCTCATTAATATTTACATCAAATTCAAACTGCTTTTGTGTAAGGTTGTTTTTGATTGCGTCTATATCTGCAAATACCGTAGATGAGTGTAGCCAGAGGAGGGTAGATACTATTAACATGATTATTTTCATATCGTCTTAAAGCCTTTAGCTGTAGCAATAAAATTATCTTTATATTTATCAAATGAAAATTTAGTGCTGCTTAAATATCCAAAAATTTCGTAAATGCCCTTATCGGTTTGAATCGCCTTGCTGATGTACAAATAAGGGTCAAGTAATGATGTCCCTTCACAAATAACCAAGGCTGTGATGTCGATAGTTTGTTCATGAAACTCTCGAACTTGCGTACATTTACTTTTTGAATTTTCCTTCAATATATTGCCTTGCCGCCAGTATGAAACTGAGTTTAGGTTATTATTTAACCCGTGTTTAAATACAATGAAGTGCATGTTATTTAAAGGGCCGCCTAACTCTATTTCAGCTGAACCGTCTGAGAATGAACCTAATTCCACTTCGCTCCATCCATCATCCAACAGCATTAGTTGAAACGGCTGCTCAGGGTAAACGAGTGTAGTGTCTTTTATAATTTCTTTAGAAACGGTCAATATAGGAGTCAGTACTAAGGTATAAAATACGAAAAGGGTCAAAGGTATACCAATGATTAACAAAACCCATTCCCAGGTTTTGTACACGTATTTAATTTTTACTTGATTCGAGAGGGCTAGATTTATCTTAATATAGTTTAGTCGGTGTTGTAGGGTCGCGATACAAAAAGAATAAATAGCTAAAGCAATAAACCAAGTCCATTGCGGCAGTTCGATCTTGTCGCTGATGTTGGTGAAAGCTGTTGACAGTACAAGAAGTAAAAGTAGCCCCCACTTCCACGCACCTAGTTCTTGAGTATCATTTGTTTTACTAATTTTATTCATTTCTCTGAATAATTTAGGGAATGCAAATAACTGAGCTAGAAAAAAAGAGGGTACAAAGAACCAAAGCCAAGGGGTAAATTTACCTCTCGATATATACTTTACTTCCCTCACTCGTGCTACAAGCCAAAATGAAGCTGATAATGTGAATGTAAAAAAAGTCAGTATAAATTCTAAAAATGCAGGGCGAGGGGCATATATAGAAAATGTTGAACTTGTTTGCTCTTCGTTAAATGAAGGAGGGGGGGTTGTTGTCTCTGTCATAATTGTCTATCTAATGTTAAACCGGTTGGGAGTAATAGTGTGCACTTCCAGTTTAAATAAATAGAGCTAATCAATAAGCTTCTATTCACCTAACAGCGACATGCAGCCAGTAAAAAGGCAGGGAAGTCTGTAAATCGACTTTTTCAATTAACCAAGAAACTTTTACGGTTAACTCTCTAGCATTTTGAACTAAATAGGATAAACCTTTCGGCAAGATATGTTTACATTTATGACTGAATATAAGTCCTAAAATAGTGTGAACGTATTCAAAGTTTTGGTAATTTACTTAATTGAAACTGCCAACTTAGCCCAGTAGACCAAAGAATGGATTTGTAACGATCACTTATATGGCTAATGTTGCGTAGTTTTGTGGGGTGTTCGATTAATCATAACGTTTTGTTATGTTTTTGGTCTAACTACCGAAAGTTATAGTCTGCTGGATAGATCGAGGGAGGGTAATCACTTGGTTCAGGCTGAGACTATGGTGCCGCAGTAATTGTGGATCAAATCGCAGATAAGAAAAAACCCGAACATAGTGATATGATCGGGTTTTTCAAATAATGGTGCCCGGTCTCGGAATCGAACCAAGGACACGAGGATTTTCAATCCTCTGCTCTACCGACTGAGCTAACCGGGCTTATCTAATTTTATTCAGTGTTTGATTTCACTGCTAAGTAAT
>Ga0105348_1000744_pt1 | contig 23658 bp, 23 predicted proteins | sample EN8Hudsemesocosm_2_FD_83504 | JGI IMG/M metagenome (GOLD analysis project Ga0105348, IMG submission 83504) | Methane-oxidizing microbial communities from mesocosms in the Hudson Canyon - EN8C Hudson Canyon | ecosystem: Environmental > Aquatic > Marine > Cold seeps | place: Hudson Canyon... | reverse complement strand
GGTGCTAGTGAGGATTTTTGGAAATTGGCGACGACTTTAAGTAATCGAGTCTACATTGATGAAAATGCTAATGGCGGCACGCTAGCGGCTAACTTAACTGCTCCTAGCTTCTCTGGCGGTAATAGCTCAGGCACTGCGGGTGTTTATACCCTCACCAGTGATGAGCTTACTTATCAACGTGACAATGTCGCCCCGAATGCATCAGATGTTCCTTTTGATGCCTCGATGCAATTAACGCTAACGGCGGCAGATTTAACCGATTCTGATAGCGTTTGTTATGACCCTGATGATAACGATACCTGTGATTTGTTAGATGTTACCGGGATCGTGGGAGATATCGCGAGCGGCGCAGTTAATGTTCGCTATGGTCGCGTTGTGCTGGATAATGCGCACGGCTCAGAATTATTAGCCTTACAGGTTCCTGTAAAAGCGGAGCATTGGACCGCTGCGGGTTTTGCTACCAATACGCTGGATAGCTGTAGCAGCCTTGTTTTAGGTGATTCGCAAATCACGGCAACGGTTAATGATCCAGTGAGCTCTACACTAACTGGTGGTGATACTACGCTGACGGCGTGGAGTGGATTTGCCAGTGGTGCGGGGACTCTAACCTTAAGCGCCCCGGGTTCAGGAAAAACCGGTTATGTGGATTTGTTATCTGACGTAACTACGAACTTTTCTTGGTTACAGTATGATTTTGACGGTGGTGGTGGTTTAGATGATGACCCAACCGGGCGTGCTACCTTTGGCATCTACCAAGGTGACGACGTTAAAATCTTTTGGCGCCAGAGTTATCGGTAAATACTGAAAGCTAAATGTTTATAGGAAAGAACCTTACAGTAAGCACCTAAAGGTAAACACTGAGCAATAACTGGTGGTGTTATAGATTCCACCGAACAATCACTCAAACTTATTGAATGCTGTTTTTAATTTTGAGCCTAACAATAGAAAACATTCTTAACTCGCTGAAAAATAAATAGATATTTAATTAGTGTCGTAATGATTACTTTTTAACCTTTAATTTTTATTCAAATTCCGTATCGTACGCCTACCTTTAATGACAGTAGATGTATTAACGCCTGAATTTAGGACTTTCTAAATAGGACCATTAGGAGTGGACTAGCTCAGGAGTTCCCTAGGCAGAATTGCTGTTATTAAGGGTAGGGTATGACCTTGCTGTGATTACCTGAAACGACGAAAGTCGTCATTGCTCTTGGCTACCAAGTTTTGGTAACGGCCCACGCACGATCTTGTGTGTGGGCAATTTTAAGTAGTGTGCTCGGTTGAGCCAGTGGTTTTTTTAAATGCGGGTTACTATTTCGTTGCTATGTTTGAAAATAGTTTAATGGATTATTAGAAGGAGAAATGACTAAGCGTCATCATCTCCATTACCATTCTTATCTAAATCCATATTCAGTTCTTTGATTTTTCGAGTCAGGGTATTTCGTCCCCAACCTAATAACACTGCTGCATCTCGGCGTCTTCCGCCTGTGTGCTTCAGTGCAATCTCGATCATGATGCTTTCAAACGCAGGCACAGCTGTGCCTAATAGATCTGATTTTCCTCGTGCTAATTCCTGATCAGCCCAGTTTTTCAGTGCCTGTTCCCAGTTGTTAGTCGCGGTGGTTTGTTTGTCGCTTTCCAATAACTCGGGGGGGAGATCACTGATCAGTACTTCACGACCGGAAGCCATAACGGTTAACCAGCGGCAGGTATTTTCTAGCTGTCGCACATTACCCTGCCATGAAAGGCTGCACATGTAACTTTCGGTTTCTGGCTTTAATATTTTGGTTTCTACATTCAATTCTTCTGCCGCTTTGGTGAGGAAGTACTCTGCTAGAGTGGGTATATCTTCACGACGTTCGCTGAGTTTAGGAATATGAATACGAATAACATTGAGACGGTGGAATAGATCTTCTCTAAAGCGACCTTCCTTTACTAAGGCTTCCAAATCTTGGTGCGTAGCAGCAATGATACGAACATTTGCTGATACTGGGCTATGGCCACCAACACGATAGAATTCGCCATCTGCGAGTACGCGTAATAAACGTGTTTGTGTTTCGGCGGGCATATCCCCAATCTCGTCGAGAAAGAGCGTGCCGCCATCGGCTTGTTCAAATCGACCTCGACGTTGTGCAGCTGCGCCAGTGAAAGCACCTTTCTCGTGGCCAAATAATTCAGATTCAATAAGGTCTTTTGGAATAGCGGCCATATTAAGCGCAATAAATGGATTATCTGCTCTTGGGCTATGACGGTGTAATGCTTGTGCGACTAGCTCTTTACCAGTACCTGATTGACCATTAATTAATACGGTGATATTGGATTTAGACAGTCTGCCTATGGCACGAAAGACTTCCTGCATGGCAGGGGCTTCACCAATAATTTCCGTGTGTTTTGTTTCTGGTGTGATTTCAACTTCGGCTTCTTTTTCTTTCGCGTGTATAACCGCGCGCTTGATCATTGAAACGGCATCATCAACATCAAAGGGTTTAGGGAGATATTCGAAAGCACCACCTTGATAAGATGCAACAGCGCTGTCTAAGTCGGAATGTGCTGTCATCACAATAACGGGTAGATCTGGGTACTCGGTGCTGACTTTTGATAGTAGTTCTAAGCCATCAATCCCAGGCATACGTACATCAGTAATAATTGCCGACGGTACGCCGCGATGAAGGCTGTTGAGCAAGCTATTGCCGTTGTCAAAGCTTGTGGTTTCTAAGCCTTCTTGTTGCAGCGCTTTTTCTAAAACCCATCGAATCGATCGGTCGTCGTCTACAATCCAAACGCTATCAAGCATGCTCATGACTTAGTACCTGCCCTTATTTATGTTCTAGGGGTATTAAAATAATAAAATTTGTTTTTCCGGGTTCGCTTTCGCATTCAATTAAACCGTTATGCAGGTTCAGAATTGATTGCGATATGGATAGCCCTAATCCAGTTCCTTCTGCCCGGCCACTGATTAGCGGGAAGAAGATTTGCTCTTGCATTTCTTTTGGTATACCTGGACCGTTATCAATAATATCCAGCCGGCACACTAAGCGGTGGCGTTCTGAGCCAATAGTGAACTGTCGCAATGCCCTCGTTCTAAAGGTGACTTGCTTAGGTTCATCTTCCGCTTTGTTTTCGAGCAATGCTTGCATTGCATTGCGCGTAATATTCAATACAGCTTGAATAAGCTGTTCCTTATCACCCATAAACTCCGGAATTGATGGGTCGTAATCACGTATCAGTTGAACGCGCTTTTCACTTTCTGCTTCAATCAATCGGTAAACGCGTTCGGTAACTTCCAATATATTGGCTGGTTCAAAGCGTGGTGCAGTTCTTGGTCCCAGCATGCGATCGACTAAATTTCTTAATCGATCGGCCTCTTCAATGATAACGTCGGTATATTCTCCAACGTCTGAATTGGGCATAGCACGGGCTAACAATTGAGCTGCACCACGAATACCACCTAGAGGGTTTTTTATTTCGTGAGCCATGCCTCGCACTAAGCTTCTAGTTGTGTCATTTTTCTTTAAAAGCTCTTCTTCCTTACTAATCCTAATCATGCGTACAAGGGGCGATAGTTCAATTAGTAGTGATATGCTCGTCTCGGACCCGTTCAAAGGGGTCACGCTGTAGTCAACAGCGAGTTCTCTGCCGCCAACAAAATGCAGAGTGGCCTCCCGTTTGGTATAGGGGTGGCCAGATTGCACAGCACTTTTGAGTTCCGGTAGTGAGTCGGGTTGCTCGTAAAATAAATCACTCACATGTTCGTTTAACATACGTGCTCGGCTGACCTGTAATAGCGCCTCCGCTGCCGGATTGATGTAGGTAACCTTAAGTTGGTTATCCAGCAACAAGACTGCAGTGGTTTGGTTTTCCAGCAGTCGTTTGTAAAGCGTATTAGCTGACATATAAAAGTGCATTCCTCAAGCCAACTTGCAAATGCAAGAACTAAACCAAAACTTATAGATTTTAACCGTCTTTATAAAAAGATAATAAAAACAGTTAGATAAAGCAGGTTTGAGGGATATTCACGTTGTGGAAAACGTCGAATTTAATGCCTGCTTACAAGGCATAGTTTAGGATAAACTTGGTGCAAATGCACCAATATGGTGCCGGCGGTCGTTGAGTTATTTTCTAGTTTGTGGTGGCGGCTTTGTTAATTTTGTTGAGTTTGCTAAACCTGTGCACATGGATGCTTATTGGTTGGCTGCTAATGAGCGCTTTCCCGTTTTTGCTAATAACTGAGGCGATCAGGGTGTAGGTCCCACGGTCTAGTGCTTTGAGGGAAAATGCTCCGCTAGTAGAAAGCTCGCCGTGTCTAGAGCCGTTGACTGTTAGTTTGATCTTATCATTGGTCTGTAAGGTTGGGGTGGTGGCGATTGAAATGGTTATGGCTTCTTCGGGGGGGAGGTTATGGTAACTCTGATCATTGTTTGGTGAAGTGATGGTTACGGTTTTGTATCTAGTGCTAACCTTTTTATCGGGTGCTGAAGCTGACCTTGCTGGAGCAGAAAATGGTTTTACCGTGTTTCCTGTAGTGAGGTTGATCTTTTCATCTTCTGGGTCAGAGGGGGTGTCGGTGTAGGTGACGGTGCCATCTTCGTCTACTTGCTTGTAGATCTGACTGAAAGCAGGGCTGATAAGTAATAGGGTAAGGATGGTGATAATGATTCGCATGATGATAGGCCTGCTGTAAGCGTTAGTACGGTACTTTCTATTACGATACTCTCTACACGGTACTAAGGGTTAGGACTAAGGTTACCTGATACCTTAATTGTCGTTGCTGCAGAAAAGAAGTCAAAAAAAACCCCGCCGATGGGCGGGGTTTTTTTCTCTTGATCAGGGCCTCGGCATCAAAGTTTTGACATCAAGGCGCTGTCAGTCGGGTTGTTTTCTCATAATTCCGTTAAGGGTTATGAGGGAAACAAAGCGATTAGCAAGAGTAGTACATGTCAAACTCAACAGGGTGAGTTGTCATGTTCAAGCGCTCAATTTCTTCACGCTTAAGTTCGATGTAAGCGGTGATCATGTCATCATCCATTACACCGCCAGCGGTCAAGAAGGCGCGGTCAGCGTCAAGCGCAGTCAATGCTTCTTCTAGAGAGCTTGCAACTTGTGGGATCTCAGCTGCTTCTTCAGCAGGAAGGTCATACAAGTCTTTATCCATCGCATCACCAGGGTGGATCTTGTTCTGGATACCGTCGATACCAGCCATCAACATTGACGTGAAGGCTAGGTATGGGTTAGCTGTTGGATCAGGGTAGCGTACTTCGATACGACGAGCTTTCGCGCTGTTTACGAAAGGAATACGGATAGACGCGGAGCGGTTACGAGCAGAGTATGCAAGCATTACCGGAGCTTCGAAGCCAGGTACTAGACGCTTGTAGGAGTTAGTCGAAGCGTTAGCAAAAGCGTTGATTGCTTTAGAGTGCTTGATAATACCGCCGATGTAGTAAAGCGCATCGTCAGAAAGCCCAGCATAGCTGTCACCAGCCATGATGTTGTTGCCATCTTTAGAGATAGACTGGTGGCAGTGCATACCGCTACCGTTATCACCAACAAGCGGCTTAGGCATGAAGGTAGATGTTTTGCCGTAGGCGTGAGCAACGTTATGTACGCAGTACTTAAATATCTGAATTTCGTCAGCTTTCTTAGTCAGGGTGTTAGCGCCAACGCCGATTTCACACTGACCGGCAGTACCCACTTCGTGGTGGTGTACTTCGATAACAAGACCCATTTGCTCCATAGCGCCACACATAGCAGCACGTAGATCGTGTAGAGAATCTACTGGAGGTACTGGGAAGTAACCGCCTTTAACGCCAGGACGGTGACCGATGTTGCCGTCTTCGAATGAGTGAGCTGATGACCAAGCGGCTTCTTCAGAGTTGATCTGGTACATAGCGCCGCTCATGTCGGCTTTCCATTTCACATCGTCAAATACGAAGAATTCTGGTTCTGGACCGAACAATACAGTGTCGCCGATGCCAGTAGATTTCAAGAATTCTTCAGCACGCATAGCAACAGAACGAGGGTCGCGGTTGTAGCCCTGCATAGTTGTTGGCTCAACGATAGAGCAGCGTAGGTTTACAGTAACGTCGTCAGTGAAAGGATCAAGGATAACGGTTTCGTCATCAGGCATAAGGATCATGTCTGATTCGTTAATGCCTTTCCAGCCAGCGATAGAAGAACCGTCGAACATTTTGCCGTCTTCGAAGAAGCCAGTGTCAACTTCGCTAGTAGGAATAGAAACGTGTTGTTCTTTACCTAGAGTGTCTGTAAATCGCAGGTCAACCCACTTTACGTCGTTTTCTTTTATAAGAGACAGAGTTTTCTCTGACATTGGTATTCTCCAAAAGAGCTAGTTTATAGGAGCTAATGCTCCCTTGGTTTGTTGCGTCGCTTTAGCGGGTAACCTGCGAAATAAATCCTTGAGTCATCAGCGCGTCAGCGGTTGGTCACGAAGGAGCAAAATATATGCCATTCGAAGCTTTACGGAAACCCCTGATTTTAGGGGATTCAGAATAATCAACAAAAAGTTGCGCACCAATTCGGGTCGACGGTCCGAATTGGGTCATTTGTCGCACCATAGGGGTGCGCTTAGTCATTTCCTACCTTAATGATGAAAATGATATCCCTGCCATCTTGTTCTTGATTGAGTACTTCATGGCCATTAATACGGCACCAGGTGGGAATATCATTGAGCGTGCCGGGGTCTGTGGCAGTGACGGTTAAAATATCATTAGCCACTAGGGTTTTGATTTTATCCTGTGTTCGTATCACCGGCATGGGGCACAGTAGATTACGGGTGCTGATTTCGTGTTCGCTCATAATGCTTCCTTGGTCCCTAGGTTAAACCAGCCACTCGTTGGGGATTTCATTTGCTGGCATAGGTGCAACGCTAATGACCTCTGAGGTGCCATCAAGCTTTTCAATTTGTACGGTAACGGATTCTTCTGTCCTGCCCTTGCTGTATCGAGCCACAATGCGAGCCGCTAACTCTAGTTCTTCCTCGGTCGGCTTACCGTCGATAAGCGTTAGCGGTCCGGGGGTGTCTACGGTGCGTAGGTGGATAAATTGCTTACGGTAGCCTTCGAGGAAATTGTTTTCGCCTTCTTCGCGGCTCACTATCAGTTTGTAGTTTTTATTCGGGCGAATATGTCGACCTACTTTCAGCAGCATGATGTCATCGAGTTCATAGTCGCGCTTGTTGCGTGCATCCCAGAGATCGACCAGTTTACGAGAGTAGTTTTCATCAACCAGGAAGCAGCAGCCGCCTGCAGGCTGAGCATAGTCAGTGAACCCTAACTCTTCTGCTAAAGCCATTTGTGGTTTGCGGTTTCGGCCATGAAAGTCGAAAAGTTTTTCGCGATCAACCCAGCCTTCGCGCTCCGGCAGTGTTTCCGGCAGGTTCTTGGCGCACAGAGGGCGTAACAGACGGTCATCGGCACCGGATTCTCGGGCGATAATTGGCATGGTTTCTTTGCGCTGTGATTTGGGGCGTTGGCCGATCACTTCACCGGTAATAATAAAGTCGAAGCCGTTTTCTTCAGCCCAGGCCCAGGCTTGAGCCTGATTGACCATAAATATTTTACAATCCAGGCAGGGATTCATGTGCGCGCCGTAGCCGTGCTTAGGATTCAATACGACGTCTTTGTATTCTTCAGATATATCAATGATATGTAGCTTGATACCCAGCTGTTCTGCTGACCAGAGCGCATTGTTGCGTTTTTGCTTTTGCTTGTCTTTTTTGCGAATGGCGTGGGTGTGGCCTTCCACACAGAAGCCGGTGTAAAAGTTGATTCCTTCAACGTGAATCCCTTGGTCCTTAATAATTTTGGCGGCCAGCAGAGAATCTAATCCGCCGGATATGAGGGCTACTGCCTTACGTTGAGTTGTCATCTTGTACCTGTCTATAACCTACAAATCATGCCTGCAAAAAGCACGAGCGTTCAAAAAAGGGCGGCAATTATACCTAAATTCGTTAGAAACGGAGCTATAAACTACAATTCTTTACTGATTTTGGATGGGATTGGAGGGCGACTAGGGTATACTCCCGCGTCCAGTTATTCTGGGGTTGTTGCAGCTATTGAAAAAGCAGCCCTACAGTCAGCAAATTTGGGAATTCCACAGTGATTGAGAACTTACGTAATATCGCCATCATCGCCCACGTAGACCATGGTAAAACCACCCTGGTTGATAAACTGTTGCAGCAGTCAGGTACGCTAGATCGTAAAGATATGGGGGCCGAACGTGTGATGGACTCCAATGATCAGGAGCGTGAGCGTGGTATTACCATCTTGGCGAAAAACACCGCCATTACCTGGAATGATTATCGAATCAACATTGTTGATACTCCTGGGCACGCGGACTTCGGTGGTGAGGTAGAGCGTGTGCTATCCATGGTGGATTCGGTTCTTTTGTTGGTTGATGCTGTTGATGGCCCTATGCCGCAAACACGCTTTGTAACCCAGAAAGCTTTCGAGCAGGGTCTGAGACCGATCTTGGTAGTGAATAAAATCGACCGCCCTGGTGCGCGTCCAGACTGGGTTATTGGTGAGGTTTTTGATCTATTCGATAGTTTGGGTGCAACGGAAGAGCAACTCGACTTCCCTATCATCTATGCGTCAGCGCTGAACGGTATTGCGGGGTTGGAGGCTGATGACATGGCAGAGGATATGACGCCTCTATTGCAAATGATTATAGATCAAGTCCCTTCGCCGGATGTTGATGCGAGCGGACCATTGCAAATGCAAATTTCTGCCCTGGATTACAGCAGCTACCTTGGTGTTATTGGTGTAGGACGTGTGACGCGAGGCAAGATTTCTACTAATACCCAAGTAAAAGTTATTGGTGCAGATGGTGATTCCCGTAATGGTCGTGTGCTGAAAGTTATGGGTTACAAAGGTCTGGAGCGTGTGGATGTGGATAACGCCCAGGCGGGAGACATTATCTGTGTAACCGGCATCGACGGGCTCAATATTTCCGATACCTTGTGTGATCCTGAAAATATTGAAGCTTTGCCAGCACTTAGCGTTGACGAGCCGACCGTGAGCATGACGTTCCAGGTAAATAATTCACCATTCGCTGGTCAGGATGGAAAATTTGTTACCTCTAGGAATATTAAGGAGCGTTTGGAGCGCGAGCTGGTTCATAACGTTGCTTTGCGCGTAGAAGATGGTGAAACACCAGAGAAATTTAAGGTGTCTGGTCGAGGTGAGCTGCATTTATCTGTGCTTATTGAAACCATGCGTCGTGAAGGCTTTGAGCTGGGTGTGGGTCGTCCAGAGGTTGTTCAGAAAGAAGTGGATGGAGAGATTCACGAGCCTTACGAGCAGGTTGTTATTGATGTCGAAGATCAGCATCAAGGGTCCATCATGGAAGAAATGGGTAATCGTCGTGCAGAAATGACGAATATGACCCCTGATGGCAAAGGTCGAACCCGTCTTGAATTTATGATGCCTGCCCGTGGTTTGATTGGGTTCCGTTCTGAGTTTTTAACCATGACCTCAGGTAGTGGTATTTTGACCAATGTTTTTGATCACTATGGCGCCGTTAAATCGGGTCCCGTTGCGGAACGAAGCAATGGTGTCTTGGTATCTATGGCAAACGGGAAGGCTTTAGGGTTCTCATTATTTAACCTACAAGAACGTGGTCGTTTGTTTATTGGGCCAAATATTGAGGTTTATGAAGGTATGGTGGTTGGACTACACAATCGTGATAACGATTTGGTGGTTAACACTACAAAAGGTAAGCAGCTAACTAACGTGCGAGCCTCAGGTACTGATGAGAATATTGTTCTTACGCCACCGGTTAAAATGACCTTAGAGCAAGCTTTGGAATTTATTGAAGATGATGAGTTGGTGGAAGTGACACCGAACAGTATTCGTATTCGTAAGAAATTCTTGAAGGAAAACGAGCGTAAGCGTGCAAAAAAGCCTGCATAAACGTTAGTGAATGACTAGAGTGTAGAAAGGGCCGGTTTACCGGCCTTTTTTTTTGCCTTGTCTACGCTTAGCATGGCCTGTGGAGTTCTAAGTTTTTATTCAGGGTGACTGATTTGACCGCAATACTTGATAACAATCTTTTAAATGCTGTATTGGCGCAAGCACGTGATGGTGTTGTTGTCGTGGATGCGGTGAAGCCTGACTATCCAATGATCTTTGTTAATAAGGCTTTCGAAGAATTAACCGGCTACAAGTCTGCTGAATTGCTAGGCTTGAATTGCCGAATGTTACAAGGTGAGGGCAGTGACTCAACTGCAATAGGCGAGATGGCCGAAGCGGTTAAGCTTGGTCAGGCTTGTTCGGTTAGGATTAAAAATTACAAAAAAAACGGGTCTGAATTCTGGAGCGAAATTGATTTGTCGCCAATTGCGGATGATCAGGATCGAATTAGTCACTATGTGGGTATTGTGAAAGATGTTTCTGAGCGGGTTGCGGTTGAGCATGAGTTGGTAAATACCTTAGGTGAGTTAAAAGATCTGAATCGGGTTATGCACATTCAATCCATTTATGATGATTTAACCGGGTTGTTTAATCGTAGACATTTTTTGCAGGACCTTGATCGTTTGTGGCGTATATCTCAGCGAGACGGTAATTCCTTTGGTTTGTTGATGCTGGACGTGGATCGCTTCAAGCAATTTAACGAATGTCATGATGATGTGGACGGCGACGATTGTTTGATGAAAATCGCCGGTGTTATGCAAGCTAAGTTATCGCGCGCTAAGGATATGTTAGGTCGCTATAGTGGCGAGCAGTTTATTGCAGCCATTATGGGAACTAGTTTCGATGAGTTGCGTGAGCGTGCCACTGTTATCTGTGAAGGTGTGCGTCAATTAGGTATCCCGTTTGAGCAAAACACGGGTGTCGGTGTGCTGTCTGTAAGCATAGGGGGTGCTCTTGTAAATAGCGCATCTGGAAGTTGGCGTTCAATGTTGAAAGCAGCTGATAATACACTGCTGCAGGCAAAGTCTGGCGGTCGCGGTCAGGCCGTATGTGTCATGCTGGACTAACTGTTTTGTAATTACGTTAGTCGATATAAAAACTTCTTTTAATACGTGAATCTTGTAATGCCGTGCTGATTATCATCAGTTTGTATACGGCTATCTCTTTAGTAACCAAAATTGTGAGCTTCATCACGAGAACTAACGGATTTTTTGCTGGCTTTCTGCTACATAGGGTAAATACCGCTAAGAAATTGCTCATAGAATTGATTGGGTAAGCAGGGTGATACCGTTTTATGAGGCGGCAGAGCAGGTGGCTTCATAATATCGGTTTAAAAGAAGCTAGTCATTGGTATGGGCCAGCTAGGACGTGTTAGAAACTGGGGAAATGTATGCAGCAGAATCGAAGGAATATGCACCGGGTTGTGGTTGAGTTGCCGGTGAAGCTAGAGCTTGAAGATGGTACTGCCGTTAATTCTCAAACCAGTAATATTTCTCGCACCGGCGTACAGGTGCTTTGCAGTGCTGAGGATGTAAGTATCTTATTGGGTGATGAAACGGTTAGCCAGTATCCGGAGTTAAGGTTGGAGTTGCCTCTGGGTGAGCGTGAGCCATTGCGGACTACTTGTAAGGTTATTTATTGTCATCGTCAGTCTCAACAAGAGTATTGTTTAGGGCTCAAGTACTTAGCTGTGGATCATTCTGGTTTACAGACGGTCGATGAGATAATTTCAGCAGCGTAACCCGTGTAATTGCCTGATTAGTTTGCCTGTATTCATGGTACACCCTTTGTATAGTCTATTTTCTTTATCGATTAATCTGCAAAAATTGCTTTACTAGCATCGCTTCCCGAAAACAATTTGTTAGAATGCCTTTTCAGAACTGCTTTGAGCTAGCTGGCTGCAGGTCGAAAGAAGCATCGACCTGATAATTATTATTTTAATCTGTCGGGTTTTATTCTGTTATGTATAACGATTTTTTCGGCTTGCAAGATACTCCCTTTTCTATCGCACCAAACCCACATTTTCTCTACATGAGTGAGCGTCACAAAGAGGCGTTGGCGCATCTACTTTATGGGGTGCAAGGTGAGGGTGGTTTTGTGCTGCTAACAGGCGAGGTTGGCACTGGGAAAACTACAATTTGTCGCAGTCTGCTCGAGCAAATGCCCGAAGAAGTTAATGTAGCTTTTGTGGTAAACCCTAAAGTAACCGAGCGAGAGTTGTTAGCAACTATCTGCGACGAATTGGGTATCGGTTACCTGGATGATTATCTGACCATTAAAGATTACGTCGATAATATCAATGAATACCTGCTGGATGCTCACGCTAATGGTATGAATACCGTCGTTATTATTGATGAGGCACAAAACCTTGATATCGATGTGTTAGAGCAACTGCGCTTGCTGACAAATTTGGAAACCAATGAACGTAAGTTATTGCAGATTATCTTGTTGGGGCAACCTGAGTTGCAAGAGATGTTGGGGCAGCCTGAATTGCGTCAATTATCTCAACGTATTACAGCCCGCTATCATCTGACGCCTTTGTTGCAAGATGATTTGGAAATTTATATTCGTCATCGCTTATCGGTGGCAGGAACCGAAGAAAAAATATTTGAGGATGATGCCATAAAGAAGGTTTATGCCTTGAGTGATGGCGTTCCGCGGCTGATCAATGTTATCTGTGATCGCGCATTGTTGGCAGCTTTCGTTGATGAAAAGCGTGTTGTAGATAGTGAAATTATTGCGCGTGCGGCGCGTGAGGTGTTCGGTGAAAGTCGGCAAGCAGTTCAATCCAGTGTTAAAAAGCAGAGTTTTGTCGGCGTAGCGGCGGCATTTTTAATTGGCGTGTTAGCACTCACATCGGGTTATCTGATGCTGAGAGCTCCTGCAGAACCTCAAGTATTGATGTTGGAACCACCGGTTACTCAGTCCCCGTTATTGACAGAGCCGTTGGCTGATCAGGTGTCGAAGTTAAGTCATGTTGGCAAGTGGCCGCAGCGGATCCCTGTGGTGACGAGTGAAGGTAATGCCTATAGTCAGTTGCTAAAGCTTTGGCGAGTGGACGCTGCGGTGAAAAGTCATCAGGAAGGTTGTGAGATCGCGGATAAAAATGGTCTGCATTGTCTGAAGGGGAGTGGCAGTCTGAGTCGATTGCAGCAATTTGATCGACCTGCAGTCTTGTCATTTAAAACGGCTGAGGGGCGGAACTATTTTGCTGTTTTACTTCAGTTATCGGATCACAGCGCAACCATTGCTTTAGGTGAACGAATTTATGATGTCAGTGTTTCTGAAATAGAGTCCCGTTGGTTGGGGGATTACACTCTATTTTGGAAGCCGCCAGCGGTGTATCGTGAGCCTTTACAAATTGGTGATAAGGGGCCAAGTGTTGATTGGTTAGCTCAAAGTATGGCTCGTGTAGAAGGTAAGACACTCCAGCAGTCAGTAGAGCCGTCGCTGGATGGCGAATTGTTGGAGCAGGTGCGTCACTTTCAGTTAACTGTCGGTTTAGCTCCAGATGGTGTTGTTAACGAAAATACCTTGATCCCATTAAATACACTGTTGAACAAAAAGACTGTTCCTCTGTTAACGAAGCGCTAATGTCTCAATTATTAGATGCACTTAAACGATCAGAGCAGCGTCGTCAGCAATTACAGCCCAAGGAATCTGTAGTCGTTGCAGGACCAGTAGTGGGGGCTACTCCGACTAAAGGTTCAGATCAAAAGCCTATTTCTAAATTGCTGCAATTAGCACTAGCGCTGATTGTTTCCTTGGTACTAATTTTCGCTGCAGTTTTTTTTCCTTCTGCCATTAGATCTGATTTGTTCGATTTCAGGGATAGTCCGCGAATAGCAAAAAATAGATCTATTTCGGGCGGCGCTTCTTTTGAAAGGACGGCGGTTAGTACCCCTCAAGACATAAAAACTTCAGGCTTAAAACAAGTATTTCCCCGGATAGAGGCGCTGCCGCAGGCCATTCTGCAACAATTACCTGATCTCGCTTTTACTTATCATGAGTACGCGGAACAATCAGCCAGAAGGCATGTGGTGATTAATGGTCATAAGTTGGGTGAAGGGGATCAAGTTGAGCCAGGTTTGCTGTTAGAGTCAATTACGCCTGGCGGGGTGGTGTTAGATTATACCGGCGTACGCTTTTACTTAAATCTATTGCAATCTTGGGCGCAGGACCGGACTCAGGGTCTATAGGGTCAACCTGCCATATCCATGATGGTGTTCCACTCCATTTCAGTGATAGGTAGGATGGATAATCGACACCCTTTTTGTACCAGCTTCATCTGAGCTAATTTCGGTGTTTGCTTGATCTGTCCAGGGAGAAGAGCTGCCTAAACTTATTCTCAAATTGTACATCCACCATAAGCCATCGCGGTTTGTCTGGGGCGCTCTTAGGGTCATAGTATTTTTGTTCTGTATCGAAGGCTGTGTAATCGGGGTAATCCTTTTTTACGACTGTCATGGTTCCTGCAATATCGAGTAGCTTTGTTTTCGAGTGGTAAAAGAACACCCTGTCTCCAGTCTGCATTTTATCTCGCATCATATTCCGGGCTTGATAATTTCGTAAGCCATCCCAGTGCTCTATTTTTTTGGGGCGCTGTTTCAGATCATCAATGCTGAAGGCCTCGGGTTCTGATTTCATGAGCATTATATTTCATAGTGCTTTTATTTCTCTAGGTGTAGACGCAATGAGTACTTACTTACCTAAATTGGCTAATTGTGGCCTATTTTGTGTGAAAACCGATAACTGCTTAACAAACAGGGGATTAACGGTGGCTTTTAATCTGGAATTTCCGGAAAATTATGTAAGAGTTAGTATATAGAGCAGTTTATCTGATTTGGCCTAAAAATTTAGCGTGTATTACTGACGGTAGTACGAGTATTAGGGCAAAAGATACAGGTAGCTGAAGTGGTTATTGCTGAGGTTAGAAAAACGTTTGTTATGAAAAAGAAGCCTGATGTTTTAGTTATCGTCGTTTTGTTATTCGGTCTTGGGGTATTGGTGAGTGGATACACCCAAAGTATGACCAACGACGCTAGTGCTCAAGTGGGTGTTAACAGTGCCCACTACCAATTTAAATAGAGCGCTATACTTGCTATCAAATCAAATCAAATCAAATCAAATCAAATCAAATCAAATAGAGTTGCTGGTCTGTGGCAACACCTGTCAGTGGAATATCCCAATTTTCCAGTTCAAGTCGTGCTAGCTTTTGGCACTCGTGAGCGAGGCCGATCAGCTTTGGTCGCCAGCCCGATGCTCGTTTGGTGAAGCTAAAAGTATAGTCATAAAATCCACCACCCATACCTATTCTGCCGCCGTGGGGATCGAAGGCTACTAAGGGCAGTAATACTAAATTGAGAGCTCTTGGGTGGATCAGGTCTTTGCAAAAAATACGTGGTTCCCAAATGCCAAAACAATTTTGTACCAGCTTAGTATTTTCTCTAATTCGTACAAATAACAAACGCCGTTTATTAAAAGGATGTAGCACAGGTAAATAGCAATGTTTGCCTTGTGCGAGTGCTTCAAGTAACAGTGGCATAGGGTCTATTTCACCGTCGTTTGCGAGATAGAAGGCGAGTCGCTTGCTGTTAATAAACAATGGGTGTGTATGTAATAAATTGAGAAGGTTATTGGCAGCATTAATTTGCTGGTTTTCAGTAAGCGCATTGCGTTGGTCACGCATAAAGCGCCTGAGTGCTTTTTTGTTAAGGGGGGGCTTATCTTGTTGAGTGTGCGTTGAGATGCTCATGATTATTTAACGTGCCCCGAGATGCCGCTGCTGGACTGGCCCTGAACCGAAAGGTTCAAGGTGGAGGCTGCTGTGATGTATCAGGCTTTCCGCAGTGCGGACGTGCACACCAACATCATCGAGAAACCCCCTGATAAAGTATTATCGGCTCGAGGACGTACCAGCTAGCAGACATTCGAGGAACGTGCTGCCATTATATCCCAGTTTATGAAGCAGGACGCAACCGACTTACAGTTCCATTTGTCGGGGAGTTTGTAACGCCTCGTCAAGTTTGCAAATAAGCTTGCCTAATTGTTCTTTGTCAGCTGCGCTGGTTTTAGAGTCGCCTTCAGAAAATAGCATCTCATGAGTGATATTTAATGCTGCCATTACGGCGATGCGTTCAATGCCATAGACCTTACCGCTGCTGCGGATTTCTCGCATCTTATCATCAAGGTGTTGCGCTGATTTGGTTAATGCTTCACGTTCATTCTCAGGGCAGTTTATGCGGTATTCTCTGTCGAGGATATGGACACCGACCGTATTCACGTCTTCAGCTGCCATTATTCTTGCTCCAGCGCTTTTAAGCGAGTGATCATAGCTTCTACTTTTGTACGAGCCATGTCATTTTTGGCTACTAGTTGAGTCCTTTCGGTCTTCCATGAGGAATTGTCATTCCTCAGAGCCTGGTTTTCAGTTTTTAACTGTCCACAGAGGGAGATCAGTTCATCAATTTTCTTTGAAAGTGTTTTGTAATCAAGCTCGTCCATCATTTTATTCAATATATTATTATGAATTTCCATACTATAAAGTGGAGCTGAAGGTGGGTCAATCTCGCTGATGCCTATGGTTATGGCTCTTGTCTGGTGGCGGTGATAGCATAGGCTTGCTTATTCAAGAAACCCACATCCGAGAAGTTCATGTCTGATTCCAATTTCACCCCAGATAATCCACTGGATTTTGATACTATCGCCAACATTTTTGTCGAGTTAGGTTCCATTAACCCACCTTCCGAGTTCCATGGCATGTTGGTGGGACAGCTCAGTGGTAAGGTCCGTTTGGATCATGATAGCTGGTTTCGAACGGCTGCAGAGTTTATGGATGTGCCCGCTACGTTATCAGGCAATGCTAAGGTTGTTTTGATTGATCTTTATGAAAAGACATTAGAGCAGCTTGTGGGTACAGAGTTTGAGCTTGTTCTATTGATTCCTGATGATGAAGAGTCCATTTCCATGCGCGCTGAAGCACTAGGCCAATGGTGTAGGGGGTTTCTGGCAGGATTGGGAACCTCTGGGCAATTAAAGCCTGATAGCATTAATGATGAGCTTCGCAGTGTATTGCACGACTTTGCTGAAATTGCACAAGTTGAGCATGATCTGGACGATGAAGAAGCTAATGAGCAGGACTTTTTCCAGGTGTTCGAATATGTGCGTATGGCAACACTTATGGTCTTCAGTGAATTAGGTGCGTTAGAGCAGTGCGCTAACGAACAGGCCAAAGCAGAACAAACTCCCCCGAAACACTTGCACTAGTTTACGGTAGACATCTTTATTTATGAGTATTGCAAAAAAAGAATTTGCTCGACGTCGTAAAGCCGTTATGGCGCAGATGGAAAAAAACAGCATTGCTATTCTTACCGCGGCCCCAGTACGTGTTCGTAATCGGGATGTGGATCATAGTTATCGTCAAGACAGTGACTTTGCTTACTTAACTGGCTTTTTGGAGCCAGAAGCCGTTGCCGTGTTGGCGCCAGGTCGTAAGCATGGTGAGTTTGTGCTGTTTTGCCAAGAGAAAGATCCTGAGAAAGAAATGTGGGAAGGTAAGATGGCCGGCACTGAAGGTGCTTGTGAGGAATTTGGTGCTGATGATGCGTTTCCCATTGATGATATTGATGACATTCTGCCTGGACTGATCGAAGGCCGTGAGCGTGTATATTACATCATGGGTCGTGATGCCGAGTTTGATCGGAAATTAATGGAATGGATTAATGTTATTCGTACTAAGGTGCGTACGGGTGCGCATCCTCCGGGCGAGTTTGTGGCACTGGATCATTTACTCCACGATTTACGTCTATATAAAAGTGCTGCAGAAATTCGGGTTATGAAAAAAGCCGCAAAGATATCGGCGGTCGCGCACAATCGTGCCATTAAAGCCTGTAAGCCGGGTATGTATGAATACCAGCTGGAAGCTGAATATCAATATGAGTTTATGCGTAAAGGCAGTCGTTCGCCTGCGTACCCTTCTATTGTGGGGGGCGGTGAAAATGGCTGTATTCTTCACTACACCGAAAATAGTGAAGAGATTAAAGATGGCGATTTAGTGTTGGTGGATGCAGGTTGCGAGTTGGATAACTATGCGTCGGATATTACTCGTACTTATCCGTCTAATGGAAAATTCTCCAAGGCGCAAAAAGAGCTCTATGAGATTGTATTAGACGCGCAGCTAGCCGCTATTGAAAAGGTAAAGCCGGGTAATCATTGGGATGATCCTCATCTTGCCGCAGTGGAAGTGATCACAAAAGGGCTTGTGCGTTTAGGTTTGCTGAAAGGCACGGTAAAAAAACTCATTGAAAAAGAAGCTTACAAGCCTTTTTATATGCATCGCACTGGCCACTGGATCGGTATGGACGTGCATGATGTTGGGGATTACAAGGTTGGGGGAGAGTGGCGTGTACTTGAGCCGGGTATGATGCTCACGGTGGAACCCGGTATATATATTTCACCAACACAACCTAAGGTGGCCAAGAAATGGCGCGGTATTGGTATACGCATTGAAGACGATATTTTAGTGACCAAAGATGGTTGCGAGGTTTTATCGTCAGCAGCCGTTAAAAGCGTTGAGGATATTGAAGCGTTAATGGCTTCTTAGTCCATCTTAGATTCGGATACTGATTTGGGTTTAGATACTGATTTTGGTTTGGGTACTGGTTCAATTTCATAATTGATGAAGGACGATTGAAGGAAAGCTTGTGTCGGCCATGTTACAACAATCGCAATTAAAGCACTCAACATACGATGTGGTCATTGTTGGTGGCGGTATGGTTGGAGCCAGCCTTGCCTGTGCTTTGCAAGAGGCGATTTCACAGGGCTTGAAGGTTTTAGTTGTAGAGCGCTTTCCCTTGCCAGAAGAAGATGATGCTGCTGCTTCTCCTCTCGAAAGTTATCAACCAAGCTATGATGCTCGATCTACTGCTTTGTCCTTTGGTAGTCGTTCTATTTTTGAAGCTATAGGCATTTGGCCGGTACTATCACAGCGAGCTGAAGCGATACAAAATATACATGTATCCGATCGAGGCCATTTTGGCGCGGTACGCATGAATGCAACAGAAGAAAATGTCGAAGCACTTGGCTATGTGGTTGAAAACCAATGGCTAGGTCGAGTTCTGTTGAATCAAATAAAGCAGCAAAATAAAGTTGATTGGTTATGTCCGGCCTCGGTTGTTAAGGCTCAGCCTGCAAGTGCGGGAGTAGTCGTTGAGTTAGATGTCGATGGGCAGCGCTTGATGATTGACAGTCAACTGATGGTGCTAGCAGATGGTGGTCGTTCTTCATTGCGTGAAGATTTGGGTTTGCAAAGTGAAGTTACTCCCTATGGTCAGCAAGCAATTATTGCCAATGTTTCCGTAGAAAAAGCACACCAAGGTACCGCTTATGAGCGCTTCACGGATCAAGGCCCAATGGCACTGTTACCTCTTCGTGAAAGAACTGTGGCCTTAGTTTGGACCTTGCCAGAAAAAAAAGCGCAGCAAATGTTAGCTAACTCTGATCAAGAATTTTTAGAAGACTTGCAGCAGGCTTTTGGTTTTCGATTGGGTGAGCTTGAGCGAGTGGGTCAACGACTGTCTTACCCGCTTGCTTTAATTCGGTCAAAAGAACAGCACCGTTCAGGTATGGTGGTGCTTGGTAATGCAGCACACACATTGCATCCGGTGGCGGGTCAAGGCTTTAATCTTGCATTACGAGGTGTGGCAACGCTTGCCGAAAAAATATCAGCTGCTTATAGTAATGGTGAGCCAGTTGGAGCTCTTACCTTATTGCGTGAGTTTTCTGAAAGTCTTAGTAATGATCAAGAAAAAACTATTCAGTTTAGCCATCAAATCGTTAAAGCCTTTTCTAATAATCATCCGCTCTTAAGTATGATGCGCGACTTTGGTTTGGTGACTCTGGATTGTTTTCCTACGGCGCGTAGTGCGTTAACCCGGTATGCTATGGGATTAGGAGAGCGTCTAGCTCGTTTAGGCTAGCCGGGTTTAGTTGGCCAGAAATTATGTTGGAATACAGCTGATGACTGAAAACGATTCAATACCTGCTAATCACTATGATGTGCTTATTGTGGGCGCTGGTATGGTGGGGTTAACCGTTGCTTGTTTGTTAGCTGAACGTGTCGGTGACAAATCAATCCGTATCGGTGTTGTTGAGGCTAATGTTCTTAAAAAAGATGTAGATTGCGATAGTGATTATTATGACCCTAGGGTTAGTGCCATTACTGTGCGCTCGCAAACACTATTGGATAGCATTGGTGCTTGGGCTGATATTGCGGCGATGCGTATTGCACCGTTCTCAGATATGCAGGTTTGGGATGCTGAAGGCACGGGAGATATTCATTTCAGTGCCCATGATATGTACCAGGAAGCGCTGGGCCATATCGTTGAAAATTGTGTGACCATATCCGGGTTGCTAGCAGCGACTGGAAGATACCCCTGCATTGAAATTATAGCTCCAGCTAAAGTCCGCCGAATTGTTTCAATTACAAATGGCATGCAGAAGCTAATGCTTGAAGGTGGTAGTGATTTGTTGGCGCCTTTAGTTATTGCTGCAGATGGTGCGAACTCGCGTATTCGTGAAATGGCTGAGTTTGATATGCGTGAATGGGAGTATGGCCATCAGGCGATAGTAACCACGGTGAAAACGCAAAAAAGCCATCAACAAACAGCTTGGCAGCGTTTTTTACCTAGCGGTCCATTAGCCTTCTTACCGCTGGAAAATGAACATTACTGCTCCATTGTTTGGTCGTGTGTGCCTGAAAAGGCAGAGGGTTTAATGGCGCTTGATGACCAAGCCTTTTGTTCAGCGCTTTCTGCTTCATTTGAAAATACTTTGGGTGAGATTGAATCCTGCGAACGCCGATTCTCATTTCCGCTAAAGCAACGTCACGCAAAGCAGTATGTTAAGCGAGGAATTGTACTGGTAGGTGATGCCGCACACACAATTCATCCGTTAGCAGGTCAAGGTGTTAATCAGGGTTTTAAAGATGCTGATGCATTGGCTGATGAGATTGCCAAAGCCTATGTGAAGGATGCTGATATTAGTAGCTTTAATGTGTTGCGTCGTTATCAGCGTCGTCGGATTGGTGATAACTTGGCGATGATGGGGATTATGGAAGGTTTTAAGCGCCTCTTCGAGCAGGATATTTTACCTGTGCGTTGGTTACGTAATATCGGGATGAGTTGGATGAATAAGCAACCACTTATTAAACAACAAATTATTAAGCAAGCCATGGGGTTGGATTAAGGTAGCCTGGGTTAGAATGTGTCGAGATTGAAGGAAGGTGAAAATACTGTGTTTGAGTTGCATGAGTTACTAAAAAGAGATACTTACCAAATTGCAGAGTCTGATTTGTGTCAGTTACTGTTGCATAAGGATGCAAACTATCCATGGTTTATCTTAGTTCCAAAGCGTGCCGATATTACAGAAATTTTCCAGTTAACCGAGCAAGAACAAAGTCAGTTACTTAAGGAATCCAGCTTGCTATCTAAGGCGCTATGTCAGGTTTTTAGTGCAGATAAGCTAAATGTTGCAGCGTTAGGCAATGTTTGTCCGCAGTTGCATGTACATCATATTGTGAGATTTAAAGCCGATGCGACTTGGCCTGCACCCGTATGGGGTAAGGTTGATGCTATTGAATATACTGAACGTGACTTTGATGGAAGGGTTGGTGTTATCGAATCGGTTTTAGACTCGACCTTTATCTTTAATGAGCGATAGGTGTTTGTAGATAGTTGGTTTTATCAGCTAGGTAGTTTTTCAGAAGTTCCCTAGGCATGATTTACTTATTCCCCCAAATTTTAGCGACTGCTCGATCAGTTCCTAGTAAACCAACTACAAGCCCCACAAAGCCAAGACTGCCAAAAATCAGTACTGGGAAAATGTAACCCATATCACCGCCTTCGGGTATTAGGTTTGCGACAATAAACGCTAAGCCTGAAAATAGTGCGCTCATCACAATAAGTATCTTCCGACCTAGAGGGTTGGAAGTATAAGGTGCATCGCCTTTTTCGAAGATGTTCAGTAACAGCGAGAATAGTTTTCTTAAGGTTTCTTTCATTGTGATGCTTTATTGGAATGAGCCGTTGCTTTGTAGGGGTGATATTGTGTCACTCAGCAATGGACAATACAACGGTAAGGTAGCTTCGACTAAGGGTTGAATCAATAATGCTTTGTATGGTGTTGGATCAGAGATTGAAGGTGGTGCTATTGGGTGGACGCGCCGGTAGAAATGAACTCCAGTTCGTAACCTTTATCAGAGATTTCTGCTTGAAAGCACTTTGCTTTTGGTGAACGGTTAGCTAATAGTTTTTTAAGCTCAGCTTTGCTGTTGTCCGTTGTGTTTAAGCCGAAATACAGACCCGTAAGTTCCTGGGTTTCGAAATTTTTGTCGTCAGACCACATCTGATCTGCTGCCCCGTCAGGGGATATTTTGTCTTCAGCTTTGGAAAAGCAGCGCCATTCATTGTCAAGCTTATAATCATTACTTTTCAGGATGAACTTTTGTAGAAAATTATCCTGAGGTTCGACACGTGTATTGTAGAGTATTGCCGCAATGTGATCTTTGACGGCACTTACTGACGGTTTTTCATTCTTATAAGCTACTTTATAAGGCTTGGTTAAACCGGTGCCTTCACCGCAGGAAAAACGTAGCGCGACACCTTGGTGGTTATCGGCAAAATGGCGCCAAGATTGGATGTTATCTATTTTTTCACTAAAGCAACAAATGCGTATGGTGCTGGCAAAACTGGTCCAGTCTGCGGCAATTTTATCGGTTACGTCCTTATGGGGTGTCGCCATTTGTGTGGCTAATCCGGTGAGTACTTCTTGTGCTTCTTCTTGAGAGGTAAATCGTTTTTCATCACGCCAGCGTTTTAGGGCATTGATGATGGGGGTGTTGCCTTTGGGATCGTCCTTCCCGAAAATCATTGCAACGGACATTTTAACAACGGCCTCCACCAACTGTTCATGGGTGAAACCTAAGGTGGTTTGACGAGTAAGTTCAAAAGGATCGTGGAAGCATTGGGGCGCACTCCAGCGTAAACAGCCGCCATCTAATATTTTTATTGCAGTCTCTAAGGTGCAGAATTTGTAGAGTGCGCTAGGTAGTTTGTTTTCCAAGAGGTGATCCTGTTTTATAAGGTGCTAGTTTTATATCTCGTCTACTAATTAATAGCATTAGATGTGGGAGATTCAACATTAATTGAAGGTAACTCTCTATTTAGTTTCAAGATTTGTTGTACCGTCCCAATTAGCAGGAGGAGGGTTTTGTATGAATTCATCGATACGGCCTAGGTATATCTGAAACAACATGCAAGATGGTACCCGTTGATAAAGGCCCTGCAATCGTGATTTTGCTTCTAACCAATGTTGCTGCCGATAGTGCTGTAGTGCCTGATGATAGAGGTTCGACATCTCGATGTCTGAGTTGCTTAGACGTATGCGTTGGCCAAGTGGTTGATAGATAGTCACAGCCTGTTCTTTGCCTTTTACTCTGACCTTATCAAGTTCTAGGAACTCTACGGAATGACAGGCTAACTTTGTTGATTCGCTGACAATAATTCCTACCCCATAAATTTTGGTGATGCCTTCTAAGCGCGATGCTAGGTTCACATTGTCGCCAATCACGGTGTAATTAAGGCGGGTTTCTGATCCCATGTTGCCAACAACAACTTTACCCGTATTGATGCCGATCCCCATAACCAGTTGTGGTTGGTTTTTGTGTGCGAAT
>Ga0105348_1000742_pt1 | contig 23684 bp, 20 predicted proteins | sample EN8Hudsemesocosm_2_FD_83504 | JGI IMG/M metagenome (GOLD analysis project Ga0105348, IMG submission 83504) | Methane-oxidizing microbial communities from mesocosms in the Hudson Canyon - EN8C Hudson Canyon | ecosystem: Environmental > Aquatic > Marine > Cold seeps | place: Hudson Canyon... | reverse complement strand
TTAAATTCCGGTTTAGAAGTTTTCAATTCGTATAATAAAACCAAGAGCGACTTAGTAGAATTGATATTAATACCTTCTGCACAACTCTAATATAGACTATAAATTTAGTTCTTTCCGCTTTGAGCCTTGATCCTTGAACACTCATATAGTTGGCAGAAAGAATTATCAGGTTGTGTAGAAAGCATTGATTGCCTACTCTATGAAAAAGGACTACTTTGTACTCATGCTTGACGGCTTTTTATATTCAAAAAAATCCTGCTGGGTGGATTAATCTTTGTTGTGTGCACAAGCTTCAAAACAAAACTGACTGATGAGATGTAAAGCAGAGCTTTTTTCCGAAATTTCAATATGTACCACTCAGTCGTCAAATTATTTATATGCTTGTCATGTTAGCTTAGTTGATAACGTTTGAAGGGTAAAATTTGAGCTGTTTGAGAACAATATTATTGTATAGGTATCGGCAATAATAATTAACGCTAAGAGCAAAAAGCAATCCTTTTTAGTGTAAGAGTATTGATTTTATGTTTTGCACTTTTCGTAAGATCATTACTCATATTTGCTGAGTATTTTTTCTAATGTGCCATCTTTGGTCATTTCTCTTAGCGTTTCGTCAAATTGGGGAAGCATGTCTAAATATTTTGATTTAACTCCGATACATAAATGTAAAGTAGTAGATACCAAATTGTTAAGTTCGATAATTTCATCTTCTAAACCTAATTCCCTCATATAAAATTTAACAACAATGGGGCTATCGGGTAATGCCTCTACTCTCCCAAAAGCAACTAACTTAATGAGTTGCTCCATTTTTGGAACCCAAGCCACATTCATTCCTGCTAAATTTTTTTTAGCCCAGCCGTTTCCTATCATAGAACCCAAGGCGTACGGTTTTAACCCTGCTATCTCACGAATTTTTGATAATTCCTTAACATAACGTCCTTTAATCGGTGCAAATATAGAAACCCCCCATGTCGCGACAGTTTCCTTACTGACTTTAGTATAAAGTTTTCGCTGCTCTGAAGGGAAAGCGACGAAAGCATCGGCTTCGCCTTGTTTGACCAATATTTGAGCCCTTGCCCAAGGCAAAACCTGAAATGAGACAGGAACCATCATGCGGTTATGTATAGCTTCCTTAAGGATATCGATTTCAATACCTACAACCTCACCCCTATCATCCACCCAGCTGTAAGGTTTATACTCAGCAAAAACTAGCTTAAATTCATTGGCATAACTAGTAGTAGTGCTGCTTAGCAAAAATATGAAACTAATAACTACCTTTAATAACCCCATGCCCCCCCCTTTTACAAAAGGTCTAAGAATAATAAGGGTAGAGCCTTTACCATAGATCGTCCAGAACTGGCTTTTTCACCCTTTCATAACAGGAGGCAAAATTTCTAACGAATAACCGCAACAGACAAAGACATGAAGTACAATATTTCCCTAAACCAAGCTCACCAATCTAAAAATGAACACTTTTAACTCATTGCTAGCGGTTTTGCATGATTCAAAAAACGATGGCTAATGCTCCAGCTTGTGTGAAAACTCTAACTACCAAAATCAAAACCTTGCGCTGCGTGAAATCTTTATTTTTTTCCTGTCAAAACCTACTTAGATTTTAAGCTAAAGCTCATTATATTGACCAAAATGAAGGCTAGTTGCAGCTATTGGAGTTTTCAAACAGGCTGGCTCACTTTCGTTAGTTATTACAAACTTCAAACTGGCTGAATTATCCTAAACTAAACAATCTCGTTAGTAGGTGGGTTTGTGCGAACTTCAGACTCGCAATAGTCGATTGATCAGGGGCTTAATAGAGAATACTCAAGCCTCGATGTACATGGACTAAAGCTTTCGCGGGAATGACTATAAAACTAACATACAAGTGATGGATGCTTTTCAGGCTCGAACATTAATATAGAACTGTAGAATCATAGTAATACCAATACAAATTAGGCATCCATTTCATACTTCACAACCGCCTGCCCTACAATGACCACTTCATCTTGATCATTTCTGCATTCCGCTTTAAGTGTGATAATGGATTTATCTTTACGAATATTGATCACTTCGACTGTCGCAGTCACTTCTTGGTCGACAAAAATTGGTTTTTTGAATTTCAGGTCTTGCCCTAGGTAGATGGTGCCTTCTCCAGGTAAGTGCGTGCCTAACAAACCTGAGAATAAGCTTGAGGCGAGCATGCCGTGGACAACCTGTTTACCAAAAATAGTCTCTTTTGAAAATTCAGCATCTAAATGTACGGGGTTGAAATCAAGTGATAGCTTAGCGAAATCATGCAGATCTTGATTAGAGAATTTTTTGGAAATGCTCGCTGTTTGACCAATTTGGATCATGGCTCTGTTTTACCTCTGTATATGTAATGTTTAACTGTCGTCAGCGTTACATACACAGAGGGAGAATGACAGTAAAAATCGAGCCTTCGCCTAATCGACTTTGAACAGAAATTGAACCGCCATGTTGTTCGGCAATATTTTTTACAATGGATAAACCTAAGCCCGTACCACCGAGGTCTCTTGAACGCGCTTTATCGACACGATAGAAACGCTCAAATATGCGCGCTTGGTATTGTGCACTAATACCAATACCGGTATCGGCTACTTTAAGGACGACGATAGCTTTTCCATTTAAGTCACCCAACCCCAACTCCAAACTAAGCGTACCTTGCTCCGGAGTATATTTAACAGCATTGTCCAACAGGTTGTCGACTAGCTGGCTAAGCGCTTGTTCATCCGCTTCAACTTGAATACTGTCGTTACAAATATCGCTTTTTAACTGAAGGTTTTTTTCCTGACAAGAGAGTGTCACTGTTTTTATTGAACGTTTAACGAGCGCTTTAAAGTCTATCAACTGGAAAGATTGTTCACTCTCATTTGATTCCAAACGAGAGAGCGTCATTAAGTCGCTCACTAATAATGAAAGCCGAAGACTTTGTGCGCCAATTTTTTCAGTAAAGCGGCGATTTATTTCAGCTGGCATGTTGTCGTCATCCAGAATTGTTTCTGTTAACGCTCGAATCGCCGTAATAGGCGTTTTTAATTCATGGGAGGCATTGGAAACAAAATCCCGACGGATGCGTTCTAAATGTGCCAGTTCTGACACATCATTTAATACCACCACAGCACCAATTGATTTTTCTGTTTCATCCAGCATCGCTGCGGCATAAATATTAATTTCTGTATCATTAGGGTATGAAACACCACTTGCTTCAACTTTGCTTAATTTACTTTTCACAACCTGGCCAGTACCTAGAGCCGTTTCGACAGCGCTAGTCAGTTCTTGAACTCGAACCAATTCCCAAATTCGTTGGTTCAAACAGTTTGGCACGGTTAAAGAAAGCATATCTGCTGCTGCTTGGTTAATATGTTGAATGCGTTGATCCTGATCCACATAAATCACCCCCTCGACCATACCTGTGAAGATTTTTGCCAAGCGATTTCTATCTTGTGTAATTTCTGCCATACGTTGTGAAGAACTTAAAGCCATTCGGTTCACCGCTTTTGCTAACAGACCCATCTCATCATTTTGATTAATTTTGACACGTTGGTTGTAATCCCCTCTTGAAATGGAGTCCGCAACGGCCGTCATTTTTACAAGGGGCGATAAGAAACGATTGGCAAAGAAAAAACCTAATACCAGTGCGGCGGCGGCAGCAAAACAAATACCTAGAAATACATTCAACTTCAATTGAAGTAATTTTTCATCAATATTCGTTAAGGGCAATGAAACTCTAACAAAACCGAGTAAACGCTCACCATCGCGAACTATCAGAGCACGGTAAACCATCTTTTGATGCAAGGTTTGACTATAGCGGGACTCCGTTGCAGAACCATTTTGACGCGCACTAATGATCTCAGGACGAGCATTATGGTTATCCATTTTACGCGGGTCTTCTTGAGAGTCGGCAATAACCTTTCCCAAGAGGTCGATCGCCGTTAAGCGGGTTTGAGTATTTTTGCCCAAATAAATAATTCGTTCTTGTAGAGAAGCTTGATAGGGCGATTCACTTGAGGTTTGAGAGACATGCTGTAATGTCGGTTTAGCGACTTCAGCTAACAATTCAGAGCTCATCGCTAGAGAGTGATGGATTTCTCTAATGCTACTGTCTTCTACCTGCTTACTGATTAACATACCAACAATAAGCGTCGAAATAAGAATAACCACGACATAACCGGCATAAAGACGCCAGAACAAAGGAGATCTAAACATTAAGTACGGTCCTTAATACAAAACCTGAAGTCAAATTTCATCATCGATCCAAAAAACGATAACCAATACTACGAATAGTCTCAATAAAGGGGTTTTCAGCACCCATTTTTTTTCGAATAGAACGGATATGCACATCTATATTTCGGTCGATCACCATTACATTGTCACCCGAGGTGTGATTTAAAAGTTGCTCTCGTGAAAATACTTGCCCCGGATGACTCGCCAAACAAAATAGTAAACGAAATTCAGATGCCGTCATTTTTATATTTTCATTATTCAACGATACGAGATGCTTAGAATTGTCTACGACCAAACGTCCTAATTCAGAGTAATCTATTTCGATAACATCTTTATTTTCTAATTGCTCTACTCTCTCTGAGCGTCTAATAATCGCTTTCACACGCGCAATCAGCTCTCTCGGACTGAAAGGTTTTGGAATATAGTCGTCGGCCCCGATCCCCAGACCTAGCACCACATCACTTTCTTCCCCTTTCGCCGTAACCATGATAATAGGGATATGTTGAGTCCGCTGATTGGCTTTTAGTTGACGGCAAATTTCAAGACCATCCATACTCGGCAGCATTAAATCCAATAATACCAAGTCTGGCATCTTTTGTTTTATCAGCGCCAAACCCTCTGAACCGTCTAAAGATTCAAAAACTTTATACCCTTCTCGTTCTAGGTTGTAACAAAGTACTTCTAAAATATCGGGTTCATCTTCTATCACAACTATCTGTTTATTTTGCATAGCACCAAGTTATCGTTGAGTTAGTTAGAATCGAAAGAATAGCAGGCATTTATTAAGACCTGATAAAGATTTAGTTAGCATCCTCTTAAACAGGATAAAATATCTTGTAATGACGACTTAAATGTTCTTGTCATAACACTAAGTCTGATTGCTACAACGCTATTAGGTAGGGGCCATACAAGCTTTTAACCTCTGTTTACTCCGTAATATTTGAGTTCGCTTTAAGGTTTAAAAAATAATCATTATAAACTTCTTCAAAAACAGTATTTTCAACATCCCACTCTTGTCGATACTCAATGTAGTGCTTGTAAAGATTCTCATTTATTAATGTATTGATTTCCTTCACAACAGCTTTACCAAGAACAGAGTTCGAACAGGCCGCTGCGACTAGTTTGTAGTTGGTGTCTTCGGCAAGTGAGTAGTATTTATACTCGTTGTTTAGTTTGCCGATTTTCAATTCACTGAGGTGAGCAATACGCAGCCTGACGATATAATCAGCTCTGCCATAGTCTAGTAACTTGACACTCAATTCATTTCGGTTATTTCTGAATTCGATGACTTTTCCGGTATTTAAATGAGGCTCTAAAGTGGAGTGAAGGGGTGGGTATCTGGAGTTGTTACTGCTCGAGGGCGTTAATGGCAAAGTACCAAGTTTGAAAGAGGTATTTTTGAGTAAGTCTTTCAGTGATGTATGGTGTTTGTTATTTAATTTATTGGCGAGTGGCGAGTCCACTTTTGTGACGATACCAAAAGGAGGTGTAAACCCATAAGGCTTTGAATAAACAATTTTATCAGACCAAAAACCTAACCATAAGTGTACGGTGCAAGTATTGCCATTCGACCAGGATCGCTCTAATCTACTAGCTGTTTGAAACTGATTTTCGTGTTCATATTCTGTGAGTTGTGATTGGACATAGGCTAAGAATTTATCTAAATAACCTTGGTCTTTATATTCTCCATGACCAATATATTCAGGAGTAAGCTCCCATTTGGCCCAAGTGATCTTTTCTTTAGCGCTTGCATTAGGAGTCACCAGATAAAGTGCGCATAAGAAACAGATCAAAAACAGTTTATTCATTGCAACAGAATATCTCTTAGGGACTTTCGTTCATATGATAGCAATTATTTAAGGTTCTGAAGTCTAACATGGTTACTGAGTTTATCGTTACATTGAGATTGATGTCTGACACAGACTATGCGGCTCATCAATGGTAAATTAGACCAGCAGTACTAAAATCAATAAAACACGAGTCAGGAGGCGATTAATGAAAGCAATCCAACCAACAACCTTACTAATACTATTCTCTGTCAGTCTGACTTGCCATGCTTCTGACATGGGTACGCCAGGCATGTGGTTTTCAGCTTTGTTTGTTCTGGGTTTTATTGGTAGTGGTGTCGTTTATTTATTGTGTGCCGCCGTATTTATACCTCAACTAAAAGACAAAGAAGTACAAAATTTAAACGTCGCGTATATGGTGCCGATTGTGCTAATAAGTATTCCTGTGTTATTTCTAATGAGCACAGGATTTGGGCAAGGACTCATTATTTTGGGCTTGGCTACTGGCTTCTTTTTGGCAACTTTCCTCTATTCCAGAGTCTTGAAAAAGTATACAAAAAAGTACCTTGATGAATAATGTATACTCGTTAAACCCCTAAACCGTCCCCAGCTTATTCAAGCCACACTGGAATATCTTTAACCTAATCAGCAAGCATACTGGAGCAGTAAGAGTATCGTCTGACCCAGTTTCACTTAGAATAAAGCGGATGTTTTAGCAGCCATAATAAAGTCATTTTTATGCAAGCCTTTAATTTTATGACTCCACCAAACAACGGTGACAGATGAATATTCCACGATCATTAGAGGGTGGTGATTAATGGACTCGGCTAACGCAGCAATTTCATTGGTGAGCAACATAGAGCGAGCATAATTCTTGGTTGAAAATACCCGTTTTAGCTTTGGAACACCTGATTCTTCGATGACTTCCCAGCCTTCTACCTGTGACATTAAATCTTCAATTTCAGCGGGTTCAAGACACTTTGCATTGACATCGCATGCTTCGCAGTATGATTCAGATAATTGACTCATCACTATTACCCCTTTGTTAAATACATCGCTACTAATAGATTCAAATTGTCACTTAATGATAGTCGAACGAGTCACCCTAGTTTTTTTATTTGGATAATTTTAGAGTGAGATATCCAACGTAAACGCCAGAGCATAATTACCGCAGCACAGGTCAGCCCCACGACCAGACCAATCCAAAACCCCTTCGGCCCCATTGGTTCACCCCAAACCTGACTTAAACCTAAACTATACCCCAACCCCAAGCCAATAAACCAAAAAGCAATAAGCGTTAAAAATAAGGGTACCAGTGTATCTTTATAACCACGTAGAGCGCCTACCGCCCCCACCTGAATAGCATCAGAGAACTGGTAAAGCGCCGCAATAATCAACAAGCTGCTCGCAAGCGCTTGTACTTGAGGGTCCGGTGTATAGAGTCGCGCTATCCATTCATTAAAAATATAAATCAAACTGGCGCTGATCACTGCAATGATAAGACCAAGGCTAATACCTACCATGCTGGAATAACGTGCCTCAACCGGCTTTTGACTCCCTAAAAACTGGCCTGTTCTGATGGTAATCGCCATAGACAAACTCAACGGCAACATAAATATAAGCGAGGTAAAATTGAGTGCCACCTGATGCGCTGCCAATGTCGTGGCTCCCAAGCGTGCAATTAACAGGGCAATAATACAAAATAAAGTAACTTCTACAAATATTCCCAAGCCCATCGGAATACCAAGTTTAAGCACTTTAAGCCAATATCGCTCAGTCGCCACCTGAAATTTTCTTAGGTTATATTTCCTAAAACGGGGTAGATAAAGACTATAGGCAGTAATCGAAATTGCCATAAACCAACTCACTAATGCTGTCGCCCAACCACAACCAACCGCACCCATGGGTTCTAAGCCAAACTTACCATAGATAAAAATATAGTTAGCTGGAATATTAATCAGCAGCGCCACAACGCCAACACTAAAAGCAACTCGGGTATTACCAAGACCTTCATTAAAACTACGAAAGACCTGATAAAAAGCAACAGCTGGAAACCCCCATGAAATACCATATAAATAACCCGTCGCAATTTCAGCAACGTCTGGCTCAACGTCCATCAATGGAAATATCAAAGTGGATTGGCGTAATAACCACCACCCCAATACGCCTAGCCCTATCGCCAAAATCAAGCTTTGCTGAACCAAAGGGCCTAAATATTCAGCTTTATTAGCACCATGGTAGCGAGCAGTAAGCGGCGTAATAGCCAGTAAAATCCCCGTCATAAATAACATGATGGGTACCCAAAGACTAAATCCTACGGCCACTGCGGCTAAATCCTGAGGACTCACATTCCCCGCCATCACCGTATCGACAAACCCCATTGCCGTTTGGGCGAGCTGCGCTCCCATAATAGGCAGCGCAAGTATCGATAGCTGTTTAGCCTCTTTTTTCCAGCTTTGTATTGATGTAAGTGCTTGAGTCAAAAACTTCTTTCTCCGATAGGTCGCATAATAAATAACTCGATAATCAAAAGCCGCGTTGAAAAGAATGAGGTTGATCAAGGTCAGAGTTATTTAAGAATAAAAACAGTGTTTTGATGATGCTCTAAGTGTGCAGCTTCCAGGCACAAACTACCAACATTCCAATATTAAGACAAATTTCAATTTACCTATTAACCACCCATGTCTAACCTTGGTTTCACTCATTTCTGGTAACAAAAAGTACATCATCTATACTTAGGAATACCGCTAATAAGGTTAACGGGGTTCAATTATGATTGAAGCACAAATATCTCCCGACGAATTGCAACGTTTAGAAACATTAAGAACGCTACAGCTTCTAGACTCCGCACCTGAAGAACGTTTTGATCGCTTAACCCGCTTAGCTAAACGTATGTTCAACGTTCCAATTTCATTTGTCAGTCTCATAGACAAAGAGCGTCTGTGGTGTAAATCAGTACAAGGTATGAATATAGTTGAGATGCCAAGAAGTACATCCCTTTGTGCTCATGCCATACTTGGCGATGGCTTGTTCATGATTCCTAACGCTAAAGAAGATGAACGTTTTAAAGATAATCCTTTAGTTATTAATGACCCTCACATACGATTTTATGCTGCTTACCCTTTAAAAGTAGATAACGGCTGTACAATGGGAACGCTTTCTTTAATCGATAATAAACCCAGAAATCTGGTCCCTGAAGATCAGGCGTTACTTAAAGATTTAGCCTCGATGGCTGAGCAAGAGATTGCTTCTGTTCAAATATCAACCTTAGATGAACTCACTAAAATCTCCAATCGACGTGGGTTTACATCATTAGCCTTACACTCCCTAAATTTATGTAAGCGAAACCATCAAGAAGCCTCACTGGTTTTATTTGATCTTGATGACTTTAAACCGATTAATGACAAATTCGGCCACGCTGAAGGCGATCGAGCCTTAATCGCGTTCTCTAACCTTCTAAAGCAAGAATTCAGAGGTTCAGATGTGTTTGCTCGTATAGGCGGTGATGAATTCATTGCCTTACTAATTGACACAGGGGAAGACAAAATTAACCAAATTTTGAAACGATTTGAAGAAGCAACCAATGACTACAACAAGAAGTCAGCACGGGGCTATGACCTTAAATACAGTGCAGGTTTTGTTATTAAACATGCTGATGAAACAATCTCTCTAGATCAGCTAATAGAAAATGCAGATATTCAAATGTATAAGCAAAAGAAATGTAAACGTTAAATTAAAGCTCAGGTTTATTCATAAATTAACGGGAAGAAAGGCGCACGCGTTCCAAATTTTGTATTAGCCAAGCAGTGACTTAGGTGTTGTACGGAAGTGCCGCTTAAATTCACGACTGAATTGGGATGGGCTATGATAACCCACCTGATTGGCTGCATCATTCGCCCGTAGCCCTTCAGTCACAATCAATTCTTTGGCTTTACTTAAACGAACCTTCTTTAAATACTGCAATGGCGTTTCGGTGGTCACTTGCCTAAAAGCACGATGAAAGCCTGAAATACTCATATTTGCTTGCTCGGCTAAAGCCTCGACAGTAATGGGTTCTGCATACTCTCGGTGCATAATATTTAATACCTTAGCGATGCGTGCATAGTGTCCGTCATGACGCGCCAGATCGAATAATACCCGGCCATTTTCACCTTTTAACACCCTAAACACGATTTCCTCTACAATGGCTGGGCCTAATATTCTAGCCTCAATATCTGTATGTAAAACGACGAGCAAACGTTTAATCGCATCATCCAATTTGTCATTAATACTCTCAGATTTGATGCCTAAGTCTAGACATGAATTCAGGTTCAAATGCGCATCAGGTTGATAGTTTTCTTCTGCTAACTGGTTCACTAACTTATGCAATAACTTTGGATCAACATTAATAGATAGACCCAGTATGGGTAAATTGTTTTCAGAAAATGCTTCACACTCCAAAGGAAGCGGTACCCCTAATACGAGGTAGTCACCGGGGCCATAGTTAACCGTTTCATCCCCTAAGTGAATCTCTTTACGGCCCTGCCCCATCACAATAATGCCAGATTGATACAGCAAGGGCTGGCGCCCACTACCTTCACTCACCCGATAAAACCCAACACCAGAAACAAGCGTTTTACACGAACCTTCAAGACCATTAAGCAGTTTCAGATCAGCATAAGATTGCATTAGTTTCGCAAGCATTGTCATTTTCGACCTCATTTTCTACTATAGATTTAAATTTAAAATATACACAAATACACTTATAGGCAAGTTTATTCTACTTTTAGCGGTATTTATTCACTAAACACTCCATTAATATGCAACTAATGAATTAACGGCATATCCATGTACGTTTTTCACATATACCAAACTTAATCATTTATGAGGTCTTTCTTAATGGAATTTTCATACCTTAACGCGACTCAAATTCACTTTGGTAAAGGCAAAATCAAAAGCATCACCCAAAGCATTCCGAGCGACAAAAAAGTGCTTATTATTTATGGTGGCGGCTCCATCAAAAGCAATGGCGTTTACCAACAGGTTATTGACGCTTTAGCTAATCACACCTGTTTAGAGTTTTCAGGGGTTGAACCCAACCCGACTATGGAAACCTTAGATAAAGCGGTATCGATCGCTAAATCAGAAAGCATTCAGTATATTCTAGCGGTAGGTGGGGGGTCTGTAATTGATGGCGCTAAATATGTTGCCGCCGCATCACTTTATGACGGGCCGGGCTGGGACATTTTACTCGGCAACCACTCAGTAAACGAGGCAATCCCGCTAGGTGCTGTACTCACTTTGCCAGCCACAGGGTCTGAATCAAATTCAGGCGCCGTCATCACGAAAGCTGAGACTCACGATAAACTTCCATTCTTCTCTCCTGCCGTTCAACCCAAATTTGCGGTAATGGACCCGGATGTAATGAAGAGTTTACCAGAGCGTCAATTGATTAACGGGCTGGTCGATGCATGGGTTCATACCTGCGAGCAATACATCACTCAACCAGCAGGCGCACTAGTTCAAGATGGTTATGCTGAAACGTTGCTGAAGAGTCTGATTACCTTAGCGAATCAGTATTCTGAGCGTGATAATGATAGTTGGCGCGCTAACCTGATGTGGACAGCCAATCAGGCATTAAACGGCTTAATAGGTTTAGGTGTTCCGCAAGACTGGGCAACACATATGATAGGCCATGAACTTACAGCCTTACACGGTGTTGATCATGGACGTTCATTGGCCATTATCCAACCTTCCCTACTTCGAAACCAGATTGAAGTTAAAAGAGCAAAACTAGAACAAATGGGCGTAAATGTTTTTGGTTTAGAAAAAAGTGCCAATCTAGCTGAAGAAACCATTATTGAAATAGAACGTTTTTACCACAGCCTAAACGTAGATACTCAGTTAAAAGATTATGACGGAAACAAGCAGCAGGTAATCGATAACATTCTTCAGCAATTGAAAACTCACGGCATGGTGAAACTAGGTGAAAACCAAGCGATTACCCTTGAAAAAAGCCATGAGATTCTTGAGTCAGCAGTGGAGTAACGACCACTAAACCGGAAACGAATAAGGTCTGTTAATTCATTCATATTCACTTTTCTAATTTTCCATAACCCCTGAATATAGAGAAGCCTACTCAGGCTTCTCTATGACGACAAAACTATTTCTTAAAACCTTATACTTCTTGATAAAATAACTTAATCTTGTCTTGTATAATTAATCGTTGAGCACGATGTTATGAGAAATATCGCCTTAAGAGACCTCCTGTCTGAAATTAAACAGTGCCGTTTATGTGAGAAGGATTTGCCTCTTGGTGCGAGACCCGTCTTACAAGTAAATGAGCAAGCTAGAATTCTTATCGCAGGACAAGCACCTGGCATTAAGGTTCATGAATCAGGCATTCCATTCAATGATGCCAGTGGCAACCGTTTAAGACAGTGGATGGGTATCAGTAGTGACGTTTTCTATAACTCTGAGATAGTCGCAATTTTACCTATGGGATTTTGCTACCCGGGCAAAGGAAAGTCAGGTGATTTACCACCACGACCAGAATGTGCTTTAACTTGGCGAAATAGCGTTTTACAAACGATGCCTAATATTGAATTACTGCTAGTGATTGGCACTTATGCACAGCAATGGCATATGAAAGGTTTAATAGAAAAGAGCCTGACTGAAACTGTAAAGCAATGGCAGCGATTTTGGCCCGACCAACTCCCCTTACCTCACCCCAGCCCTCGCAACAATATTTGGTTAAAAAGAAACGCTTGGTTTGAGAAAGAAGTTATTCCCAAGTTACAAAGTCGGGTTATGCAAGCCCTGCTTGAGAATGATGTATCTTCGTCATAAACAGTCTATACATTTAGAGTGACAAAAAACGATGATATGATTCATAGGGTGCGCCATGCGCACCCTATGAATGATCTTTTGGAGTCACTTTATCTCTTGGAAAAGAAGTCGCGTTATTACTCATTTCTGTTAGTTATTACGATAAATTGTAGCGTAGCGAAATTTCTTCATAATTAGCCACCACTTTACTCACATAACGACTGGTTTCTTCATAGGAAGGAATCAAACCGTAGCGCTTATAAATCGGTTGCTTTGTCCAAGTTTTTGATAAACCGGCATTATAAGCCGCAGATGCCGAGAGAATATTACCATTGCGGACTCTCAAGGCATTCGCCAGCATTTTCACCATAGCAAAAATGGGCTTTTGATAAGTGAAACGTTGATCAAACTGATTAAAAAATTCCGTCTCACCAAATAAATCGCGCTTACCTATCTCTGTAATATTGGTATATATATAGTCATGGTAGTTGCTTTTCGCTTCACGAATGTCTGCATTGATCACGGCTAATTCAGTCAAGTAGTCAACTTGCTTTTGTGCCTCTTTTGACGCTAATTTATCTTGCCTTAAGTAATCCAAGGCTTTATCCAAGGTAAAAAATTTCGCACCTTTATTATTTTTTATATAGCTGCTTCGTTTCTTAATAAGTGAGTTATACCTAAGCAAGGAATTGGCAAGCTCCGGTTTTTTATAAGGCGCTAAATGGTGCTCAGGAAGATCTCCCGCAACAATCATTTGGTGTCCCTCACGAGCAGTGTAAGGCATAAATTGACAAAGCCCTGCAGCCATTGCAGGTGATAAAGCAAATTCACAGAAAAGTGACTCTGCTTTAATTTGTGACAACACCCAAATAGGGTCAACGGGAAAGAGTGACTCGTGATGTTTTACCGCTTTATTAATCCAATAAATAATATTGGTGAGTCGTTTTTCAAAATCTATTTGCTCAAAGGGTTGCCCCCAAACATCTAAAGACATGCCTGCGTAATTGGTTTTAAGAAAATCTAGGGTCGCTCGTTCTAGTTTTACTCTGTCGTTATCTGATAAATAAAAGGAAGTACCGCGTTGAATCAAAAAGCGCAAAGGCACCTCTTGCTCAAATAGACCTAATGCGTTTCCACTGAATGTGGAAAAGCTAAGCGCTGATAGCATAGCCCCTGAACCAGCATATAAAAACTTTCGTCTGGAGAGGTTTTGTCTATGTTTCATGAAAATATCCATTGGATTGGAACAAGTAATAATGAGCAGTCGAGGCAGAAAGCCTCTTAGAAGTAAGAGTACGCGTTGAAAATTAAGGGGAACAGCGATTTCATTAAAGTTTACAAATCTTTAAGGGTAAGCAGTGTATTCATGTACAGAATCCATATGCTGCTAAGGTAAGCAATATATACAAAAAAGGCTCGAAGGTTGGGAGGGTTAATACATCAAAATTGGGTTTGGGAATTGAGTCAGACACCGAAGAAAGTGAATCTGATAAAAAGAGACTAATCTGAACGACACTGACTTAAAATTAAATATCAATTATTGGCATCATGAATCCCGGCTTAAACACTACCGGGATAACTGTGAGGGGGGATAACTAGATAAAATAAGTGCCGTTCGTGACTGACCTATTTAAAACAGACCATATTTTACATTCAAAATACTTTGGAAATAAGCTTATCTGGTAGTAGCGTCACTAAACGACTAAGTACCGACCAAGGTAGTTTTGGCACAATAATGTTTGCTTCCTGCTTATGAACACCTTTAAAGATCGCTTGCGCTGCTTTTTCTGAAGTAATGACGAAGGGGTATTTTTCCATATCTTCGGTTAGCTCTGTCGAGACAAACCCCGGGTGAACGGTGGTGACTGAAATGCCTTTGTTTTTTAGCTCCATACGCACAGCGCCAAGATAATTAGAAAATCCGGCTTTTGAGCCTGAATAGGCGGCGCTGCCCGGTATTCCCCTAAAAGCTGAAATGGATGAAACGCCCACAATCTGTCCACTATCTTTTGTATTTCCAGAGGGACGGGCATTTCTAAATAGCTTGGCAGCCGCATCGACCGTGGCCATGGCTGAGATAAGGTTGATTTGGACTACTTCTCGGTTAATATCAAAATCATCTCTGCCCGTTCGGTGAACGGCAGTAATACCCGCATTAGCGATAACAATATCTACCCCGTCCAGCTCCTCGCTGATAGATTTTAATACAGGGAATATTTTTTCGTGATTTGATACATCTAAGGCGCGAATAGAAACAGGTAAACCATATTCAGATAGCTCTTCTTTTATTTGCTCCAAACGATCCAGTCGACGCGCGACCAAACCAAGCGCGTAACCCTTCTTAGCATACTCATAAGCTAGCGCTTTTCCGATACCTGAGGAGGCACCGGTGATAATAACTTTTTTCATAACTTGTCCTTTGCTTATTACTAGAATGAAAAGCTGCTTAAGTTTGCTTAAACAAACTTCACACAATTACGAACCAATAAACTGAGCTTCACGTCTTTGCAGAAACGACATAACGCCTTCTTGTGCATCTTTGCTTTTCATTACTGCTGGCATCTCTTCACTTACTTTTTCAAAAGCGACTGCTTGAGAATGAGTTCGCGACAATTTCGAGGAGCGCAATGAAGCTTGTACACCTAGAGGTGCGGCGCGGGCAATTTTTTCTGCTATTTCTAAAGCACGTTGATGTAGATGTTCGAGTGAAACGATTTCCTGAATCATTCCCCATTGCAAGGCTTGTTCAGCACTGAAGGTATCACCAGTTAAAAGATAACGCTGCGCGTTTGACCAGCCAATTTCTTCTGGCAATCGGATGGTACCACCACGACAGGCATAAATTCCTCGCTGAACTTCCAACTGGGAAAAACGTGTATCCGCTGTCGCAATTCGAATATCAGTATTCAGCAATAATTCAAGCCCTGAGGTATAACATAAACCCTGTACGGCACAGACCAAAGGTTTACTCAAACCAGCACCTGCTACGCTATAAGGGTCGAGTTCATCTTCGGCATATTTAATGTCGAGCCCTTTAGCAAATATGGGCGCCCATTTATCTAACTCCAGACCACTGGTAAAGTTTTCTCCAGCCGCCTGAATAATACCAACCCGTAAATGGCTTTCATTTTCCAGCCGATATAAAGCTTTAGACAGCAACTTAAAACTTTCCGGGTCCAGCGCATTATATTTTTCGGGCCGGTTAAAAGTAATGGTTAGGATATGATTATTTTCTTCAACTAGTACTTTCACTTTCTCAGACTCATTCATCAATACACTCCTGTTAATATCGCCCGATTAAAACCAGTTCACTTGCATGTCTGCGCAAGTACTATTGAGCTCACTGAGTAATTTAGATTGAGACGAAATTTCACCCAACTCCCATTCAATAAAATATTTGCACGCTTGTAATTTACCAGCAAGAAAGTGTTTATCATCTTCACTCTCGCTCGAAGAAAAGCACGTGATAGCTTTGTCGGCCATTTCCAACCATAACCAAGCCACAACAATTTTTCCCATCATATCCAGATAAAGCGCGCTATTTGCCAGCGTTTCATCAACCTTACCAACTTGAAGGTTTTGCCCTAGAAGCAAGGTTGTTTGTGCAAAAATATTGATCTTTTGTTGATAGGACGCAACCAAAGGCGTTAGAGCATCATGAGCTTGGCAATTTTTAAGTGTCGATTGCACGCGTGCCATCAGTAGTTTCAGGCCTTTACCATTGTTCATCCAAAGCTTTCTGCCGAGAAGATCCAGAGATTGAATACCATGCGTGCCTTCGTGAATTGGGTTGAGGCGGTTATCTCGGTAACATTGCTCAACAGGATATTCACGAATATATCCAGAGCCTGCCAATACCTGTATCGCCAAGTCATTCGCTTTTACACCATAATACGAAGGAAAACTCTTAACGACTGGGGTCAACAAATCCAAGAGAATGCCACTATCCTGCCTATCTTGTTCTTTTAGGCTGTCGCCTGCCTCAGATTCATCTACAAGTCTGGAAGCAAACAGGCAAAGTGCCAACGAACCTTCCGTGTATGATTTTTGAGCCAAGAGCATGCGCTTAACATCAGCATGTTCAATAATATTAACGGGTTTACTGTCTTTCTCTTTTTGTGAAGGTTTGCGGCCTTGAGGTCTGTTTTTGGCATATTCAAGCGACTCCAGATAACCTCGGTACCCGATCATGGCTGCCCCCAAACCGACCCCGATTCTCGCTTCGTTCATCATTTTGAACATATAGGACAAACCTTTACCTTCTTCACCGATCAGGTAAGCAGTGCAATGGTCGTCTTCACCAAAATTAAGCACCGTTGAGGTGGTTCCGCGATAGCCCATTTTATGTAGCAGTCCGACCAGTTTTACGTCGTTTCTGGCCCCTGACTCACCGTTATCGTCAACCAAATACTTTGGCGTAATAAATAGACTAATGCCTTTCACACCTTCAACGGCGCCTTCTACACGCGCTAACACCAAGTGCACAATGTTCTCAGTAATATCCTGATCACCACCTGAAATGAACATTTTCTGGCCTTTCAGATTGTAGCTACCATCACTTTGAGGGATCGCTTTAGTACTCAGATCCCCCAAACTAGAACCCACATCCGGCTCTGTCAGCGCCATGGTGCCAGCAAAACGTCCGCTATACATTCCGGGTAAAAAACGGTTTTTTTGGTCTTCATTTCCAAATGCGTGAATAACATTAGCGGCAGCCGTCGTTAAAAACATATAACCCGCCGTACCCGGATTGGCCGATGTAAATAGTCCGCTACAAGCCGAATGGATCATGGTCGGTAATTGCATACCTCCGTCTTCGAAGCTTTGGCTTGCATTGAGTAAACCAGCCTTCGCATAATGCTGCCAAGCTTCCTTAACCTCTGGAATAGTTGATACGGTTTCGCCATCAAACTGTGGTTCATGCTCATCTGCCTTACTGTTATGAGGGGCAAAGTAGGTCTGAGCGATATGAGTGGCGGTATCTATCACACCATCAAAAGTGGACTGATCGTGCTCACGGTAGTGGCTATATTGAGTTAAGCCCTTTGCATCGAATACATCGTAGAGCAAGAAATTAAGATCTTTGTGATTCACTAACATATTGGCGTCCTACTTTTACATGACAGTTATACATATGATTTATGACATCAAGTATGCCTCTTGATGGAAATAATAAATATTGTCATTATTGACATTATAAGTGCGAATAGCGTCATTTATTAAAAAGCACTCAAATAATGCCTGTAATTGAAAAGAGAAGAGGAATAAATGAAACACGTCATCATTGCTGGCTTTCATGGCGCCCTATCCACAGCCATTACCGGAGTCATCGACATATTGTCTTTAGCTGGCGTAAGTTGGCAACTTATTATGAATGAATCACCAACCCCAAAATTTAAGGTTTGGATCGCCAGCGCTGATGGTTTATCCGTCAAATGCATTAACCAAATAGGCATTGACGCACATATGAGCTTTGAGCAAGTCATGCAAAGTGATCATATATTAGAGAACCTTATCGCCATCATCGTGCCCACCATTGGCAGCCCCATAGAACATACACTCGCTAAAAACCCTCAAATGAAAGGTTTTCTAAAATGGGGGGTTGACCAGAAACTGATGATCGCCGGTAATTGCACGGGTAATTTCTTTCTTGCCGAGTCAGGGGTATTGGATGGAAAACAAGCCACCACACATTGGGGCTACAAAGAGATGTTTGAAACACGTTATCCACAGGTGGATTTACGCGCAGACCAGCTCATCACTGTCGATGGCAATATTTACTGTGCCGGAGGCGGCTTGGCATGGTTAGATCTGGGTATATACATCATAGAAAAGGAGTTAGGTTATGATGCGGCACTACAGACAGCCAAAGCGTTTGTAATTGATTATCGCCGAGAAAGTCAATTGAGCTACAGTCTGTCACGATTAGCTCAAAACCACCACGACGCTCTCATCGCCGATGTGCAAACCTACTTCGAAGACGACTACAATCAACCACAAGATCTCGATGAAGTATCAACCAAATTCAACATTAGCAAGCGCACCCTGCTAAGACGATTCAAAGCCGCACTTAATATTACGCCGTATACTTACCTTCAACGCGTACGAATAGAAGCGTCTCAAAAACTTCTGACTGAATCACAGTTTTCCCCAGAGAAAATAGTACACATGGTCGGTTATGAGGATATGAGTTCATTTCGGCGTTTGTTCAAACAGCACACAGGGCTTACGCTTTCAGACTATCGCAATCGTTTTGCAAAGCGACTTTAGATTTCACATTAGTTTTAACTTTAACCCCAACACATTGGAACTTCTCTCCTATACTCAGTCTACTTACTTTAAAAACTAGCGTGAATGCTATTGGAGATGGGTATGAAAAATAAGTCATTAAACATAACATTTAAAGCCGGATTGGTTTTGGTCACATTTTGCGGGGGCGCGGTAGGTAATGCGCTTGCCCAAGAAACCGGTTCTGACATATTTAGCTCTCCATTTGATTCATGTTTCGCTGATGGCTATAACATATCGTTGGTCACACAGGATCAAGCCTATGCAACAGCCGAATGTTTTACATCTTTGTTAAAAAAAGAAGGCGCAGAGACAGCTTATTTAGGTGCAAGCAAGCATACCATTATGGAATATTCTGTTAGTTGGTATAGTGCAGCGGCGACAAAAGGCCATGAACTTGCTCAGACAAACTTAAACACTAATATGGTTGCTTTAAATCTTCTTGAAAAAGAGATGTTCTTCGGGATTAAAACTCAAGATCAACAATTACTTGCTTCTGAGAAAAACTTTCGAAGGTTGGATACTGATGATAACGGTGTGTTGAGTCTTGCAGAGGCATCTTCATCGCCTGCTTTGAAAAGCGCCTTTTCTTCATCTGATTTTGACAATGATGGCACATTGAACTTTGGTGAGTACACCATACAGTCTGGTGAAGCGACAGCTGCCGGAAATCAATAGTAGGCAACTCTGTTCAGATTGAATAGATGCCAGTAAAGCTGGCATCTAAGTTTTATGAATTGATCAAAAAGAGTCGCAATGTTTCGAGTTTTTCGCTAACTGCGCCCAATCAACTAGCCTAATATGTGTGGTTGCGTAAACTATTGAAGTCTGAACCAGCTGCCAGTCAAAAAGCGTAAGAAACTATTATCATCACTGGTTTTCTCTTTAGATTAATAATTAGAAAAACTCTAGTTCACCGCCATCTACAAACTCTTCAATAATCTTATCACTGTCTGCAAACTTCTCTGGAGACCAGTTCAAGTTAAAAATAAGCCGCTGGTGTAAAGTAAAATCCTGAAACTTATGCTCTGGATCATGAACGGTATATTTGAAACATAATTGAGGTTCTGTTGAGCCAAACGAAATATGTTTCTGTGAATGATTCACAATAATGGGTACATGAGTACGGTTCTCAGCATTCGTATCTACATTAGTAAAATAGCGTGACTTTACACTACCCCAAATCATATTCGTTGCTTCATTCAGAATTGAATTAATTTCATAACGCGAGGGTCGAGTTGAATGGATCGCAGTTCGATCAGAACGTATTAGGTCTAAAATTTCATTCTCTGTTGTTTGAAGCATCATGTAACCACGACACCAATCACTTTCTAAGGGAATTAAACTAAATAGTTCACCATAAATAATTTGATCTTTAACTAAATAAGGGTAATCACAACGGACTTGCGAACCCGGTATTAAATCCTCAAAAACTTTATTGGAAATTTCTTGAAACCCCTGCGCCAACTCAATGGGATAATACATACTACAAATATATTCATTAATTAATTCATTTAATTTATGAATATTATTAGTATCATAAAAACCAGTAACCGCTTCCTGTACGGCTCCCGATAGCTCATTACCTTTAATCCGCCTCAAGAATATGGGAAGCTCTGGCCGCTCTTGGTGAATTTTTACACACAAGTCCAAGCCACTCACACCATTGCAGTCTTCTGACTCCGTTAAAAAAATAGCCCCAAGTTCTACATTAGAAGCCAGAATTTCATGAATATCATTTGAGGAATCTTTTAAGCCAACAGAGTTATCCCCCGTGCTGACTTTCAAACCGACAAGATTATTTTCAATACAAACGTCTTTCAGTACCGTAAGTGCGACGGTTTCAAATTCATGTATCAACACCTTACTGACAATTTTTGTGGTTTCGCTCATTATTTCCTCTTACTTAAGTAGCCTCTGCAAAGTACGACATATACAAATTAACAGACAGACAGTGAGCAAAGTATAAACCATAGTAGGATATTGCAATAATTTTTACTTTTAAAAAAAGGATGCACCCTACTCTCATTTGTACGCATAAACTTCACAAGTTTACCTTTACCGATTAGATTGCTCTTCTATACTCAAACACAGGCGCCTTTAATAATGACTAAGCAAGCTGTACATTTTTAATTCGCGTCAAATGTAGTTGGAATACCATACTATCAATCGAGTATTTTATATGGCCTTATCTCACCGATTTTACGATGAAAGAAAAATCATCCTAACCACCTGGTCAGGAGAAATCTCAAACTCAGAGCTAATTCGGTTTTATATGAGCACCTATAATAATAGCCACTGGAGCCCTGGCTTTAACGAGATAATTGACTTAAGAGATGCACAGCTAGAAACCATTTCAAATGACACTCTGATACAGCTAAGTGAGTTAACCACTAACTGCTTAAAAGGTGCTGAGCTAAAGCTTGCGATAATATCTCCATCAGAGTTATCATCCCATATTGCTCGGATTTACGAAGCCTTTACACACATCCCCAACGAGTCAACGATAGTCGTCCACCATTTAAATGAAGCATTAGACTGGCTAGAATAAACTTCAAGCTAAAACTCACTCCCATCTAATTTGTAAGCACCAACACTTTATATATCCCATGAATACTGGATATACAATCCATAAGTTCAGCTTATTATTAACTTTTCAAACGAAATAGCGTAGTATATGGGCGCGTAAAAACGAGCGTGGTCTACACTATAGATCTTAAGAACATCGCACCTTGAGTATGTATATTAAGGCAGACCACCTATTGACATAAATGACTGCATTGTAACCAATAAGTTGCAAACCCAAGTCAATATCGTTGCATCCAAACACCGACTGACAAGGATTAAATAGTGCTAGAAGCTTATCGCGCACCTCTGGGCGTGGGTGAAGCTACTTATGTAAGAGCATTTTTTTTGTCAGCCATTATTAAAACTGTGAGTGAGAGATTTGTATGAGTTTGTATTCAGAATACTTAGAAGAAATTGAGGTTCGTAAAAACGACCTTGGTCTTAACCCAAAACCGATTGATACTGCTGATCTTTTATCAGAAATCATTGCCCAGATTAAAGATACTGGCAATGCAGCTCGCGCAGCTTCACTTGATTTCTTCATCTACAATACGATACCTGGTACTACAAGTGCTGCAGGCGTTAAAGCAGCGTTCTTGAAAGACATCGCTCTTGGTAAAGAGACTGTTACAGAAATCACTCCTGAGTTCGCTCTTGAGCAGCTTTCTCACATGAAAGGTGGCCCTTCTGTTGAAGCACTACTAGACATCACTCTTTCTGATGACGCACAAGCTAAAGCAGCGGGTGAAGTTCTGAAGTCTCAAGTATTTCTATACGACGCTGATACTTCTCGCCTTGCTGACGCATTCAAAGCTGGCAATGCCATCGCTAAAGACATTTTAGAAAGCTACACCAAGGCCGAGTTCTTCACTAAGCTTCCTGAAATCGCTGAGAAAATCGACGTAGTAACTTACATCGCGGCTGAAGGTGATATCTCTACTGACCTTCTTTCTCCAGGTAACCAGTCTCACTCACGTGCTGACCGTGAATTGCACGGCCAGTGCATGATCACCCCTGAAGCTCAGCAAGAAATCGTTGAACTAGGTAAAAAACACCCGAATGCTAAAGTGATGCTAATCGCTGAAAAAGGCACCATGGGTGTAGGTTCTTCTCGTATGTCTGGTGTGAACAACGTTGCGCTATGGGCAGGTCAGAAGACTTCTCCTTACATTCCATTCATCAACAACGCACCGGTTGTTGCGGGTACTAACGGTATCGCACCTATCTTCCTGACTACTGTTGGTGTAACCGGCGGTATCGGTCTTGATCTTAAAAACTGGGTTAAGAAAGTAGACGCTAACGGCAATGCTGTTAAAGATGCTAACGGCGACAACGTACTAGAAGAAGCTTACTCAGTTGCTACCGGTACTGTTCTGACTATCAATACTAAAGCTAAGAAGCTTTACAACGGTGACAAAGAGCTAGTAGACGTTTCTGATGCATTCTCTCCTCAGAAAGTTGAATTCATGAAAGCGGGCGGTTCTTACGCACTAACGTTCGGTAAGAAACTACAGACGTTTGCTGCTGAAACTTTAGGTGTTGAAGCACCTTCAGTATTCGCTGCTTCTAAAGAAATCTCTGTTGAAGGCCAAGGCCTGACTGCTGTTGAAAAAATCTTCAACCGTAACGCAGTAGGTGTTGCTTCTGAAACTCCTCTGCACACGGGTTCTGACGTTCGCGTTAAAGTGAACATCGTTGGTTCTCAGGACACTACGGGCCCAATGACATGTCAGGAACTGGAAGCCATGGCTGCTTCTACTATTTCTCCAAGTGTTGATGGTGCTTTCCAGTCTGGTTGTCACACAGCTTCTGTATGGGACAGCAAAGCTAAGGCTAATACGCCTAAGCTAATGGCATTCATGAACGACTTCGGTGTAATCACAGCTCGTGATCCTAAAGGCGTTTACCACTCAATGACTGACGTAATCCACAAGGTATTGAACGATATCACTGTAGACGATCGTGCAATCATCATCGGTGGTGACTCTCATACTCGTA
>Ga0105348_1000740_pt1 | contig 23716 bp, 16 predicted proteins | sample EN8Hudsemesocosm_2_FD_83504 | JGI IMG/M metagenome (GOLD analysis project Ga0105348, IMG submission 83504) | Methane-oxidizing microbial communities from mesocosms in the Hudson Canyon - EN8C Hudson Canyon | ecosystem: Environmental > Aquatic > Marine > Cold seeps | place: Hudson Canyon... | reverse complement strand
TTCCCCCCTTTAATTGTTTGTTTTACCTTTTTTCAAAAGTGAGTAATAGCCCTTATCTTAAGGTGAATGATTTTCCTGAGTTAAAGGTTATTCAGGAGAACTGGAAGGCCATCAGGGAGGAAGCTCTCGCCTTAAAGTAATTAATCGAGCCACATATTATGGATTTAAGTACGGTGTATTTATCCTGTTATCTTATGGCTTAGCTTTTGGCCATTTAACCTAACGAATATCAGTTTGTATATTAGGTGTTGGTTTACTCTTGTTTTGTGGGTTATAAAATTAGCCTGTAATTTTAAAAGTATTAGTGAAATTACAATTCATAGAAGCAGGGGCGTTGATAGCTTCAGACAGATAATTTGCATTTTAATACATAATTAACAAGCGGTATTTATCCAAGTGCCTTTCAGCGCACCCAGTTGGCTACTCCTTTAAAAACAAGCCTTGGGACGTGAGCTTAGGGGCTGGCCTAATCGTGTTGCTTTCTAAATAGAAGTTAAAGTCATTTAAACACTCGTTGAGAGCAGAGTGAATATTTTCAACTACGTCTACCGTAGCGGCCACATTCAGGGGTTTGCTAAAAAAATAACCCTGCCCCAAATCACAGCCAATGGACACTAAAAAGGCCAATTGTTGGTTGGTTTCTATGCCTTCTGCCACCACTTCAATGCCCATGGTATGTGCGATCACCACCATGACTTTTATTATTTCTTCATCGTATTGGTCATCGCCAATATCCTTAATAAAGCAGCGGTCAATCTTAAGGGCATCAATGGGAAAACGCTTCAAGTAATTAAGAGAAGAGTAACCGGTGCCAAAGTCATCGATGGAGATACGCACCCCAAGCTCATGAATGATTTGCAGCTCTTTTACAGTTACCTCGGGGTTGTCCATGACGGCGGTTTCGGTGAGTTCCAGTTCTAGTTGCCCTGGCGGAATAGCATATTCCTCAATCGCGGCCTGCACAATTTTATGAAAATTACCGGCCTTTAATTGTATGGCCGACACATTTACCGATATCACCAGATCAGAGAAGTTTTCCATCTGTTGCCATTGTTGTATCTGCCAACATACTTTCCTAAAGACCCATTCCCCCAATTCTAAAATTTGGCCGGATTCTTCGGCTATGGGAATAAATAAATCTGGTGGAATACTCACCCCTTCTCGGGTTGTCCAACGAATTAAAGCCTCCATGCCCACAATTTTATTTAAAATGATGTCCACCTTAGGTTGGTAATGAACACACAGCTCTCCGTTGTTGATAGCTTCTCTTAAGGTAATTTGAATGCGATTTTTTTCTTCCGATTTTCTTTGCATTTCAGGGTCAAAAAATTGATAGTTATTACGGCCCTCACTCTTGGCCGCATACATAGCGGTATCGGCTGCTTTAGTGAAGGCATCTAATGCCATAGTGCTTTCATCAAAGATGGCGATGCCAATGCTGGTACTGGCGGTGATGTTATTACCCAACAGGTTAACCGGGCGTTGAATGCTGGCGATGAGTTTGTCGGCCACCGTGGTGGCCGCAGTAACCGATTTAAGATCGTGCAAAATTACCGCAAATTCGTCTCCGCCTAAACGGGCACTTAGGTCTTCCTCACGAATGGTGCTACTGATACGCGCGGCCACTTCCTGCAATAACATATCGCCTGCATCATGGCCCAGGGTGTCATTAATATTTTTAAAGTGGTCTAAATCCAGAAACAACAGTGCCAGGGTTTCCTGAGTGCGTTTGCCGCGGGCTATGGCATGGCCCAGAGCATCGTGAAAATAGGCGCGATTGGCAAGATTAGTCAGAGGGTCAAAATTGGCTAACCGCACTAAACGGTTTTCTATTTCACGGCGCTCGGTGACGTTTTGAAACATCACCACGCCGCCATTGCTCTTGCCATTGCTATCTCGGGTGAGTTCGCAGCTAAACTCCACATAAAACGAATCCCCCGTAGCCGTGACCCAGCGTTCCTTCTTTATGCCAGAGTCACATTGTATGCTTAATAACTCAGCGATATCCGCGCGGCCACCACAGTGCTTAGGAGTACCTGTACCGCTGACGCTGACGGTATCATCTTGATCGCTGGCTAAAAAGTTCTGTAGGTTCATGGTTAGCAATTGATCTTGTTCGGTCTTAAGAATGTTGGCGGCCTTGGGATTGGCGAAGGTAATTTGCCCACACAAATCTATGCCCAATATGCCTTCACCGGCGCTGTGGATAAGCGCATGAATCCGGGCCGCCGACTGTTTTTGTACTAGCTGTAAGCGCTGGGCCGCACAGCGTTGCAGGTGTAACTCCACAAACTGCTTTACCTTGTTGGTGAGGATAATCGGCTCGATAGGTTTGCTTATAAAATCCACTGCGCCTGCTTCATAGGCCAGCATGTATTGCTCTTTGCAGTGTTCCCTGGCCGTGACCATGACGATGGGCACGTCTTTGAAGCGTTTATTGTCGTGAATGAGTTTGGCGGTCTGGTAGCCGTCCAGGTTAGGCATTTCTACATCCAGTAAAATCACCGCAAAATCGTGTTCAAGAATTTTTTGTAAAGCTTCATCCCCCGAACTGGCATGATGAAAAGACAGCTGTAAGGGCATGAGGATACTTTCAACACAAAACCGATTTGCCTCTACATCGTCAACGATGAGTATTTTATTATCTTGATCCAAGCGCACCCCAATAATGGTATTTCTGGCAGACACAGCTTTCAGTATAATAAAGAATGAGGCTTAATTTAGATTTGTTCGTATTTAGGCAGGCTATTTATAGCTTTATTTTGAATAATAAATACTCGTGCCAGTAAGCCAATATGCCCCTATCCTTTATAAACGAATGAACAGCTCAGGCATCTCTTTAAGGGGCAGGGCATAGTCTATGATGGTGATGGCTTGGGCAGCCAGTGGCATGGCGGGTACTTGAGCATCTTGCGGGTCTTGGATTACAGTGGTGCCTCCTAGGTCTTTAATGGTTTTTAAGCCACGAGCGCCATCTGAATTGTTACCGGTGAGCACCACGCCTACAAGAGCAGCTCCGTAACAGTCGGCGGCGGTTTCAAACAAAACATCGATGGCAGGGCGGGTGTAATTCACTCGTTCGTCATCAGACAAAGACAGGGTACCTTCATTCTCCACCAGTAGGTGGTAATCGGGTGGGGCTATATAGGCGATGCCGGGGCGTATAGGTTCCTTATCCTGTGCCTCTTTTACCTGCATAGGAGAAATTAAATTAAGGTGCTCCGACAAATAGCTATCGCTGTCGGCGGCCCTGTGTTGCACGATAATGATGGATTTTTCAAAGGTTTGGGGAAGAGCAGCCAGTAGGCAGCTTAAGGCTTCCAAGCCGCCCTGTGATACACCCATAACAATGACTGATATATTAGAATGTTCCATGTTAATTGGTCTTTCGGTAGATTTTATTGGATCTGGAAAAGGTTTCATACTGATTTTTAAGTACCGAATAATCGATGGTTTCCTTACTGCCAAGGCACAAAAACCCCCGTTTCACCATGCTGTTATCGAACAGGGTGAAGGCATGATTCTGCAGGTCCTTATCAAAGTAAATTAAAACGTTGCGGCAGATCACCGCGTGCATTTCACCAAATACACCGTCTTTTACCAGGTTGTGATAGGCGAAGGTGATGTTTTTATTCAGATCATCCTTAAATTTAAAGGCGTCGTATTGCTCGGTATAATAGTGGTTAAGAGATTTTTTTCCGCCTGCCTTTAAGTAGGCCTCGCTGTTTTTTTCCATGTTGCTGGCGCTATAGATGCCTGCCTTGGCAATATCTAGCGAGCGCTTGTTGTAGTCGGTGGCGTAAATTTTGGCTTTACCCAGCAGGCCTGCTTCTTTCAAGAGTATGGCCAGGGAGTACACTTCTTCACCGGTGGCACAACCGGCGTGCCAAATTTTAAAATAAGGGTAAGTTTTTAATACAGGGAATATGATCTCTTGAATGGATTTAAAAAATGGTGGGTCACGAAATAATTCGGTCACCGTTACCGACATCTCAGACAAAAACTTATCAAAAATTTTGTTGTCGTATAAAATTCTCGGAATCAGCTGGTAGGGCATTTCAAGATTTTCTTTAGATAATAAGCTGTGCACCCGGCGCTTAAGAGAAGCGCGAGCGTAGTTTTTAAAATCGTAGTCGTAGCGTAGGCGAATGGCTTCTAGCAATACATCCACTTCTATTTCGGCAATTTTTTTGGCGTCCAATTAACTCTCCCTCTCCCTTTTTCTATGATGAAGGGATGACTCAAATTAAAAATAAAGGATATCTTGGGTTTATAATCCGTTGAATGCAGGGATGCATTCGACGAGCTTACACGGATGTATTCACAGTGTGATTATAAATTCAGGATATCCGTTATTTATGCCTTATTGATATGTGTTAATGAATGGATACTTTTATCAAAGACAACAACTTATCCACATCCACCGGTTTATTCATATAATCGTTGGCACCACTTTGTAAACACTTGCTCTTGTCTTCGGCCATGGCCTTGGCGGTGAGGGCAATGATGGGCAAGTCTTTATATTTTTTCTGAGCTCGAATTTTTTCCATGGCTTCATAGCCGTCCATCACCGGCATCATAATGTCCATCAGTACGAGTTCGATTTCCGGGTGTTTTTCAAGTTCATCCAGGGCCTTCTGTCCGTTCTCGGCCACAATCACTTCCAGCCCCTTGTCTTCCAACATATTTGAGAGGGCAAAGGTATTTCTTAGGTCGTCGTCCACCATCAGCACAGTGTGCCCTTCTAAGGCCGCTCCGTCGTCGTGCAGCATCCTTAGGGTTTTACGTTGTTCACTGGGCAGATTGGCCTCGGCCTGGTGTAAAAACAGGGTGACTTCATCCAACAGGCGCGCCGATGAATCGGTGCCCTTCACGATTATGTCATCGGTGTATTTGTTTAGTTCCTTGTATTCACTCTCGGTGAGGTCCCGACCGGTATTGACGATAATGGGTGGCAGAGGTTTGGTTTTATTATCGCTGAGGCGTTTCAACACTTCGCTGCCCTTCATGTCCGGCAAACCCATGTCTAGAATGACACAATCAAACTCCCGCTCACTAATTAATTGAATGCCTTCTTCGCCGTTGATGGCCTCGGTAATGTCCACGTCCTTATGTTCCAGTAGGCCCTTCAAACTGTTGCGATAAACGTCATCATCTTCGATGATCAAAATATTTTTGTCTTTATTGGTGAGGTAGCGGTCGAAGACGCTAAACACATTGTGCAGCTCTTCGGCACTGGTGGGCTTGTGTAAGAAACCCACTGCCCCACGGGTAAGGGTTTCAGCCAATACTTCACGGCCAGTGATGACGTGCACCGGAATATGGCGAGTACTTAAATCCTGTTTAAACATGTCCAGTAACTTTAAACCGTCGATATCGGGCAGGCCCAAATCCAGCAAGATGGCACTGGGTTGATATTTTTGTGCCATCTGTAAGGCCGTTTTTCCATCTCCTGCGGCGAGGCACAGATAATTTTTTTCATGGGCAATACCCGTGAGTACACTGGCAAAGTCCCGGTCGTCTTCCACAATCAAAACGCTGGTGCTATTTTCTTGTATCTGCTCGCGATCATCGTTAATAAACAGGGGGATCACATCGTTTGTCATAGGATTTTTATGAAAACTCTCGTTGCCAGAGTTTGCCTTTAGTTGCAGAGTGGGTTGTGACTCTGGCACAGGTTCGGCACAGGCAAGGGAAGCCAGGCCACGACTATGGCGATGGGACTTGGGGGCCTGGGTATTAAACGACGTCGAATTTACCGATAACGGCGCGCGCTGGGAGTGATTACCGTCATTTTTAAAAGGCAGATAAATAATAAAGGTACTGCCAGAGCCCTCCTCACTCTCCACCTGAATTTCTCCCCCCAGTAAGGCGCACAGGTCGCGGCTGATGGTTAGCCCCAGGCCGGTACCGCCGTAGTCCCGGCTGGTGGAGCCGTCGGCCTGCTGAAAGGCTTCAAAAATGCTGCGCTGCTTTTGTGGGGCAATGCCAATACCGGTATCCACCACCGCAAAGCCTAAACAATTGTAGCTGTTTAGGTGAGGCTGTTTGAACTGCACGTGACCTTCAGGTTTAAAGGCGCGGAACACCACTTCACCCTGGCGGGTAAACTTGAAGGCGTTGGAGAGCAGGTTCTTAATAATTTGTAAGGTGCGTTGGCGGTCGGTTTCAAAAGATGCTGGCAAGTCGGGGTCCACAAAGACCTTAAATTCAAAGGGCTGCTCACCTGCCAGAGGTTCAAACTGACTGCGGACCTCGTTTTCTATTACCGCCATAGGCACGTCATCTATTTGCAAGGTCATCTGGCCTGCCTCAACCTTGGAGAGGTCCAGTATGTCATTGATTAACGCCAGTAAATCGTTGCCGCCGTTGTAAATTATTTTGGCCGATTTGAGCTGTCGCTCGGTGAGGTTCTGCTCTTTATTTTCCGTGAGCATCTTGGCCAGAATTAATAAACTGTTAAGCGGGGTGCGCAGCTCGTGGGACATGTTGGCCAAAAACTCCGACTTGTACTTGCTGGACATCTCCAGGTCACGGGCTTTTTCTTCTATCTGGAGTTTGGACTGCTCGATGGATTTGTTTTTATTTTCAATTTCCATTTTTTGTTTAAGCAGATATTGGGTCTTTTCTTCCAGCTCTTCGTTACTGGCTTGCAGTTGTTCTTGCTGGGTTTTAAGTTCAGACTCACTGCGTTTAATGGTTTCGGTTTGCTCTTCTAATTCTTCATTAGATGAACGTAACTCCTCTTGTTGGCTTTGTAACTCTTCGGTGGTGCGCTGTGCCTCTTCCAACAGGCCTTGCATTTTAGTGCGATCTCGAGCGGAGTTAATGGCCACGGCGATACTTTCCGAGACACGATCAAACAGCTCAAAGGCCTGGTCGCTAAACTGACCAAACGACCCCAGTTCTATGGCACCTTTAACGCTGTTTTCCACCACTAGTGGCAGAGCCACTATGGTATTTGGGGCGGATTCTCCTAAGCCAGAATTGATCGCCATATAATCCTTGGGTACATTGGAGACCGAGATCAGTTGTTTTTCTTTTACCGCCTGCCCCACGATGCCTTCCCCCACGGCGATAGTATCCGACAAACTTTTACGGCGCTTGTAAGCGTAACTGCTGGCCAGGTCGAGATTACGGGCATCATCGGCCAGATAAAAAACCCCCACCTGTGAATTTGTGTACTTTGACAGGAAGGTAATGACGTTGTCGGTCATGGTTTCTAGGTTTAATTCGCCGCGCATCTTGTCGGCCAGTTGTGCGTGGCCGGATTTTATCCAATCTTCGCGCTGGGCGTTGCTGGTCATCTCTCGCAAGTTATCCACCATGTTATTGATGGAGTTCGCCAGTAAATCTCGCTCGCCCTTTACCTGAACCTTTTGCTCAAAATTATTATTGGACAGGGCCTCGGCGACGCTCCCTATGTCTCTTAAACTGCTGGTCATGGCAAATAGGGCCTGACCCAGTTCGTCCTTGTCACTTAAGGGTTGGATTTCGGCGCTGTAATCTCCCTGGGCAATGTTATTGGCCTGACGGGTAATATCTTTTAAATTTTGCGCCATGTTGTTGATGGAATTGGCCAGTAAATCGTTTTTACCCTTGGCTTCCACCCTTCGGTTAAAGTCCCCAATGGAAATGGCCTCGGTGACGTCACTTGCTTCACGCAGACTTTGGGTCATTAGTTGTAAAGCGGTACCTAAGCTGTCTTGGTTGCTGCGCGCCTTAATGTTGGCGCGGTAATCTCCGCTTGCCACGGTATTGGCTTGGGTGACCACCTCTTTTAGGTTATTAATAATTTGGGCCATAGCCTGGCTTAGTTGATCGTCCTGATGTTTTTTCTCAATATTTATCTCGTAGTTTCCCTGGGCCACATCTCCCATGATGTTCACCATGGTTTGTTGCATCAACCGATTATCGTCGAAGGAATCGTAGAGCGGATCGTGATCACCCTGTTTGGAAATATCCAGGCGAATGATGCCCTTGGCAAAGAGTTGGTTTTGCTGAATCACCTGATCAAAACGGATTTGTAGTTTTTTAAGAGCCTCGATGCTTTTATTTTGGCTGGCGTTAAATTCGTATTGCTCAAAATTAATGTTGGCAAAGTCCCCCCCGGCCAGACAAGTGAGGGTTTTGTCCATGAATTGTTGGTATTCAGCGGTGGTGGCCAAGGTTATCTCCTCCGTGAGATAAATTGTGCTACAGCGTCCATTCAGTATAGGGGTCGGAATAATTTTGACGGAGTGGGGTTAATAACTTTTTGTTATGAGATAACTGTTTATTGCATGATTCCCGTCTAACGCCACTGGCCATTTAATATTGGACTAGGCTTATTGGGAGGCGGATTCTGCATTGTAGAGGCCCTTAGATAAACTAAGTTAAAAAGAAGTGATGCATTTCTTTGGGGAGCGGCATGCAAAAGAGCAAGGTACTCATAGTAGATGACATGGAAATCAACCGGGTGGTGTTGACGTGTATATTGGAAGAGCTTGAGATCGACACTCATACAGCCAATTCTGGTGCTGAGGCCTTGGCACTATTAGAGAACAATGAGTACGCCATGATTCTCATGGACATTCAAATGCCCTGTATGTCGGGTTTTGAATGTGTGTCGCTCATTCGTAAAAATCCGAAAACCCATCATATTCCGGTGATGTTTGTAACCGCCATGGGCAACGATGCAAAGTTTATAGATGAGGGTTATCACTTAGGGGCAGTGGATTATCTCACTAAGCCGGTTGATCCCGATATAATGTTAAGCAAGGCGCGGGTATTTATTGCCCTGCATGAACAGCGTATTCAGCTGCAAGACAGTTTGGCCGAGGCCAATAACATTAAGGAAAAATACAACGAGCTACTTAACTTTATGGCCGACGGCATATTGGGAGTAGACGAAAGTAACATCATTACCTTTGCTAATATGGCCGCCTGCACTTTGTTAACCAGTAAACGTGAAGAAGTGGTGGGGCACTCCATTAAAGAATTTATTAGTCCCGGCGTGAGTCAAAAAATATGGGACGAATCGGATTTCAATTGCATTTTTAAGGACGGGCAGTGCAATCACAATGATGATGCGGTTTTTTGGCGTCATGGTCATGACCAGTTTCCGGTGGAGTATAGCCAGGCTTCCATTCTTAAGGATGACAAACCAGTGGGCGGGGTGATTGCTTTTCAGGATATTAGTGAGCGTAAAATGGCTTCTTTAAAAAAACAGCCTTTAGCCATCAATGAAGAGATTGCCTGATTCGATATTCACAGGAACGACGGATATGTTCTATTTTAATTGAGTGACGGTTCGCTGGTACTTTCTCAGGCCGTAGGTGTTTCCCAGTGGTTCCTTTTCTGCGCTACCATTGACTGGCTAAAATGACGGCTGCCCTTCGATTTTCAATACCCAATTTTGAATAGATATTTTTTAGGTGCCATTTTGTGGTCGATAAGGCGATGCTGGCCTTATTGCTTATTTCGGCATTGGATAAGCCGCCACCCAGTAATCGAAAAATGTCTAATTCCTTATCGGTGAGCAGGGCCTGGGGTTTAACGTCGCAGAGGGTATTGTTGCTATTAAGCAATATATCAGAAAACACCGCAAGGTAGGCCTTGGGTAGTTGAAGGCGCTGGGTTTGTAGGGCGTCTTTAAAAATCTGTTGCAAGCCTGGCGCTTCATCAAAGACACTTCTAGAAAAACACTGAACACCGTATTTCTGTACCAACAAAACCAGTTGGTTTAATGCATTTTCTTTGGCGCCGCTGGACGCTTGAATGACCAATAAATTACCCCGTGCAATAAGCGCACGATATTTAATGCCCAGTGTATCTAGGGAACTAACTAATTGTTTAAGAATAAGTTCTGCGGCCGTGAATTGTTGTTGCGATGCCAGCCAGTAAACGCAGGCTAAGGCATAACGTTCACGACTCTCTTCGTATTGTTTGGGTTTGCTAAAAACGTCAGCCTTAAGAAATAGATGCAATTTGTTATTGTGGTAAATATCATCGGCAATCGACAGCTGTTTTGCTGCAATGGCCTGTCGCATCTTTTCCTGAATAACCTGGCTTTGAAAACGGCCATAGTGTCCTAGGGACAGAATGCGCTCCAATTGTATCAATAACTTAGTGGCCTTTTGATGATTTCCTTTAACATGTAGCAATCTGGACGACAGTAAGTACACGTTGGTGATGACTTCGGTTGCGCAGGTGTAGTTGACAGTGGGTAATAATTTTTCGCTAAAGTTAAGGGCTAGTTCAGATTCATTTTTTTCATAGTGTACTACCATCATACCCGATGCCAGGTTTACCCAAGCGGGGGATTGATCCTCAACAGAGGTTGAAGTAAAGGTGCTGGTCATGTTTTGTATGGCATTCCCCCCACGGCACAGGTAGCGGTCACATGAAATAATCATGAGCTCTGCGTAGCTTGCCAGGAACCTGTGACCGGTTTCCTTTACCAGTGTTTTTGCTTCATGGGCCAATTGAAAGGCGTGCTGGAACTGCCCGCGATAAATGCGCTCATAGGCAAGGATCATAGTCGACAAGGCACGAATGTCGATGTTTGAGTGGTGACTGGCTAATCGTGCCACCTTTGGGTCAGTGAAGGCATTGTCTTCCCGTTGAAATAACAACAATGTATGTTTGATAAAGGCGCTGTGGGACAGTTGCGAGTCTAGTTCTTGGGGGTGAATGTTATCTTGTTGTTTTAATAAATCGAGGTAATAGTGTGCTTGATTGAATCGGCGAGAAAATATAAGAGCGTAAGTGATGGTGACTAACAAGTCAGCATCACTTTTCACTTGAGCCTCATTTAGCTGCTCAATTAAATCGATTATTTGTGAAAACTTACCATCTCTTAACCAATGGTCGCAAGAACTTCGAATGACGCTAAAATAGTAGTCTTGGTCTCGGGTTTGAGCGGCATGTCTGAGGGCAAGTAGATGCTTTTTATCCCTTAAAAAATATTCCGAAGAGTTTTTATGTATGTTGCTGATGGCTTTCTGATTCAATTTCAATTTTACTTGTTCTTTCAAAAACTCATGAAGCAAAGGGTGGTAGCGGTAATGCCCCTTAATGCAGTTGTCGGCAACCAATAGCAGTTCCTGAGACGAGAGAATGTGGAGCATATGAGCAGCATTCTCAACTTTTAACACTGTTTCACATATGTCTGAATTGAATGAGTCAAACAGGGCGGTTCTCATAACAAAATCTTGAACCACACAGGGTAGATTGGTTAAAACTTCATAACCAAAATAATTTAGTAATTCTGGCTGGGTACCGCTAAAGGTGTCGAGTGCGCTGTTTCCTGTTTTACGGTACGCCAATAATGCAAACTTTATCCCCACCAACCAACCTTGGGTTTGATGTATTAGGGTGCTTAATCGTGCGGTTGTTAATTGTTCGCCACCAAGGTGCTGATTGAGTGTTTCTACCTCAATCGGGCTTAGTTTAAGATCGTCACCGTCAATTATAAAAATCTGTTCTTTTAGTTTCATACTACTAAGAGAAAAATCAGGGTATCTTCGACTGGCGATAATAAATTGTACGTTCCTAGGAAGTTCATTGATTAGGTTGTACAAGATTTCTTGTGTTTCACTGCATTGAATAAGGTGAAAATTATCCAGTACAACAACTAGGTTCTCTGTGATGGATTCAAAGGCGAATATTAAAGTATTTAATAGAACCTTGGTGCTAGTGGAGTTTTCAGAATTAAATAAACTGAAAATAGATGCATCCCAAATTGGTACGCTGTGTCTAAGTTCCTTTAATATTTTTTTAAATAATGATTGCCCCTGTGCCAACCGTGCAGACACTTCAATATGGATAACAGTTTTTTCTGTGTTATTGGGCTGCCATTGTTTGATTAGGGTGCTTTTACCCGATCCGGCAGCCGCCACCAGAAGGGTGAGTGGGTATTCTAACCCAGTATTCATCAGTGTTAGCTGATGATGTCTAATGATATTACCTTGCATAAAAGTGATACATATTCATTTTTGTTATATTTTTGTAGTTTGTTTGTGGGCCTCACCATATCACCAAAAAATAAAATAAAACCCCTCCCTTTATTTAAATAAATATATTTCTTAAAAAGAATATTTAAATTTTGATAGAAAACAGTGTAAAGATTTTGTTTTTCTGTTTTTACTGGGTGGTAATTTTTAAGTGAATACTTTGGCAGGTGTTTTTGTCGGGTGGAATGTAGCGGGTGGAATGTGACGGGTGTCGGAGAATTTTATTAATTGCTTGTTTTATTATGTCATTATTTTTTAAAAAGGCGCCCACTCGAGGGTGGGCGCAAGTAAGAGTCTCTGTCACGGCGCTTCAAACCGTAATAGAGACGGAGACTTAATCGAGTATTGGGGTCATTTGAAGATTTATCAGATTGCCTTCACCGGCCATCTTTAGATTTAGAATACTGGTTAACAGCCCGCAATTTTCAAGTGGTGGCAGGGTATAGCTGCCGGTTACTAGGCCACCGCTAATAGCGTCAAATGGCTGATCTAAAGGGGATTCAACGGTAAAGGTTACTGGGGTTTTAGTGCGGCAGTTGTCACCACCACCAATTGGCCAGTTAACTAAACCAAACAATGTTTTGGTGACCTTAGGAACTTTAATGTATGCGGTACTAGTGGCTACTAATTTGCCGTCTATTAAACTGCCCACGGTTTCACCCACCGCTTCAAATTCAACGGTGGCAGTGGCCGTGTAACGGCTCCAGCCTTTGATTACTTCAAAACTGCCAGAGGTTGGATTTAGTAACATCTCTCCGGTGAACTCACCACTTGATAAATTAAGTTGGCTAATAATGTTACCGCTAAGAGGCATAGTGCCACCGCTGGCAGCAAGGTAAGTACTGCCCTGCACATCTAACGGGATTTCAAGAATGAATCCGCCGTCGTCCTTTATGCCGGTACCTGTTAATGAGACAGACAGGCTAGGCTGTTGTGCATCATCAGAGGTAATAGTTAGGGTTCCGCTGCTGGCGCCTAATATTGCAGTGTAAACTACCTCAATGTCGCAGCTGCTAGCCGCCAAGACTACCGCGCAATTGTCGCTAGACTTTACAAACTCGCTACCCGATACCGTGGCACCAGAAATTGTCAGTGCCGCGCCGCCGGTATTGGCAACGGTGATGGTTTGGCTGGCAGAAGTCCCCATATCAATGCTGCCAAAATCAACTGGCATAGGTGTTACGGTGATTTCAGGTAGCAACTCAATCTGACCGGTGCCACTTAGTGCAATGCTAATACTCGGTTCGTCTTCATCGGTGGAGGCGATGGTAAGCGTTGCCACTTTTGCCCCTTCTGTAGACGCAGTGTACGTCACATTAACCAAACAACTGCTGCCACCTGTAAGGGTTGTACAGGAATTGGTTTCAGAAAATTCAGCGCCGTCAACGCCTGAGATAACTATGGAATTAATGCCCAGTGCTAGATCACCAATGTTGGTAATGTCGAAAGATTGAGTTGTAGATTGTCCCAGTTGCAAAGTTGCAAAATTTAATTGTGTGGTGACAACGTCAATGTCGGCAGGGGTATCAATAATGATGGGGCCATCACCTACCACTTCAAAGCTGGTGAGGGTGGTGTCTTGCCCTGCAATAACGGTACAGTCAGCGTCAAATTCTCCCACTGGAGCCGGTGCTACCTGACCATTTTCTTTGTAGTTTGTCATGTGAAGCACTAAATCATCTACGGTTAAACTCACCATGCCCACATGGGCGGCATTAAATTCAACGGCAGGTGCTAGGCCGCTGGCCGGCACATCAAATGGGCCGCTTTCATCGCTGGGGATGGCGGTTGGGGTGAGTGTTAATAAAGACGTATTGTCTATGTCACCCACAAGGGTGTGAAATGTATTAATGCTGTCGGCGGTGCCGGTTACTAGTGTGGCATCTACAAAGGCTAAACCTTGACGTGCTTTATCTGGCACTGTGGTAATAACGTCGACTTGAATGGGGCCCAGTACCGGGTTGTCAGCCAATATAACCTGCTCGGGGTAATCTACTGTGATGCTGGCCACGATAATTTGGTCGCCAATTAATGGAAATGGGCAATTCATTTCAAGTGCTTTAGTGATGGGGGCGGCCATTATACTTTGGCTGGAGGCCACCAGTGCAGCACTGGCAATGGCCATGCGCAAAGGAGTGAGAAATCGCGAATTGGAATGCATATTTTAGAATCCTATATTGTTTTACAACTTTGGTTTTTTATAATTATCTAGGTTGGAACAATGAGCTATTGGCCTAAGCGATCTGCCCTTTTAACCAATAGTAAAATGAAGATCCCCTGGCAGCGTATGCTGGCCTGTCACTTCAGGGTGGCTATTAAACGAGTCTTGGTAATTTGGGTCATTGTTAAAAACGGACTTAAATTTGTTAATAAAGGGCTTGTGATGTCCTTTAAATTAAATACGGATAAAAACGCTAATCTTTCGCTTTATGTGCCCATAGGTTTTGGTTCACCCGTACAAATTGTGCCCCTCCTAAAGGGTGGGGAGGGGGGGAGGGGAAGGGCGTGCCCTAAAACGGGATTTGTTAGTTTTGTGCTCTTTCTTAAATTTGAGCAATCCATGCAACCACTAAACGATCAAGTACCTATTGTTTCTTATCGCTATGTGAGGCGATTTTTTGAATTTATGGAAGTGAGGCAAGTTCGCATGAGGCACTTGCCCATGCAAAAAAAACTCTTTCAAGACGTGTCTGGTGACGCTGAAGGCTGTATTAGCATTAAACAGCTTTTACTGTTATCAAGCGCCGCCAATGAAATGCTGAGCGATGAAAAAGCCGGTTTTGAATTTGGTCAACAACTGGATTTATCGACTCATGGTTTACTGGGGTACACGGTATTAAATGCACACAACCCATTTCAGCTTATTGAAATCATTGTGAATCATATATCGGTTAGTGTGCCTTTATTTCGCTTAAGTGTGCAGCGTCATGGTCATGGCGCCATTATTTCCATGCAAGATCTTTGGGACTTAGGGGATGCCAAATCACTGATTACCAAAATTTACTTGGGCAGTATCTACGGCATTGTACGCACACTGTGTTCCGATATTCGTTTTGAGTGTTCGTTTTTACCATTGAAAACGTCATTGTGGCAGGCACTTTGCCGCGGCAGTGAATGGCGTTTTGGAAGCGCCGACACTAAGGTGGTACTTGCCGAAATATACCGACCGTCTAAGAGCCATCAAGAACGGCTGCTTAAAAATGGCATGTATTCATCTAAGCCATGGGAGATAGCGGCCCCTATTGATGTTATGGGCACAGATAACAACTTGACTAATCAAGTGCGCGATCACGTGATTAAAGATTTACGCTTTGCTAACGTTGAGAAAAGCGCCGAATTGTTAAGTATGAGCCCGCGTCATTTGCGCAAACGATTGGCCCAGGAAGGCAGCTCTTTTCGTGAAATTAGCACAGATATTCGTAAACGGTTTGCTGATATGTACCTGCAAAATACTCCCTTACCTATCCATGATATTGGTTTGAAGTTGGGGTTTGGGGATCAATCAAGTTTCACCCGAGCTTTTCAGCGGTGGACCGGAGAGACCCCCGGGGCTGCCCGTAAGCGCAGTGAATCAACACAGCTATAAAATGAACCGTTTGCGCCTTGCTGAAAGTGCTGGCTAAATATTTATCATTTAACTTGGCCATCAGCATTAACAGTGTCTTTAACATTAAAAATACGAGCATCGTAGGGTTTTCGAATGCTTCGGCCCCAATCTAATTGATTGTTGTCTTTAACTGTAAATTCTGCTGAAAAAACTTCGGCTAACCCCTGGTAGTATTCCAGCTCTACATTAAGTTGAGCACGACGATCGTTATTTTTATGCAGTTTATATACGACGGCAGAGGCAATGATGCGCCCCGATTCTGCTTGCTTTTGCAAGACTCGACGAATAAAGGGAATGGCGTTATTGGATTGGGTGACCCCACCATCCGGTTTTTCATACCAAACAAATTTTACGCTACCATCGGCAAACAGGGCGGCCCCGTAGGTAAAAAATTTCCCATATTTACGTTGTAGTAGCTTGGTTTTATCCAAGGCCTTAACCAGTAAATAGTCCGTATTGGTTTGCGCCTTGGATTTATTGGCGGTGCTAATGATGTGTTCTGTCTCTTTGGAGGCGGTTGCCATGGCGTGCCCAGCGAGAGTAAAGCTCAATAGAAAAATTAAAAGGGTTTTAAAAGCTGGTTCGGTGGCAAGTGAGTGCATAATATCTTCGCAACTGTGGGTGAAATTATTATTCATGGGTATTAGGGTAACCGGGCAAGGATTGAAACGAATTTCAATTCCTGCCCGGTTATTACATCAACAATTGGTAAGCCAATGGGGATTAGTGGCCAAATACAACTGTTTTTGCGGTCATGTGTATGTCGGTGAAGTATAGGTCACCCACTAAAGCGCCGTTGTTCACGCCGCCTAGAGCGAAGTTCTCTAGATCAATATCGGCTTCCAGGTTTTGAAGGTCAAAAGCAAGGCCTTCCGTACCGTTGGAGGCCACCGCTTTACTGATGTTCATTTGAGCGTGGGCCATGGAGTTGCCCTTGTCTTGAGTGCCCAACCAAACCACATCGTTACCACGACTGTTATGAATAGCAAAATCGGTGGTGACCGCAGCAAATGGCAAGCTTAATTTACCTTCAGCGTTAAAGTAGGCAGACATGTTAATACCACCGTCATTGCCATCAACAATAATATCCACCGGCCCTAAATAACCGTTTAAGGTAAGGTCAGAAAGTAAAACGGTACCATCTGCTACCGAACCGGCTTGCTGGGTGGAATCCCCAAGGCCAATGGAGCCAATGCTTAAACTAAAATCAACCGACTGTAATAAGTTGGTTGAGTCAGTGGCCAGCATGGAGATAACTAGGTCGCCGTCGTTGATTACTTGGTCAACGTAGTTTCCACTTACTTCACCGGTAACCAAAAGTGCGGCCTGGGCGATATACTCTTCACCACGGCGTGAGGTACCTAGGTCAAGATTAGTGGTGGGGCCTGCCACATCCACCGTAATGGTGATGTTGTTTAACACGCCGTCACCTACACCGCCAAATGCACCCGTACCGCCACCTAGCGTTACATTTTTAATAGAAATGAATCCGCCGTCTTTGTAGTCAATGGCGCCAATGCTGAGGTCCGCTTCGTTTATTTCGATGCTTAAACCGGCTTGGCCCACTGTGGCGCCCAGTGTTTCATCATCTATGGCCGTCAGTTCGGCATGGCTAGGTGATGCGGCAGCGATTGCTGCGATCAATGCAACTTTTGAAAAAGTTCTCATTGTGTTGTCTCCCTAAGAGTTATTGTATTTGTGGAGTGTGTCCCTCAATTCGCTGCAACAGCCGAATATGTCCGCACTAGCGCACTCAGTTAAGGCGCCGGTAAACATGAGCCGGTAACGGGCTTACAACATAACCACATGGGATAGCTGAATGACGTTACGAGGGTATTGGCTTCACTGTGCGTTCACGCTTTTATTAGGCGTTTTTTGAGCGCGCTTCGTCATTGACTAAACCGGAGATAACGTTGACAAAAAGGGATGCCGTAAAAAATATGGGTGGTTTATAAGGCCACTAAACTAGGCTACCCTTACGTCTTAATACGCCACCGCTTTTAAAGAGTTTGTTATGTTCACTGCCCTCATGATTGCCGCTGCCAAGGTTGAAAATAACCAGGGGCAACTTAACGATGTCTTGAATTTGGAAGGAGAACTGGAGCGTTTGGGGATTCATCCTGAACACTTAGTGATTGAACCCTTGAGTGCCGATTGGCATGCCCCCGAACGCCCGGGGCATTACCGCAGCGGCTGTGCGCCACTTGAAGCCTTGGCACAAGCCAAGCGTTTAATTGAAGCAGGCAGTCAGGCGGTGGTGATCAGTGGGGAAGATCATATTAAGACGGGTTATGAACGTGACGAGCGTTTACAAAAAATGGCCATCTATGGCGATGACTACCCGTTAACCCAGGCGTATACCGAATTAGCCCAGGCTTTTAGTGAGCGCCATCAAATAGACAGTGAGCAGTTTAAACAGCTTGCGGCCGCGTTATTTGAAAATCACAAGGTGAGTTTTCGCAATGCACTGGCCTACGATTATCGCGAAGATTTATTACCCGGCCCTCGTTGGCATCAACCCATTACCGATTTATTTCGTGGGGTGGACTGTGCAAACCCCATGGTGGATTTTTCGGGGCGAGTGCTCATTACCAATGCGGCCACCGCCGATCTATTAAATATTGCTAAGAGGAGCAGGCTGGTTGTAAAAGCGGTGGGCCTAAGTCGCTTATCTGGAGATGGCCGCGACTACCTGCAAGACATTGCCAGTTACGAGCATTTACGTGAAGCGTATGAGCAGGCCTGTCAGGATTCAAACATTGATTTTGCCACACGCTTTCGCCAAGGGCTGGCCTTAATGGAAGCCTATACCTGCTACCCGGTGGTGCCCATGGCCTTTTTAATTATCAGTGGTTTGGTGGATGTACTGGATGAACTTCCGGAGTTTTTAGCGCAACACAGCATCACTATTACCGGGGGCATGAACCTGGCCAAGGGGGCGTGGAACAACCCGGCGTTAAACGGATTAATTACTATGTATCAGCGTTTGTGTGAAGGTGATGAAAATTTAGGTTTGGTGCATGGCAATGGTGGGCTGGGGTATCGGCAGGGGGTGGCGATTATGGAGACGGTATTACCATAATTGGTCATAAATTTTGTTATCTATCCTAAGATTATTCGCGTAACGGAATAGTCTTTTCCAACCCTAGTAACTGCTCGCCACTGCCTCTATTATAAAAAGCCAGTTACTCACTCATCCCCTGCGAGCACACAAATATGAAATATAACTCCCTTGGCAGTAGCCAATTACAGGTCTCTGAAGTGTGTTTGGGCAGCATGACCTGGGGCGTGCAAAATAATCAGCAAGACGCCAACCAACAAATTGAATATGCGCTTTCTCGCGGTGTTAATTTTATCGACACCGCCGAGATGTATGCGGTGCCGCCGTCTCCAGACACTTATGGAAAAACCGAAGGCATCATTGGAAACTGGTTGGGCAACAATCAAGAAAAACGTAAAGACATTTTTGTGGCCAGCAAAATTGCAGGGGCGGGTTTGCCCTGGATACGAGAGGGTGGGCCCATCACTAAAGCCAGCATCGGTGAATCGGTAGATGCGTCATTGCAACGTTTGCAAACCGATTACATTGACCTTTATCAGCTACATTGGCCTAACCGTACTTCGCCTCACTTCAGCAAGCATTGGCCCAACAGCTTTAAATTTAGCGATTTAAACCGTGAGCGAGAAGTGGAAGGCATGTTGGCCATTTTAGAAGGGCTTAATGACTGCATTAAGGCCGGTAAAATTCGTCATTGTGGTTTATCGGATGATACTACCTGGGGTATCAATACCTATTTAAGCCTGGCCAAAGAACACGACTTACCACGCATGGTCTCCATACAAAATGAATTCAGCCTAATGCACGCCAAAGACTGGCCTTATTTAGTTGAAAATTGTGTGCACGAAGACATTGCTTACCTGCCATGGTCTCCGTTAGGAGGCGGTGCTTTGAGTGGCAAGTATTTAAATGGTCAACGCCCGCAAGGGTCTCGCTGGAGCATGAGCCAACGCAATGGTTTGTTTAGGGATTCGGAGCAAAGCCAACAGGCCATTCAAAAGTATGTGGATTTGGCCCGTGAATTTAGTATTACTCCCAGTCAGTTGGCTTTGGCTTGGTGTCAGCAGGTAGATGGGGTCACGTCTACTATTATTGGTGCTACGACCATGGCTCAGTTGGAGGAGAACATTAATAGCTTTGAACTTGAGTTAAGCCCTGATCTGCAAGCGGGCATTATGGATATATTTAAGCAGCACCCTTTGCCCTTTTAAGTGAGTAACGGACCTGGCCTGGCAAATGATGCCGGACCAGGCTTTTTAATAACCCTGCCTTCTATGAAACCCACTAGCGAAACCCATCCATTAACGAAAACCCCGAGCTAAAAGTTGCTCATGGTCGCTAACCGTCTAATCTAAAATTGATGTATCTGCGTTATCACGGTTACAACCAATGGAGGTTATCCATGAGCCGCCTGTTTATTCCTTTCCTGTCGTGGCTATTATTAGTGGGCAGCCTCACCGGCTGCGAACAGCCCGCCAGCTTTAAATGGCAGCTGCAATCACAGGCTACCCCCACTAGCATCGATTTTATCGAGCTTAAAAAGATGGTGGCTAACATAAAGCTCATGAGCAATGGGCGTCTAGATATTAGTGCCCACCATGGCGGCGTTATCACCGGCGGGGCGGATATTTATACGGCGGTGAAGGAAGGGCGCATACAAATGGGCAGCGGCTGGCCCAACTGGTGGTCGGGGCAACACCCTGCGTGGGCGGTGATGAACGCCGGTCCCTTTGACTTCATGAACATCGACGCCTCCATGATGTTTTTTCTGGCTGGCAATGGCACTAAGCTCGCCAATGAACTGGCCTTGCCCGATGGTGTGGTGTGGCGTCCTGCCTGGTGGCCGGGCATGGAGTTTGGATTGTTGTCGGCTAATCCGGTGACGGGCATAAAAGATTTAAAGGGCAAAAAGATTCGTATTGGACCGGGGTTGCCCAGCGAAGTATTAGCAGCGGCCACCGGAGCCTTTGCCATTCCCCTAGTGCCTGATGAAATAAGGCCTGCTCTTGAAAATGGTGATTTGGATGCGGTGGAATGGACCACCACAGCCGGAGCTTGGAATCTGGGTCTAAATGAAATTACTAAACATGCCATTGTTCCGGCCATTTGGCAGCCTTCCGTGCTGGCAGATTTTCTTATCAATAAAGAGGCTTACGATGCTTTGCCTGCTGATCTAAAAGCCATACTGGAGACGGCCATTAAATCTTACACTCTTAGCACCACGATGATTAACAAGCGTCAGGATTTTGTGGCGTTAGAGGCGTTTAAAGAAAAAGGGACGGTCATTTCCGTATGGAGTGATGAAGATGTGGCCAAATGGAAAAAGGCATCCGATGTGGTATTGGATCAGTACTCCAAAAAAGATGATTTCACCAAGCGTTTGATACAGGCCAAGCAGGAATTCAAAGCCAAATATAACCAGTATTACCAACTCTTTGGTCCCTATGACTAGCCTCTATTCTTTCCTCTCCTCACGGGGTGCTTATTTTGCGATAAATGCCTTAGTTATTGTGGTGATGATCGGGGTATTTTTTTTTCGGGTGGGACAAAGACAAGATCAAATAGAGCAAGGCCTTCTGGAGCGGGCCAACCAGGTGGCCCATAGGGTGGCCAAGAGTGTGGAACCCACCTTGTGGAATATTTACCAAAAATCCGCAGACAGAAAATACACCGAAGCCGTGTCATCTGCCATTCTTGATTCCGAACTGGCAGCCGACTACCTGGGGGCTGTGGTGGTCTATGGTAATTTTGCCCATGTTTTCATGGGGCGAAAAAAGTTGGCCGATAAAAAAATTGTTAACTTTCGTAAGGGGGATCGCAGGTACTTTAAAGTAAGCGGTTATGACGTTATCTCGGTGCCGGTTCGCCAGGGAAAAATGAGCATAGGCAGTGTCAGCGTTTTTTTTAATGCAGGCCATAACGTTTCAAGGATGCAACGCATCCGCATAGGGGAGTTTATTCAGGGGTGTTTGCTTGCCCTTATTTTTATCTTCATTTTAAATATATCAAGGCAGGCACACCTTTCTAAAGTCTCAGCAGAGAAATCCTTAGTAAGCCTAAAGATCACTCAGGATCAATTAATTGAAGCTGAGAAAATGGCAGCACTGGGCTCGTTAGTGGCCGGTGTGGCTCATGAAATTAATACCCCTTTGGGTGTTAGCCTTACCTCAACCTCATATATTGAGGAGTGCTCCAATACACTATTGGAGGCCATTGAAAGCAATACGCTAACCAAGGAAAAGCTCGAAGACAATTTAGCCGATATTATCAATGGCACGAACTTGTCGCTTAACAGTTTGCATCGGGTTGCCAGTTTGGTAGCAACATTTAAGGAGTTGGCGGCCGACCGGGGAGAAGACGAAGTTCGCAGCTTGTATATTCGAGACTATATCACTCAAATTATGAGCACTCTTTCCATGACCCTGTATGACCATCATGTTCAATTTAACTTGTTACCGTGTGACGAAATAGAAATAGTAAGCATACCCCTTGCCCTGTCACAGGTGATCACCAGTCTAACCGGTAATTCTATTAAACATGCCTTTGAAGGCAAGACTGGCGGCATCATTACCATAGGAATTCAGCAGCTGGATGAAAACCATATTCAAATTAGCTACCAGGATGATGGCATTGGCATGAGCAAGGAGGTCACGGAAAATATATTTGAGCCTTTTTACACCACCACCCGACATTCCGGGGGAGTGGGTTTGGACATGAATATTATCTACAACATAGTGCATAAAAAACTGGCCGGAAAAATAAGAGTTCACAGTGAAGTGTGGCAGGGAGCTGAATTTATAATTACCTTGCCAATTAAGTTGGCAATGGCAAAATCAGATTCCATGGGTTTGTAAGGGGTTGGCAGGATAATATGGCCCGCGCGATGTTGCGCTAACGCACACTGCTGGCGCACCTTAATGCTAAAGTCTGGTCCATATGTTAACCTAGGCGCCTTTGCAGGGCTTGAATGGTTCAAGACTGGCTGATCATATTTATCCACAAAGGTAGTCAACGTGCTCAATGTATTTCGCGTCATCAGTATCCTGGAAGGTTTGTCCTATTTGGCCATCTTGTGTGTGGCTTACGGGGTACTTAGCCGAGATCTTGGCTTCCCCATAGGCATGACCCACGGCGTACTGTTTATGCTGTATATGGTGGTATCTTTAGCGGTTGCCCATAAACAGGGCTGGTCACTAAAAATATGGTTGCCGGTATTCTTGGCCTCCATTGTGCCGCTTGCATTTATTGGTCTTGAATTGTATTTACAAAAAATGGCCACAACAGAAGAATCCCTGGGCGAGCCCACTTAATTTAGAATACCTGTATGGCGGGCCAGATTAAAAAAATAAATGGCCCCTTCCTTAAACCCTTTTACTCACCTTGTTAGAACTCGCTACTATGAAAATAATAATTTCCCTAATGATCACCCTGTTTGCTTTTTCAATTCAGGCAGATGAAATATACCAGCAAAGCGCCGTTGACCTTTGCCAAAATATTAAGCAGAAAAGTTATCAAACAAAATGCCTAAAACAGGTTAAAACCCACAGCTTTAATGAGTCCGCCCTTAATTACTGTGGCAATGTGGGTAGCTGGAATAAAGTTAAAACCTGCCTAGAGCTAATTAAAAACAATAACTATCAAGGGGCACCATTAAAGGTATGTCATTCTGCCAAATACTTTAATAATGATTTTAAGGTGTGCATGAAAGAAGTTGCCAACAAAAGCTATGTATCGGAAATAGAAGTTAACCTTTGTCAGCAGCAGAAAAGCTTTAATAAGCAGGTTAAGTGTTTGAAGGTAGCCAGCTCCAAACCCTATGTGGCAGAAGTTGAAGCTGAGAAAGTGGACAATAGCCAAGCACTGGCCAGCTTGCAGGGTGAAATCGAAAAAGCTTATGAGTTATTAAGAAACAACAAAACGGCCGATGCCACGATATTATTGCACGACTTGATTAATTCATTTAAAAAGTAAAAGCATAATGACGGAATGTTGGGGTTAACCCTTTAGGGAATTGAATGTGATCAGTAACAAATACAGAATTTTCTGGGCATGTAT
>Ga0105348_1000738_pt1 | contig 23759 bp, 3 predicted proteins | sample EN8Hudsemesocosm_2_FD_83504 | JGI IMG/M metagenome (GOLD analysis project Ga0105348, IMG submission 83504) | Methane-oxidizing microbial communities from mesocosms in the Hudson Canyon - EN8C Hudson Canyon | ecosystem: Environmental > Aquatic > Marine > Cold seeps | place: Hudson Canyon... | reverse complement strand
TTTGCTGGAGCCAGCGGTTTATCGAAGTTCAAAAGAGTATAGCTTTAACTCCAAAGCCTGAATTCTGCTAGCAAGCTGAATCATAATAATAAGGCCAAGTTAACCACGGCCTTCAGTGACTGGTTTGACACAAGAGTGCCATTAGGAGACATCAGGTGATTAGATCTCTGTCGTTTTAAAGACAATTTAGCGAACTAAATTTGTTTAAAAAATTGCTTCTGCATAGCAATCTGATGCAGACATCATTTTATCGGTGGGAAAAGTGCCTGCAAATCTGCCGATGGGCAGCCATTAATTGAGCGTCTCAAATACGCACAAATCATACTCTCAAGGTCACTCGATTACGCGTAATTTTGATAGGAACTACTTAGACCATTGTGCCATTTTCGTTCTGTTGCTTCTTTTCCAGATTTCGATGTGTAGTGTTTGAAATAAGACATTCTGAATTCAAAAACTGCTAACTTAGTAAGCCCAACCGTTAATTCCTATTTCACGCATTTTTTCAGGTGTATTTGATGAAGCTCTGTTATAGTTCCTGTAACAATTGGTTGTTAAAGTATTATAATGAAACGACCTAGACGATAGATTTATAAGAAGAATCGGTCAATCTACCAAAAAGCCACGCTATGAAAATTCTAATTATTGATGATCACCAGTTATTTCTTGAGGGCATGGAGTTTATTTTCAAAAGTCGCGATTATGACACTGTCTGCGTGACAAGTCTTGATGCGGCTATTGAGGAGCTCAATAGCCCGGACGACTTTGACTTAGCGTTGGTCGATATAGAATTGGCAGGCAGTAGCGGCTTAACACTCCTGCAGTATATCAAGCAGGAAAAACTGCTCATTCCAGTCGTGATTATCTCCGCCGATGCGTCGCCTTCCACTGTTAGTAAGAGTATTCGAGCCGGTGCCAGTGGCTATATTCCTAAGTCATATTCAGGTGCTCATGTCATGGAGGCTATTATGCAGGTGTTAGAGGGTGTGTTGTTTTTGCCCGAAAACCTCATAAAGAGTGTACAGATTTATGAACAAAAGCTAGAGAACATGGCTCAGCAATATGGTGTAGGTCAGCGCCAGTTAGATGTGCTTGGTTATATTGACCGGGGGTTGTCAAATAAAGATATTGGCGCGGCCATGTATATTTCAGAGTCAACGGTAAAGTCACATATAGTTGCTTTATTTAAGGCGTTTAAGGCAAGAAATCGGGTCGATTGTATTAAGCAAGCTCAAGCACAGGGGCTGCTAAAATAACAAACGGCCCCGGTCAGTTTATTGTTCTAACAAGGTATTTAATGCCAGCTTCAGTTTTGCGGGTGCTACCGGCTTGTGCAGCAGTAATAAGCCGCTTTGGTTGATCGCTTTCATGGCCTGAGGTCCCGTATCTCCTGTAATCAACAGCGTTGGTATCGATTGGTTCATCGTCTTGTATAAGGAATGAACAGCCTCAATCCCGGTGCGATTATTGGGTAAACGATAGTCTGAAATAATCACATCAGGCTTGCCTTGCGTTTGTACGAGATCACACGCTTCAAATTGGTCGGCGGCGCATAATAAATCAGTACAGCCCCACTGTTGCAACAACGTAGTCATCGCTTCACGAATATCCTGTTCATCATCAATAAGTAATATTCGACGTTGCGATAGAAACGATGCAGCAGCGCTTAAACTTGTCTGCCTCTCCGGTGTTATTTGTTCAATCATACCTTTAGGTAACTCAAAAGAAAATGTGGTTCCCTGATCGACTAACGAGTCTACTGCGATCTCGGTTTGCAGCAGTTTGGCCAATCGACGACAAATCGATAGACCTAAACCAAGCCCTTTATTCCTATCGCGCTCAGGGTTATGTAATTGGTGGTATTCATCAAAAATATTATCGATATCTTTGTCAGGGATACCTTTACCCGTATCAATAACACTGATGCGAATAGATTCATCGTGCTCTGTAATCATTACAGTAACCGAACCAGCGTCTGTATAGTTGATGGCATTCGTTAGTAAATTAGACAAAATCCTACCGACCAAAATTTGGTCACTGACAACAATACAATGATAAGAGATCAGTGCGAGATCCATTGTAAGCGCTAACCCTTTGCCAATGGCTTGGGGTTTTAGGCTGGCTAACAAGTCTTCACACTGTGTTTTTATATTGTAGTGTTCCTGATTAATATCAACAGTTTCGGCATCCAGTTTGGATATATCCAACAAACTATCAAACAGGCTACGTAAGCCTAGTACACTACGACTTATTTTATCGGACAAGTTTTTAACACCCATAGGAGTATCTTGCATATTCTTGAGGGCGTCGGTAAAAATGGACAAGGCATGCACGGGTTGGCGTAAATCATGACTGGCCGCTGCTAGAAATTTTGACTTAGAGATGTTGGCTGATTCGGCATGCTCTTTTTCAATGCTTAGTTGTTCTAATAAGCTCACATGCTCAAGACGAAGCCGAATACTGTCTTTGATCGTGAAATAAAAATTTCGACAATACACCAGATTAATCAACATAAACCCGACAGCCAACATAGCAAGATAATTTGAACCTTCGGCGGGTTCAATGATCAGTGCTAATGCTGATAATAGTGTACAAGGTACAGCAAAACCAATGTAAGCCGGCGGAAAAACGGATGAGGATGCCAAGCATCCAGCGATCATGCTCGCCAGCATAACAATGATGACTGCGGCGTAGACTGGATCGTTAAAATCAATAAACAGGAAGGCGGAGCAGCCCCAAAGGCAACCTGAAAAAACAGAAGCTATACCGATTTCCCAAGCCCAGTATGAAGGTTTAAAGTCAGCACTGTTTTTTTTCTGATGATAGCACCAAAGGCGTACGAGTCTTATGGCTATATAAATATCAACAACTGCTAACCAGCCAAGGATGAGTCCGTTGTCGGCATGACCCCACAAAATGTAGGCAAGCATATTACCAACGAGAAATATGCCCGCGATAAGAGGGGGTTGTTGCTTATGAAGTATTGAAACTTGATTATGAAAGATTTCGCTGTTGTTATTTGGCATAAATAAAACTATCTATTGTTAATAGTCCAAGACTCTCAAAACCATTTAACGAAGGCAATCTATTTGTGGGTTTTGATGCAAATACTCTGGTAAATCGTACTTTCGTATGATTACACTCTGGTGCTGTATCAATATAATCCTAAATTGTGCATATATTTTAGCATTGAAAATTGGCTGGGATTAGATTAAAGGTTCTGATGTTTTCGGTTTAAAAATAATGAAAGTAACACTGAAGAAGTAACTTGAGCCAGGTTATTCAATCGTGATCAAACGATACCGCAAAACGAATACTGGGCAGCTTTACGCATATAGAGAATTTTGGCCAGTTTGGAATTATATAGTTGTCAGGAAAATACCGAAAAGTTGCCACTCTGATTAAAATCAGAATATGTACGGTTCTTTCTTACACACTGCTGTTTTTGCGGATAACTTTTACGACAAATACATTAGACCAGCACCAATATTTTCTCCCCCCCCCAAAAACAGCGACAAAACAAGACTTTTTTGGAAATGGTCGTTCACGCTATAGTACTGATTTCACATAATATTTTAACTACCTACCAACACAATGTGCAACGTGTATTAAAAAGCCGCATTAGCCATCATGCCGGTCACCATGATTTCAACAAGTATGATTACCTTGCTATTTCTATTTATCCACTCATTGAAGCTCAAAAATCATCATCACTTAATGGCAAATTGTCGCCTCACCAACAGTATCATGAAAAGCAATAAAAGCATCAAATACCCAACAGCACCACCTCCAGATGAGGAACTTCCTGAAGGTTTACTAACAACTTTTACTATACGCGTCTTTGTCACCGTATTAGCATTTGCATCGCTCACACTATATTGCACGGTATAATTCCCTTCTGTTGATGTATCAACAACACCTGAAGTTATTATCTGAGCGGTCAGGTCACCATCCACCAAATCTTCGGCGGCAGCACCCTCTTCGGTATAGGTAACTCCAATTGTTATAGTGACTGTTTCATTTCCTGATAAAGTAATTTCAGGGGCAGTGGTGTCCACCACCGATACTGTTGACTGACTCACACCTTTATTACCCTCACTGTCTGTGGCCGTAAACATAACCACAGTTTCACCCAGCGCGAAGGTTGCCGGTGCATTATCAACCACGCTGACAATACCATCCACATCATCCAACGCTGATGATGCATTCAGATAATCGACAATACTTGGTAGTGACGCTTCAATACCGGAGGCAGAGGTTGCTTCCACAGTGATATTGAGAGGTGCAGTAACAACTGGAGCAGAGCTATCCTGAACTGTTACTGTACGACTAATCTTTGTATTGTTACCTGCTGCATCACTGACATTATAGTCAATAGAATAAACGCCGAGGATAGCTGTATCCACGCTGCCTACGATCATGATAGATGCCGTCAAATCTCCGTCTACATTATCACTAGCTGTTGCACCCTGCTCGCTATAGGTACCTTTATAGGCCACTACTGTAGATGCTTCACCATTGAAGGTAATCACCGGTTCCATCTGATCAGTAATAGTCACCGTTGATTGTGCTACCCCCTGATTATTGCTTAGATCTGTCGCAGTAAAAGTTACTTTTGTTACACCTAAGGGGAACACCGAAGGCGCATCATTGGAAACGGACACTATGCCATCGATAGTATCGCTGGCTGTTGCCGTTTGTATAAAGCTGTCAATCCCTGTATTCGATGCGGGAGTACCCAATGTATCTGCAGCGGCTACCGTAATCGCAGAAGGTGGAGTAACTACTGGAGCATCAGCATCCTGCACGGTGACTTGACGTACTACGGTATTGGCTGCATTGCCGACCAAATCACTAACGTTATAACTGAGATTGTACAAACCCTCAGTTGCTGTATTAACGCTACCACTAACAGTAATATCAGCAGAGATATCGCCATCGACATTATCACTGGCAGTCGCACCCTGTTCCGTATAAGTATCACCAACTACCAGCGTTATTGAGGCATGACCCGTTAAACTAATAACAGGCGCACCCTGATCCTCTATCGTAACTATTGCCTGTCCGTAGCCCGTGTTTCCATTGGTATCCATAGCACTAAAGGTTACGGCAGTATCGCCTAATGGGAATATTGATGGCGCATTATGCGTAACGCTCAGCACACCATCCACTTCATCATTTGCTATAGCCGATGTCAGGAAGGTCGCAATATCTGCGTTGGTATCTGCTGTACCGTTGTTGTTGGTTGCAGCAACAACGGTACTTGCTGGCACAGTAATCACTGGCACAAAAGGATCTTGCACACTCACACTGCGGGAAACCGTTGTTGCTGCATTACCTGTAATATCAGTCACATCATAATTGACGGTGTAGATACCCACGCTATTGGTATCTACACTACCCGAGATCACAATACTTTCACTGACATCGCCGTCGACATTATCACTGGCCGTGGCCCCTTCTTCTGTATAGCCGGTACCAATCTCTACCGTTGCAGAGGTCTGCCCAACCAGCGTAATCTTTGGTGGGGTTTGATCCCTCACGGTCACAACCGCGGTTGCCGTACCGGTATTGCCGGAATTGTCTTCAGCACTAAAAGTTACCGTCGTCCCCCCTACAGGGAAGACCGCCAGCGCATTATGCGTAATGCCAACAATAACACCATCAACATTATCGCTGGCCGTTGCCAAAGTCAGAAACAAAGATATAAAACTATCGGTGGTGACCGTACCTGAAGCATCACTTGCTGCCACCTCAATATCCGAAGGCGCAATCACTACGGGTGCATCAACATCTTGCACTGTTATCTGGCGCACTACGGTGCCAGCTGCATTTCCAGCCTCATCACTGATGTTGTAACTGAGATTATACAAGCCCACTGCTGCGGTATTAACGTTACCACTGATAGTAATATCAGCAGAGATATCGCCATCGACATTATCACTGGCTGTTGCCCCCTCCTCTGCATAGCTGGTACCTATTTCTACTGTTACCAAGGGCTGCCCTACCAGCATAATCTCCGGCGCGGTTTGATCCGTCACGGTCACAACCGCGGTTGCCGTACCGGTATTGCCGGAATTGTCTTCAGCACTAAAGGTTACTGTTGTTGCCCCCATGGGGAACACAGAAGGCGCATCATTGGAAACTAACAAAATGCCGCTTACTGCATCGTTGGCTGTTGCCGTTTGTAAGAAGCTGTCAATCGCTGTATTCGATGCGGAAGTACCCAACGCATCTGTAGCCGCAACGGTAATCGCTCCAGGTGAAGTCACAACCGGTGCATCAACATCCTGCACGGTGATCTGGCGTACTACGGAGTTAGCTGTATTGGCAGCTGCATCACTGACGTTGTAACTGAGATTATACAAGCCCACTGCTGCGGTATTAACGTTACCACTGATAGTAATATCAGCAGAGATATCGCCATCGACATTATCACTGGCTGTCGCGCCCTGCTCCGTATAGGTACTGCCAACAGCCAACACTATTGATGTATTACCCATTAAACTGATAACAGGCGCACCCTGATCTTCAATCGTAACCTTTGCCAGTCCGTAACCGGTGTTTCCACTGGTATCGATAGCGCTGAAGGTCACGATGGTATCGCCTAATGGGAATATTGATGGCGCATCATGCGTAACGCTCAGCACACCATCCACATCATCATTGGCTGTTGCTGATGTCAGGAAGGTCGCAATATCTGCATTGGTATCATCTGTACCGTTGTCATCGGTCGCGGCAACAACAACACTCGCCGACACAGTCACCACCGGCGCAAAAGCATCTTGCACGCTCACACTGCGGGAAACCGTTGGAGCTGTATTTCCTGCAGCATCGGTCACATCATATTTGACAGTGTAGATACCCAGGGTATTGGTATCTACGCTACCTGTGGTAGTAATACTGCCGCTGATATCACCATCGACATTATCACTGGCGGTGGCCCCCTCCTCTGCATAGCTGGTACCCAGCTCTACTGTTATCGAGGTCTGTCCTACCAGCGTAATCTCCGGTGTGGTTTGATCCTCCACAGTCACAATAGCGGTTGCCATACCGGTATTACCAAAATTATCTTCAGCACTAAAGGTTACCGTCGTATCACCTAACGGAAAGGTCGCTGGCGCATTATGCGTAATACTAGAAATTATACCATCAACATTATCGCTGGCCGTTGCCAAAGCCAGAAACAAAGATATAGAACTATCGGTGGCGGCAGTACCTGAAGCATCACTTGCTGCCACCTCAATATTCGCAGGCGCAATCACGACGGGTGCATCAACATCTTGCACGGTTATCTGGCGCACTACGGTGTCAGCTGCATTGCCGGCCGCATCACTGATGTTGTAACTGAGATTATACAAACCCACCACCGCTGTATTAACGCTGCCACTAATAAAAATATCAGCAGAAATATCACCATCAACATTATCTACTGAAGTTGCCCCGGGTTCTACATAGCTATCCCCTAGTGCCAAGGTAATAGACAATGAACCTTGCAGAGTGATCACAGGAGGGATCTGATCAATGGTATCCTGCGCATCCATTGGGTCACTGCCAGCCACTTCTTCATCCGCATTGGATACACCATCACCGTCGGCATCATCGTCTTCGTTATCTGCATAACCATCAGCATCATAGTCACCATCGGTTAATGGATTATTAGAGCCCGATGCACAATCATCGAAGGCATCGCCGTCAATATTGGTGCAGAGGAAAGGGTTTAAAGAATTGCTATCGACGACATCATCCACGCCATCATTATCGTCGTCGATATCTGCACTCATATCTAGTGCCAAACAATCTGTATCACACTCGTCCGGTGCGCCATCACCATCGGTGTCGGTTAATTGCCCAATGCTAATAAATGGGAAGGCATCATATTGATCATCAATTGCATCGTTATCTGCATCTAAAAGGTAATTATCCGAGCCATCTAATAGACCGTCGCCGTCTGAGTCGCGATAGTTTGTTCCATTAATGATTAAGGCAGGTAGTTGCTGGTTAGTGCCAAAATCCCAAACTGCGCTATCCCAATCCTTATATAAGGTAAGGGGACTCGCTAAGCCCTCCGCCGCACCATCGGCTGAAACACAGTCACTGTTACTTGCATCAGTATTCGCTTGCAGGGCACATTGTAAAATTGTCAGTGTCAGCCCCACATAACCACTATCTTCTAAGCTACCTGCACTATCCTGCTGGCCAGAGCCATCAATGGTCCAGTAACTGTTATTAACCGTCGTTGAAACTTGATCAATCGTTCCTACCAGCCCTCCCAAATCTAAACTACCCTTTACCAATCCAGTACTGAAACTGCTATTAACTTGATTGCTTGTACTATCCATATAACCAATCAGCCCACCAGTACGCCCATATCCATCCACCGCACCAGTATTAGCGTTATTGTCAAAGGTATTTTCTTGGGAAGCGTGGCCGATCAAACCACCTACATAATTACTCCCTGTCACCAATCCAGTATTAAAGATTTGTGATATGTGGCTATGGTCCACTGCACCCACCAAGGCCCCTACATACATTCTTCCCATCACCCCCATTAACGGGCCCGTTAAAACAATGTTGCGAATATGGGCATTTCGAATGGCACCAAATAAACCCACATAATCTGAGCTCCTGCGGTTAATATAGAGGTTACGAATCACATGGCCGTTACCTTCAAAAATGGTTATAAATCGATCATTATCCGCGCCTAATGGTATCCAGCCTTCTCCATCCCCTGCTTCATTAACATTCCAATAAGCATCATTGCTATCCATTAAACCGTCTGGGTTGGTATCAAAGTCTAAATCCGTAGTTAATTCAAAACCATTGCAACCGCCACTTAGGCAACCGACGCTACTACTGTATAAGGATTGTCCATCAAGGTGATGACGAATTTCATCTAAATCGGCAAGCGTATTAATTTCAATAAGGCCATCATTATCATTGTCACGATCAATAGACATACCTGATTCAACACAAGCAGCTTCACAGCTATCCGGTGCACCATCGTTATCTGTGTCGGTTAGTTCACCTAGGTCAATTAGCGGATAGGTATCGTTGCTATCTAATACACCGTCGTTGTCGTCATCGGTATCTGCATTATCACCATCACCATCGCCATCGTTATCACTTGTTTCAGAGGGGTCTGATGGAAAGGCATCAACACTTAAATCAATACATGAATCGACGCAGCTATCTGGATAACCATCTCCATCGGTATCCTCAGACGCCGACGAGTTTAGAGGAAAAGCGTCATTAATATTCGATATACCATCATCGTCTGGGTCTATTATTAATTCTGGCACCGTTGATTGACCATCAGCATCCAAGCCCCAACAAACCAAGCCGGTATCATCAAAGGCACAAGTATTATTCCCTCCCGCAGCCACTAAGAATGGGTTCTGTAAGCTAGGGATATCAATTTGGCCATATTCATCATCCCCCCAACAAATCACACCGCTAGCATCCAACACACAACTATGAGTCCCCCCTGCTGACACAGAGACTGGGCTCTGCAGATTAGGTACCGTTGATTGATCGTATTCATCATCCCCCCAACAAACCACACCAGTATCATCCAGTGCACAAGTATGATATCTCCCTGCTGATACAGAAACTGGATTCTGCAGGCTCGGTACAGTAGTTTGACCGTCATCATTTAAGCCCCAGCAAACCACGCCAGTGTCATCCAGCGCACAAGTATGATGTAACCCTGGAGAAACAGAGACTGGATTCTGCAAATTGGGTACCGTCGCTTTACCATGAACATCCTCACCCCAACAAACCACGCCAGTATCATCTATGGCACAATTATGACCCACCCCTGCAGACACAGAGGTTGGATTTTGCAGCGCGGGCACCTCAGTTTGGTCAACATTGTTTCGACCCCAGCAAACTACCCCTGTGTCATCTAATGCACAGGTGTGACTAAACCCAGCGGATACAGAAACTGTATTCTGTAGAACCGGTACACTCGTTTGACCGTAATCATTTAAGCCCCAACAAACCACTCCGCTGTCATCAATTGCACAGCTATGCGTAATGCGAGTAGTCACCATATAATCGGCCTGTAAAGGGTTACGGCCATTATCTAGCTCCCAGCCATCCGGCAAACTGTCTCTATCCGTATCACTTAAATGCGGATGAGTACCGGCGTTATATTCTTCTAAATGTGTAAGCCCATCATGGTCTGTGTCTTCTGTGGCATCATTTGTATATGGGTCAAGACCGTATAATTGTTCATAGCCATCGTTCAGGCCGTCATTATCGGTATCCTTTAATAAGCTGTTTATACCAATAATAATTGGATCGTGATCCGATGAACGATAAGCGTCAGCATTGGCATAGGTATCTTTCGCGATTGTTGAATCACCTGTTGTATCGGTTTCATAGTTCATCAAAATGTCTTCAACCGAATTGATATGCCATGCATCTACACTGAGGGTTTTATGCGCCAAAGATTCACTTGCTAAGGCATGATCCAAACTGCCAAGAAAACCTCCATAGGAGAATGAATAAGGTTGAACTTCGGTTGAGGCTTCACTGTATTTAAGGTTTTGATATCCTTGGGTGTAAAACGCCTGCATCGGATCTTCCTGACTGTAAGCGTTCAGGTCACCGATAATTAATACATCCTCTGTGGCAGTCCCGGTGGGATTAGTGGCTAAAAATTCCGATAACCCTTGTGCTGCACGGGTACGGGTAACATTACAATTACCCTGGCCATCATCACCTTCATTGTTTTCACCACAGGCACTGCCTTTGGATTTCAAATGACTCACCGCAACTGTGAAAACATAACCGTTAAAATCAAAGCTTTGTATCAGGGTTGGGCGATTGGATGTACCGTTATACAAAACACCTTCAGCATCGGTGGGCGAATTACTGGAATCCAAAACTGTTGTTACACCTGTCATAGACAATTTATTAGAGCGGTATAAAAAGCCTACGGCAATCGCGTCGCCACCCAGGGTCACTCCTGGATCAACAAAACTGTATTCATCGCCAACTTGCTGTGCTGCATTTAATGCTGTGATTAAATCCTGTATGGCGCTGTCACTTCCATAGCCATCATTTTCAATTTCCATCAGGCCAATCACATCGGCATCCATCGCCGTTAATGCCGCCACAATTTTATCGCGCTGCATTTGGAATGCTTCGTATGTGGCCGCACCTCGGGAACCAGGAAAACCAGTTCCATCGCCATTACCATTAAAATAATTCAGCACATTCATACTGGCGATAATTAGGCCAGCCTCTGCATCTACCTCTGGTGCAGCCGTACGAGGGTGCGACTCCTCAATACTTATGTCTTTAGGTACAACCATATAGTTATCAATAAAAGCATTCATTACCCCGCTAAAACTGGGTACGGTATATCCAATACGCATGGGGTTATCGGCGCTTAAGCCGCTGTCATTGGGGTAGGGAATAAAGCTGGGAAAAGGTGCCGATACGCCATCATCAATCAATAAATAATCCAATTTCCTGCGTGCCAATGCGACATCGTATTCTGTACTGCCCGGTACAGCAATTTCAGTTGGTGTGAACAGCAAACTAGAAGAGACGCCAAACTGGCCATAATTTCCAAGACCATAATTAGTAGCAAACAAATCACTTACCACAAGGTTTTGCGACGATGACACCAGCATACCTTCCAGCGCTTCAAACTCTACGAGGTCACTTATTGGTAATGTTACTTTAGTGGACTCTGGTAAATTGTTGGCACTGGAGCAAATCGTTAACTCACTCACATTAGATAATTGGGTAGCGCTGTGATATTCACCCACCGTGGCCATTAGGCGAACCTGATCCCCTTCTGCAACACTAAAGCTGGTGTTATAAATAAACACCCCTTCCGATGTAGCGTTATTATCATCGCTATCTACAGTTTCTTCTTGTATCCAAAAACCGTTATATAATTCGGAGGCATCGCCATTGGCCAAATGACCATTTTGCATATTTTGGGTCACAATGGCTTCGACGATAACCTGTTCACCCAGCATTGGGCTCTCATCCTGATAAATATCGGTGACCTCACCTTGCACCGTACTAATCAAGGAAGCGGAATCACCACAATTCCCCATTGCAGGCCCTCGAACACAATAATTGCTCACCCCTGGTGTCGGCTCTGCTTGAATAAATGATGCGGTATTACGCGCTCCCCCAGTACCGTTTTCACAACGCTGATTTGAATGAAGTGCTCCGTTGCTTGCTGCATATTCATCCAACTGTGACTCATTGCTGTTCAGCAGAACCAATAATCCTGCATCTTCAGGGTCACTGGTACCGTAAACCACTGCATCAATTACGTTATTAGTATTGACCGGCGTATCTTCTGGATAATCGATTGCATCGCCTTCAAGCAACACAATGGCATCAGCTCCGTTCTGAATCAGGTTAGTGCTTGGACTAATAACCATGTCGCAATTAGACACATTACTGGCATCACCACAGATAACAAAATAGCCATTTTCATCCGTGCTATAAGTATCAAGATCAAAAGCGGCATAACTCGCATCGTCACTGCCGTTATACAAAACGATGGAAAGGCCATCGAGCGAAACGTTAGCGGAACCACCATTGTACAGCTCGATAAACTCCGCAGAATCAGTACCCGCCTGATCGGCATCAAATTCATTGATCGTTAGCCCTTCTAATGAGTCCCGACAACCATCGGCGTTTTTGTCCGTCGTCTCATCTGATAGCCAACCGCTACCCTCCGGGCAGACGTCACTGTTGTCTCCTATTCCATCGCCATCACTGTCTGCCGTTTCATTTGGGTCAAGCTCAAATGCATCTTCATCGTCAGCAACCCCATCACCGTCAGTATCTAAACCCCGGCTGATATCCAATGGAAATAAGTCACTATCATTGCTCAGACCATCGCCGTCTGGGTCTATCATCAAATCCGGTGACGTTGTTTGGCCTGAATAGTTATAGCCCCAACACACCGCACCGGTATCATCCAATGCACAAGTATGAAGATAGCCCGCTGACACAGTTGTTGGATTCAGTAGAGCTGGAACGTTAGATTGATCGTAAATATCCATGCCCCAACAAACCACACCTGTATCATCCAGAGCACAACTATGAGCCCCCCCTACTGCCACAATTATCGGATTAAGCAAGACGGGCGCAGTAGACTCTCCGTGAACATCTTCACCCCAACAAACCACGCCAGTGTCATCCAACGCACAACTATGAAATCCTCCCGCTGATACAGAGACCGGGTTCCGTAGGGTGGGTACGTTAATTTGACCGTAAGCATTAGAGCCCCAGCAAATCACACCGGTGTCATCCAAAGCGCACGTATGAACATTCCCAGCAGCCACAGATACTGGATTTTCTAATATGGGCACGGCAGTTTGGTTGTAATTATCATTACCCCAACAAACCACACCTGTATCATCCCGCGCGCAGCTATGCCCATCACCGGAAACTATCGATAGCGGATTTTGTAATGGTGGCACCACCAATTGACTGTTGCTGTTACTCCCCCAACAAACCACACCGGTATCATCTAACGCACAGGTATGAGAACTACCAGCAGCGACCGACACAGGGTTCATTAAAGCCGGCACAGTTGATTGTCCACTGTCGTCACTCCCCCAACAATCCACGCCGGAATCACCTAGCGCACATGTATGCTTCCCCCCTGCTGTCACGACATAATCTGCGCGCAAAGGGTTTCGGCCATTTTCCAATTCCCAGCCATCAGGCAAACCGTCTAGATCCGTATCCTTTCGTAGGAGGTTCGTCTTCGCATTATATTCCCCAATATTAGTCAGGCCATCTCCATCAATATCGCCATCACTATCATCTAGCCTTGCATCCAACCCATACTTGATTTCATAACCATATGGCATGCCATCGCCATCACTATCACAATTATTATCATTACCCGGAGTAGCCAACGCTTGGGTAAATGACCATGACTTACGCAGTTGCCTGCCACCATAATCGCAACGCTGATTAGACTCTGTAACAGACTTACCATTTTCAGCTTCATTAAGTTGAGGTTCGCCCAATTGCAACAGGGTCAATAATTCCGCATCGGAATCATCATTTGTGTCATAAACCACAGCATCAACTAGCTGGTAAGTGCTTATTTGAGTACTAATTGGAAAATCAGTAGCGTCTGCCAGGTACAGCGCTATCGCATCGGCACCGTTTTGAATAAAAGATATTTCCCCCGGCGCGCCCTCGAGATTGCATTCCGGGACATAGTCATCATCGCCGCAGATAACAAAATAACCATCGGCGTTACTTTGATAGCCATCCAAATCAAAGCTCTTATAGCTAACATCCCCATTCCCATTGAAAAACACCAGAACATAGCCATCTAATGGCGTATTTCCCTGACCACCATCAAACAATTCAACAAATTCTTCCGTATCGGGGTTTTCGGAGTCTGCATCCACCTCATTAATAATTAATTCTGCCCGGCTCTTAAGTGGGTTATCCGGATATAAATCGGTATTATCACCTACACCGTCACCGTCTCTATCCTCGGTATCATTTGGATCATTTGGAAACAGATCAGCATTGTTGCCAACACCATCACCGTCGGTATCTTCCTTTTCAGTGGCATCATCCGGGAAAACATCGGCATTATCGTCTACACCATCACCGTCGCTATCGTAGGACTTAGTCGCATCCTTTGGGTACACGTCATAAACACCTTGCTGCAGCCCACGTTGATACAAAGCGTTTACTTCGGCAGCACTTAACGCCCGGTTCCAGATTCGCAGTTCATCTATTACTCCATTTAAATCACGATTGCCTGCACTACTTGATACTCTGCCGATAAACCCTTCGGTAATACTATGATGACTATAAGTACGGTTTGACATGCCTGTTGCGTTAACCTGATGACCATCCAAATAGAGTCTGGCACTGCCATTCACGTTAAAGGTAGCCACCATATGATGCCACTGCCCCACAACCATGGTTCCGCCAGTTATAGTCAATTTGGCACCATCACCATCCTGATAAGTGAAGCTGGCATCGCCGCTTGTTGTCTCACCCTCGACCTCTTTAAATCCCGTATGAATCTCTAATACGTCACTACCGGTCCAGCCATCATAACCCGCAGCCCCTTCAATATGATTAGAGAAATACACCATTCCCTGACGATCTATCGATTCAACTTTAACCCAGTGTTCAATACTGCCCAGCTTGGTACCGAGTAACTCAGCGGGATTAATAAAGCTAGCGTAATCGGTTTTTGCACCATCAAAAGCAATGGCTCCATCAATTTGGCCATTGGCTTCAGCCAAAGCGCCATTACCATTCTCAATACTGGTTACTTGGTTGGTTGATTGGGTTTTCTCTTCATATAGACCGCTATCAACCGCGACCGGCGTATCATCCATCATCCAAAATGCACTAAGGCTTGCAGCCCAGCTGCTGGACAGGAATTCATAGGTATCCTGAGCACCATCGTTATCTTGATCAAATAGGTGCTGATCCAGGGTATAACCTGAGCTGATTTGACAGCTGGCATCACAAACCTCAGTCCAGCTATCTGGCCAACCATCATGGTCATCGTCAACAGCCACTGCGGGGTGCTCCGGCCAGGCGTCATTCGCGTCCTTTATGCCATCGTTATCAAAATCAAATGGATATGGGTCCAGAGTGAGACCGGAATTTGTTTGACAGGAGGCATAGCAGCCGTTGTTCCATTGATCGGGCAAGCCGTCACCGTCATCATCTTGTGATACGGCAACCCATTCGGGGTAAACATCTTCATGATTTTTAATGCCATCTCCATCCGTATCGTCTTCCTGATTATTGTTCATGTCACTACCAGCCAGTAGCTCATCACAATTACTGATGCCATCGCCATCAATATCAAGGGAACCATTAACAGCATACGGAAAGAAAAAGCGGCCGAGGGCGATATCATCACCACCCTTGGCTTCTGTAAAAGTAATGCTTTTAATCGGACTTTCACTATTAAAGCCATAAAAAGCAAAACCCGAGTTATCGGCGACACTAAACTTCTGAGTTTTACCATCCCAAGTATCTACCGCTATGGACTCGCCTGACTCCAGTTCATTCTCATAGACGCTAAAGGCAAAATAGGTTGGTGCGGCTTGGTTATTATTAAAATTGATTTTAAACGAATCTTCTTCGTAGTCGTTTCTATCACCAATGGAAAGCGTATTGTACCAAGGTCCATTTCCTTCACTGTCCTCTGAAACAAGCGTTGCCCCATCTTCTAACGCCTCGACACTAAACGGGTAACAACCATAGTTGCCATAGTCGGTACCACTAAGGTTGGACCAGCTTAAAAGGCTGGATAAAGAGGTGTTTTCAGGTATTTCCCCTGTAAAGCCACCGCTATCTTCCAGGTTTATTAGAGAATCCCAAAAAAGAAAATCATCGAATTCGAACCCTTGCAATTGAAGGCTCTGTTCCCAACTGCTTTGCGATGTTGTAAATTCAATCGGCGTATAGAATTCAATTGCACCTATATCCGCCCGGTTCCCTATTTTCCGAGACGCCCCGGTAAAGTCATTGCTTAGGTTTATTTCATTTGACCCTATATTTATAGCTCTACTTGACTCTTTAAGCCCAAACTCTTTTTCAGGGTTATTGAGGGCATTAGGGCTTTCAATTAAAAGTTCAGGGGCCCCGCTATACAGGGCATTACAACCCCCGTCTAATACCCAGTTGCTATTATTGATGGGAAAGTTTGTGGGGCAATCACTTCCAAGCTGAGTATTGATTACCAAGTTATTGATCATCTCAGCATGACTACTCACAACAAATGTTGGATCAACTTCAAAAGCATCCCCTTCACCAACTGCATCATTTTCGTAAAATGTATTATTTATCAGATTAAAATCAGATGTGCTGGCTCCACCATATACAGCCCCCCCTTGACCATCGGCGTGATTGGCTTGGAAAATATTATTACTTACTGTTAACTCTGTAACGCTATAAATAGCACCACCGTTACCTTGGGTACTATTATTGGCAAAAACGCTGCTATCAACACTGAGCACACCCTGATTGTAGATTGCCCCCCCGTGGACTGTGGCGTTGTTATTGGAAAATACACTACTCTCAACACTTAACGTTCCCTGGTTATAAATAGCAGCTCCACTGTCGGGAATAATGTTGTTTTCGAAGTGCAAGTTCTTGAGGGTGACATTAAAATCTGCAGGCACACTAATTAGATGCGCAATAGAGTCACTAATAAGCTTGACTTTACCTTGACCGCCATCAATCACCACATCTTTATCGATGTCCAGCGGAGTGGACAACGAAATTAAAATAGAACCATTTATCTCAATTGTGCCACCAAAGCAGACATCAGCCAGGGATTGGCGCAATGAACCTATTCCCGAATCCCCCGGCCAGTTTACAGTTACAAGATGACTACAAGCATCTGTAGGATACTTGTCCAGAACTAAACCCGAATTGATTTGGCAATCTAGATCACAATTAGGATTCCAACTCTCCGGAAAACCATCTTCATCCTTATCTTCAGAGGCTGCCGGGTTATCTGGGAAGCCATCTATAACATCAGGTACGCCATCATCGTCATCATCAATATCACCATCACAATAGGCCAAGCGTATAGAATTTAGGCCAGTTGCATCATCGTAACCGTCCCAATCATAATGCGAGCGAATATTAAATCCACACACATAATTATTTTCTGGGACCCATACCCATTCACTCCAATCACCCTCGAAACCTTCTTCGGTTGCTGTATATAAAACACCACGAGGTTTAGCCGCGACACTGAACCCATTGAGGCCCGAATCGTCTCCAAAAATTCCGCCATTGTTAGGATCGATACGCAATTTAAAACCTATTATTGGCATACCAATGTTGTATGTTCCTTCCCAATACCCGTAATCTGTTTTCGAATTCAGTTCCAGCACCTCACCATCAGAGCAGGTAAAGCGCACATTATTAATTGCACTCGCATCAAGCCACTCTAAGTGTTCATCCTTAGCCTGTTCTGGAACTATTAACATTTGAAACTTCGCGATATACTCACCAAACTCGCAAAACTTGAAGGAGGTTTTACCCGGAATCCAATCTCCTTCGTCACCACTACCCGCACTGATATAACCATTATAATCGAGCCTGCCGTTACCCCCCCCATGAGAAGGCGCGCTGATGACACCTAACAATAACAAGGTGACTAAAAACGTTTTCATAGAGAAAGCACCGCAATGTGGAAGTTGGAATTTTTTATTCATATGTTGAGGCTTAATTTTTATTTGACTTTTATGTGTATTTATCATTTTAACGACAGAGATCTTAATGGTTCTTGCCCATACCTTTCGACGGAGATTTAGTTATAAAAAGCATTCAGTGGCCTGTAATTTTGGCATTATAAATCTGTGCGCTGGGATTCTAACAGGCTTATGCACATGCCGCAGGCAAAAGGCATTTTTTGCGGGTCATTTCATATAGAAATCATACTAAAGTATGAAAAATATACGACCTTTCAATGGGACAGAACCCTGTATGAGACACCGATTAAAAATTGATATGCACCAGTTGAATTTATTTGAACGTAAAACACGGAGAAATATTTTGCAGCCTGATCTTGGAAGGCTAAAGAAATGAGCCTCAGATGAGGCTCATAGTATGACTACAACATTGCGGGGCAGCAGGGCCAAAAAGCCCCCTTACTTTACCGCAATATTCTTCGTCTTTTTGTCGAGCATTGACCGTAAAGCAACCCTCCGAGACCAAGAAGAAGTAACCACATATCAATGGCGCCTCCACCACTCGATGTAGATGCAGGAGTTGGTTCTGGCTCATCGACTGAGCTAGCAAGTACGGCTACTCCACTCGGATCTTTCACCACACCATTGACGGAACCATCGGCATCATTCGGGCCACCATCTTCAATCAACAACTGAACACAAAGATTTCCTTCAGTTAGACCTACTGTATAGACATCATCACCAGGAGGAGGACAAGCTCCTAAGGTAGTTGAAGCAGAAGAGACTGTATTTTTGCTATCGACCACAAAGTCTTGCCAAACGCTACTTGGCAGGTACTTACGGTAAACTGCATTTGACGGTATCGCACTGGACAATGGAATAATGACATTAACGGATTGCCCAAATTCAGCACCACTCACTTCAAAATCAACCAAGCCAGAGGGGAAGTCATATTGGCTGTCAGACACACCGCCCGCAGTACCATTAACAATATCCGCTTCGCTTACTGTCGCTGATTCATAGCCAAGTACAAAGGCAACTTCGCCCAAACGCAGTGATAAACCAGCATCCGCCTGCATTACACCCGCTTGTTCAGAGATGGGTAACTGGGTATCAATGTTATTGTTATCCAGGTAGTCCGGTATTCTATCACCATCGGTATCCTTTAGACCTTCAAGATCATCTGAAACCCCATCACCGTCACTGTCGTTTTCTGGACTCAGAATCGGTGCTGTGGCGATAATACGAATAGAGGTTTCCGCTATACCTGTCAGTGCAGGAGAGCCGTTGTCTTCAGCAAAAACCGAGATGGAATAGACCCCCTCACTTACGTTGCTGGGGTCGAAGGTAAAGGTCATTGTTGGACTCGTTTCTATTGCCACCAAATTATTATCCGTTAATGACCAATCGACCGTATGTGTATCGCTTGGGTTTGGATCAGTAAGACTAAGAGTCATCACAACATCACCACTATTCGCAATCGCCGTAGTAACACGCTTACCAGCTTGCTGAATATCAAGGGCTAAAACGGGTACGATATTCTGTCCTTTAATTGTCACCGCATGCTGAATTGAAGAGCCTAACACGGCATTTGTAGGTTGATTCAAGGTCAGAATAAGAGTCTCCTCATTTTCAATGAGCTCATCGCGAAGGATGGTGATTGATAGCGCACCCCGTGTACCACTAGCTATGTCTATCACACCACTTAATGACTGATAGTCCTGCCCCTCTATCGCCGTACCCGACACGGCATAGGGCACCGAGACAGGATAATTAACTGCAGAACCATTTAAATCAATGTTCAGATTGAGTATCGCCCCTTCATCCGCTGCTTGTGCCATGGCAACATCGACTCTCGGAATAATATTTATTATCTGTTGATCGGTAGAACTATTGCCTGCGGCATCTAGCACAGTCCAGATCACAATATTGCGACCACTTGGGAATGGACCACTTGAATTGGCCATTGCAACCACAGTACCGTCTTTCGCGTCGATCCCCATCACGGTCCCAAAGGAAACCGCAGTTAATACACCGGTTGAATTTGTGGTGATATCATCAGGTGCTTGAAAGACTGGAGCTACATCATCTACAGAAACATTAGTCCCGCTCAGATACTCATCGATATTAGTGACACCATCACCATCGAGGTCGGCATTAGCATCATTGATTGAAGAATCCAAACCATTGGCATCTTCATAAGTATTGGGCATTCCGTCGCCATCCTCGTCGAACCCTTCTTCGAAAATATCCAAAATGCCGTCATTGTCATCATCCATGTCCTCAACAATTCCCTTACCACAATCACCAATACAGCTATCGGGCTGACCATCTCCATCCGTATCAGCAGAGGCCGCTGCGTTGACTGGGAAAGCATCATCCGCATCCAGCACACCGTCACCATCGTCATCAGTATCAGCATTGTTGCCAACCGTATCACCATCGGTATCTTCGAATTCCGTTGCGTCAAATGGGAAGTCATCCTCTTCATCCAACACGCCATCATTGTCATCATCGGCATCCGTGCTATCCGGATCAAAATCACCATCGTTATCCTGCGGGGTATCTATAGCATTCAAACTTGATGAACCTTGGCCGTCTTCAACGATGTCACTATAACCGTCATTATCGTCATCCAGATCTTCATCCGCATCATCACAGCCATCTCCATCATGGTCAGCAGACAGGGAAAGATCCGTGGTCAAACAGCCATCGACGCTATCGAGCACGCCATCAGCATCGGCATCATCGTCGTAATAGTCGCTGACAAAATCACCATCGGTATCCAGAGCCAGGCGCAACATAGCATTAGGCAATACCTGTTTGGCCAATTTAGGCGACTGATAATTTACAATCAACGACTCTGCGCCAGACACTTCCTGGTACTCCAATTTGATTGCATGCCAACCCTCAGTCAGGGTCACATCACCAGCCGCCTGAGCCTCGGATCCAGCACTGTCACCAACCACCAACTGATCATTAATACTCAAGCGCTTGATCTCGGTAGAATCGAGCGTAAAGGTATAGGTTTCATCCTCTGGAATGTAAATCTCGCCGGTATAAATAAATAAGAAATCATCCTTACCTACTTCGCGGCTGATATCAAAGCCTGCACTATAACCGGTAGACAACACCGGCGTTGTGGTATAGCTGTGATACAACTGGTAGGTCAAACGGCTATCTTCACTATCGGTGTTATCACCAATGCCATCGAAGTCGCTATCCTCCCATTCACTAGCATCCAGAGGAAACAGGTCATCAACATCCAGTACGCCGTCGCCATCATCGTCATCATCAATGTTGTTGCTCAGGTCATCGCTGTCTAAGTCGTCAGCACCGTAAGGCGTACTGTCTTCGTTATCGCCTTCGCCGTCGCCATCTGAATCAACCCATTCATTAATGTTATCAGGGAATGCATCGATACGATCTGCGTAACCATCCTCATCACGATCCTTCGATTCCAGATCAAACATCAAATCAATTCTGTAGCTTGGCATATCGAAATTGAACGCAACGTCACCCACACTCCTATTGGGTGTATTGATGACTAGCCCCGTATCAATCAAACCTTCATCGAAGCCGATATTATCCGGCTGTTCCAGATACGTGAGGTGTCCTACCTCCAATGTGTTAATACCATTGATGCCAATCTGTGTCTTATTAAGAAAGCGGTGATTAGGCACCATGTCCAGTGTGGCCATCACTACGCCATCGCCGTTCACGTCAGCATCAGCCGGCATGTCAAAATTCGCGGTACCTGAGAACGGCAAATCAAGATGAATAACCGTGCCATTTTCCAGGATCAGCGTGCCATTTAGGCCTTCCATCGAGAAGGTGAAATCCTGCCGTAAATCAAAGCTAAATCCAACGGATGCTTTGGCAATCACATAACCTATATCAGCATAACCGGTTGGATAATTGTAACGAAAGTCCATTTCTGCCGGCACACCATAATAGGTGTCTGGTGTTACAGGAATCGTTGCCGTTGCCACCCCTTGCTGATCAATGTTCGAGGTCAAACTGCAGGAATTAGCACCTTCAACGGGTTCTGGACTGGTAAACTGGTTCACCGAAAACTGACGAATTTCCTCGATACTATGACCAGTCAGATCCAAATCAATAATATCTTTATTAGCAACCGTTAAGCGTGAAACCAAATCGCCGATACTCACTGAGACCTGAGCGTTAAAGGCCGGCGAAGTTGACAAAAAACCAAAGCCCGGCAAACAGCTAGCTTCTACACTCAACTCTACCTGTTCCCCCGGTGTCAGCTCATCACCATGTTCCACCTGAATATCCATCGGCAATACCAGGTCAACTAAGCCTCCATCCAGCGATACGACCCCATCTACCGTCATATCAATACTGGTCGCCCCTTTAATGGAAACCCCACCGGGTAAGCTGCTCTCAACCAGAATTGGGCCATCCTCATGAGCGGTATGTGTTTTACTGAAAGTGGATTCTCCGCCATGCTCTTCGGCAAACCACTCAGAGAAATTACCAAAATTGGTACCCGTCCAGGTACTGACACCCGCCATGCTGTAGTCAGCCAATAACTGGCTTGCGGTATTATCGGTATTGATAATGGTGATATCTACTGTGGCCTGAGCCGCCTCACCACTGCGATCCACGACCGCGACCTGCAAGTGATATACGCCGTCTTTGACTTGTTCACGGTCGATGATGTAACCCGCAGCCACCGTAATTCGGCCGCTCTGATCAATAGCAAAGGTGCCTCCTTGCGTAGCATCCTTGCTGACATTTCCCAACAGGCGATAACTTAAACTGTCACCAAAATCGAGATCACTAGCCTCTACAGTACCGACCTCCGTACCACCCGTAGAGCGCTCATCTACTTCAAAAATCGCGGGGGATATCTGTGGTGGATTATTGATCCCCACCCACACCTGAGGATGTACTAACATTTTTGCTGTGCCATCAGTATAGCGACGAAACTCAGTTCCCATATAGGATTCAGAGCCATCCTGCGCCCAAAGCTGATCGTAGGCGTAAAGTCTGTCACCGCGATCGCCGATAACAATGACCTTGCCATCAGAGCCTGCTGTTTTCACCAACGACAATTCATTGTCACCGGTACCTGTGATATTAAAAATCTCAATACCCCGCACGCGCTGTGGAGCATTGCTTAAATCCAACACCAGATCGGCACCTTCAAATACCAAGGTGTCTCTACCACTACCACCGTCAATACGAATGAACGCGGTGTCACTGATAAGAATACTGTCATCGCCAGCACCGGCATACAGCACATCCGCACCGCCATACCCCCCCAGCGTGTCATCGCCCAAACCTGTAGAAAAGCGATCTGCAGCACCACTCCCGGTTAACAAATCGCTGTCGGAACTACCCCATTGGGTAATTTCCTGACCTTCGCCATACAGTAAATAGGCCCGCCCGGCGTTAGAAACGCCCTCAATACTGTCAGCATCAAGTGCCGCTAACAAAAAGTCAGAGATACCATCGCCGTTGACGTCTCCGGCCCGGTTTATCCCCAGGCCCAAATCGTCACTTTGGGCGCCTTTAAGCGTAAAACCACCGATA
>Ga0105348_1000737_pt1 | contig 23769 bp, 18 predicted proteins | sample EN8Hudsemesocosm_2_FD_83504 | JGI IMG/M metagenome (GOLD analysis project Ga0105348, IMG submission 83504) | Methane-oxidizing microbial communities from mesocosms in the Hudson Canyon - EN8C Hudson Canyon | ecosystem: Environmental > Aquatic > Marine > Cold seeps | place: Hudson Canyon... | reverse complement strand
CCGGAAGGCTGTTGAGGCCGCAAGGCAAGCTGACTTTATCAATGGCAGTGAATGATGCATTGAAGGAAGAGTCATTAGATTGCTTGGAAAACCTCGCGCGCGCTGCCTGATATATCTGAGGGTTTATGCAACGTTAGGGTTTAATTTGGCCGCTCTGGCCACATTTTGGTAGCAACGCTTGATAACTTGGCCGCTCTTCTCTGTTTAAATGGCTATAAACGAGCTATTTGGCGTTACAGCCCGTGCTATCAGACCGCAATCCTGCTCTTGATGATGTGTACTTTTAGGGGGAAGCCTTCTTAGCAGAGCAAAAATTTAATGTATGGCATTGTTAGATTTTGCATTCACAAATTGAATATTTAAATATCTCTCATGATTTTTTTGGCAATGCCTGGGAAAAAGCGATTAATCCAAATCAGTAACTTAGCCTTCCCAACGTAAATTTCAAACCGATCTTTCACAATTCCATGAATAATTTCTTTTACTACTTGTTCAGGGGATATTTTTCCCTTTCCTCTACCTTTAGTCATATCGGTCTCAACAAGCGGTATCATTGCTTCAAAAACAGATATGTTAGTGCATTGATCTTCAACCTGATATCGTAATGCTTGACTAAAAATATGTACTGCTGCCTTACTTGCACAATACACAGGAGCACTTTTCTTAGGGACTATTGCCAAGCCGGAAGAAACATTCACAATTCCACCTGAAGAAGATTTCTGGAGCAACGGCAAAAGCATTAAGTTCAATTTTATTAAGGAGTTCAGATTTATTTTCAATTCCCAATCAATTTTTTCCAAAGCAGGTTCAATATTCACTTCAGTGAAATCATAACATAACTGCACTCCCGCATTATTTATTAAGAGCGATAGATCTCCATAACTTGTCCTTACTTTCTCCACAAGCTCCAGAAGGTCGTTATCTTTGGATAAATCACACTGGATTATTTCAATGTCACCCAGTTTGTTTTTAGCTTTCTCAAGTTGCTCCATATTGCGCCCACAAATAACTACCTTATTTTGAAGTTTGTGAAATTCTTTGGCTAACGCGAAACCGATTCCTTTGCTGCCACCTGTAATCAATATGGTGCGATTTAATACTTTCATTATTTTCCCTTTAATCTAACAGTACGAATATACGGGCCCTTCGGTCCGTATATTCGCTTATCGTGCGCTATTTTGATTTACTAAGTGTAGCTTAATATTCAGGTCTTACCCTTCGTCATTGATATTACGTTTTCGCTGTATATGCGGATCAGACGGTCCGTATATACACTCACCCAAATTACGTAAAATGTAGGTTTTTCCTGTTTAATCAACCATGTAAGCAACAAAAGGAGCGACCCCAATGGTGCAATATACAGCCCGCTGAAACTCCCCCCCCCCCCATAATTTTTGGAAAAATGCGCAATGAAATTCTGCGCCGACATTTCAGCTGCCATACGGAAATAAGTTACGTATATGGGGTTAAACAGTACATATACTTTAACAACAAACAGCACCTCAAAGACCTCAAAAATATTCCGACAACCACAATTTGCCAGGCAAAATTATGCGAGTGACTCGGGGCCGCATTATGATGGCAAGAACACTTGTAATTGGAGTGCTCAATTATTTCAGAAGACAACCAGGAATACTATTATGAGTATGCCAGGACCGGGGTTCTTGATTTGGAAAAAAGCTGGGTAATGCTAGGAATGAAAGAATCTGACCAAGAGATGGTGCAGGTGCTTAAGGCAATTAAGTAAGTCCAAGGGGTAAGATACTATTAGTAAAATATATCAATACTCAATCCAAAATTACGCTGTAAGGCCATGAGATATAGGAATATTCTTTACTGGTTACTTCTATAGACGCTGGGAGTACATTTAAACCAGCCTTTAAACGCACGATTAAACGTCGAAGTGTCTTTAAAACCTGTCGCCAATGCAATTTCAGATATACGCATATTGGTCTCAGTTAAATAAACTACTGATATGCTTTTACGGACATTGCTAATGACTTCCTGATAATTAGTATTTTCATTATTCAGTTTTCTAGCCAGCGTTCGCACTGACATATTAAAGTCACTGGCCACCTCATCTTGAATAAGAAATTTTGATTCTTGGGCACATTTACGCCAATATGTGGCGACTTTTTTACTCCACTGTTTTCTTGTTGATAACTGTTTAAGAGCTTTCTCTAAAAACTGCTTAGACAAATTTAAAGTGGAAGGATCTGAAGAAATGACTGATGTGTTTAAATAGTGCTCGGGAATAATAATTTTATTTGTACTGCAAGCAAACTCAACGTGACAGCCGAAATGCTCGTCATAGACGGCTTTATCATAAGCGGTTTTATGAGAAAAACAAACCCGCCTCTCAGACATGGGTGCCTCTAAATAGGAGTTAAATTGCAAAAATATTAAAACACATATTTCGACGATGGATGCTGAGGCTACTGTACCCAGTTCCTCAATGGGAATGAATTCACAGGTAATATTCCCATTATGAATGAAATAGTGAAATTCAACCCCTGGCATCAATAAAGGAAAAAACCTGGATAGCTCAAGTATCTCACCTAGATTATCGGCAGACATGGCAGCCAAACCAAGGAGGCCATGACTGGTAACCTTAATGTGCTTTGCTATAAGAAAGCTAAAAGGTATAGCACTATCGTTTAAAGAAATGCCCTTTTCAATTAGTTGTTTATATTGGCTACCCGAAATAGTCGCATCAGGTTTTTGAAGGTCGTCGACTACTATTCCTGACTCAGAGATGACAGTGGACTTATTTTCGCCAAGTTCCTCCAAGGCCCAACCTATAGCAGACGCGTAATTGACTGGAACCCTTTGTGCGTCTAATTTACTCATCATCTAGAATTCATGTCCGATATTGCAAGTTTTTGGTCTAGTTATAACCTAGTTCGTTTCAGAGCCTGAAGATACTATTAAACAAAGTTTAGGCCGTTATCAAGCTTAAAGGCAGCGGCCGCATATTATAGTCATAACCAATAGGAATATAGAAGCCATGGGAAATCAGTCAAAATCGCAGGCCCCTGACCATATACGGATTGGATTGCCCAACAGGGACGCAGCCTATTTACAATTTGACCAGGAACTTGTTAAAAAATATGAAAAATACCGGTTTGAGACCGATGTGGCGGCCGACAATTTAGCGGTATTTATCAAAGAGAACCCTCAACAGGGTTGGTCGTTATTCGAGCAAGCCGTAGCAGGAGGCATCAACAGCATCGCTGACGCCCCTGCAGAGTTTCGCACTTTCTTTGAAAGGGAATCGGTTCCTGACTGGCTAGACTGGCAGCAACTGGAACGGGCCAGCACTGCCATTTGGCGGCCGGGTAACTTAACACTTATTATTGCCGCTCAAGCGAGCATGATAGCTACTTACATTGCTCCTCAAGCGTCACAGTCGATGGATAGAACCGGGGAGCAGATGGTCCGCACTGAGGGCCGAGGCATAGAAACCGCCACCTGGTTTGCACAAGCCACCAAACCGGGCAACATGAAACCGGGCAAAGAGGGTTATAAACTATCGGTTCGGGTAAGATTGATTCACGCTTTTGTCAGAATCAATCTCGCTAAAGTAGAATGGAACTATGAGGCTTTAGGCCTGCCCCTCAATCAGGAACGAAATGCAACCGCCATTGCCTTTACCTTTTCAAGTGTTTTTATTGATGCCGCCAGAAAAATAGGCACTCATTACAATAAAACGGAGCGCGAGGATATCTATGCATTTTGGCGTTACATGGGCTACTTGTTGGGAGCCCCTGAAGCGCTTTTAATGGAAAATGAAGAGCAAGCCAGAACCCAATGTGCGCTCATGGCATTAACCGATCTGCCACCGGATGCTGAGGGCCAGCGTTTAACCAAACTCTTTACCGAGCGGACTCCAAAATTGGATGATGCCTTAATTAAAGTCGCCAGCCCCAGTGCAGCCAAATTCATAAAATCGGGCCCAGCATTTCACGCCTTAAAATATGCAGTTACCAGAAGAATGTTCGGTGACAAAATTTCCGATCAATTGGCGATACCCAGAAGTGTATCGTGGCGTTTAGTGCTTAGCAGCTCCACCCCGTTTTTATACTTAATTGATCAGGGTAAGAAATATTTAGTCAGTCAAAAAAGTGCACGCAAATCAGCAATTACACGAATTGATAAGACATTAAATACAATATATGAGGAAACTGGCGACACGGGGAAATTAATAGACAACAGTTAATTTTTAAACAAGCTAAACCAAAGTTGCCAGGGCCTTGGATGTATATGGAGTAAAGCGCACTATATGGCGCTGCTCCCAACTGTCCTAGCAGCCACGGCAGGCACGTGCCGGGACAGCGCGTTATAGCCGGGAGGAGTCATTGAAGGGCATGTTTATATTTTAAATCAGTGGGAATAATTCTATGAATAAAAAAATAATGCTAGGTTTGTCATCGGTCGTGATGATGTTTCTATTAGGGAATACCCTTAACAATGCGGGTGTATTTAAAACCATCGAACCACATTTCACAGGGCAATGTGATCAAATTGTTGGCATGGTAGGATCGGAAGACATTACCTTTATACCTAATGAAAACGCCGTATTAGTTTCATCTTACGATCGCCATATAGAAGCAGCAGACGCCTCGCAGCCTATTGCCGGAAGCATTTTTCATTATAACCTTGATACTCAAAAATTCAGTAAAATCTCTCCAGAAATAGAAGACTTTCGCCCCCATGGATTTAGTTTATATAAGATGGCCAATGGCGAGACACGTTTATTTGTCATTAACCATGCAGGTAAACAACAAACGGTGGACATATTTTCCTTAAAACAAAATAAGTTAACTTTAATGCGAAGTATTCAATCAGAAAAATTAAATAGTCCTAATGACATTGTAGCGGTGGGGCCGGAACAATTTTATGCGACCAATGACCATCACTATAGTTCTGGAATTATGCATGTATTGGAAAATTATTTAATGCTACCCATTTCTAATGTTATGTACTTTGACGGGGAAGATTATAAACAAGTAGCCTCCGGTATGTCTTTTGCTAATGGTATTAATGTGAGTGCTAATGGCAAGCAACTTTATCTAGCTTCGCTTTCGTCACTTAAAGTTCATGTTTATCAGCGTGATTTAACTAGCAATGAATTGTCCTTGCTTAAAAAAATAGATACGCAAACTGGCGTTGATAATATCGAGCTAGATGAAAACGGTGATTTATGGATTGGTGCCCACCCTCAGTTATTAAAACTGGCAAGTTATGCAAAAAATTCACAAGCACGATCCCCTTCACAAGTGCTTATAATAAAAGTAAGTGATGGATCTTTTGATGTGGAAAGTGTGTATTTAAATAATGGCGATCCTATTGCTGGGTCAAGTGTGGCAGCGGTTAAAAGAAATAGAATGCTAATTGGCAGTGTGTTTGATGATAAAATTTTAGACTGCACCTTTGATAACAACGGTTAAAATGTGGCGATATACTTTTAAACAGGGAGATATCTTCGATCTGTTGGCACAAGCAGATATGGGTATTAGCGCACTCACTGACTCTTTGAGTTATACCGAGTGCACGCGTTTTTAAGGGCCTTTAAATGATGGACAAGGCAAAGCCCTATACAATATATGAAGGTGCCTCGGGAGAAGTAGCGACCGTGGGCGAACAACCAGCGAGACATTGTTGATGGAAAGCGATTTTGTACGAGAAAACCTGGCTTAACATGTTCCGTTTAAAATAAGCTAATGATTGTGGGGGCCAACTTCGCTGCTCGAAACATTTTAAAGTCTAAGAAACTCTATGAATATAAGGATTTGTAGAAAAATAGTTTAATTGACCTAAAGGCCCTGGCACACAAATTTCCATAGGGGGTATTGAATTTTTAAAAAGCCGTAATTTTTTATTCACTCTAGGTTATTTCGTAAGGTTTGAATGCCATGGTTAATCAGCGGACCTTATTAGGGGGGCATTGATTTCAATATAGCGTTACCTGCCACACACTGCTTCGACTAAGGGGTTGGATGGGCAATCAATCTAAGCTCTCCTATACTGAGGAATATTATCAATTGCTTATAAGGGAGGGGGAGGTGGCAAAGTCTTCGTTAATCTGCCCTCTACTGCTTGTATTGGCCGTCAATCCAGCGACCTTATTGGCCGAAGAAGATTTGGATTACCTGTTTGCCTTATCTCTTGAAGAGTTGTTAAAGGTTAAGGTTATTGGTTCAACCCTCACTCCAAAAGACATCAAAACAGTCCCATCTGCCGTAACTGTTTTTACCCAAAGAGAAATCATGAACCTGGGGCTGGACTCCTTAGATGAACTAATAAACCTGGTGCCTGGCTTCCAATCCTACCGAACCCCCTTAGCGGCATTGAATTATACATACTCTTCCCGAGGTCGAAGCATTTCTGGTGTCGGAACGGAAATACTAATACTGGTGGATGGCATTCGTATTACGCAGCCCCGTGATAGTGGTGGCATTTACGCCGCGCCAAAATATCCACTGACGCTCATCGAGCGGATTGAATTTATTCGTGGCCCTGGATCGGCTATTTACGGCTCCAATGCCATGATGGGTGTGATCAATATTATTACCCTATCACAGGTAAAGCAGGCAAGTATCAGCTATGGCAGCTTTAATCGCCGCAAGGCAAACCTACAGGCATCAGGGCGCATAGGGGATGCGACGCTGGATCTATTGGCTGATATAGACAAGGATGAAGGGGATGATTACAAGGTGCAGGATAGCTTTAGCGCTAACCGCATAGCTACCCAAGACCCTCGCGAGATTATTTATCTCAATTTTAAACTGCACTGGCATAATACCCAGCTAAACCTGCAGCACAACCAATCAAGGGATGAAGATTTTTATCAGATATCTAACGTATCTAATGGTGTAAATAAGCGGGCCGCCGATTTCACGGCCATCTCCTTACAACAAAATTTTGAATGGCAGGGAGTCGATTCCTGGTTTTCGCTCGGTTTCAGCCGTGGTGAAGAAAATGTACACGTACAATTAGCTGCACCCGGTGTTTTTACTGGCAATAGCAGTCCAGACAGTAACGATGCCTGGTTTGCCATCGCCGATTTAGACGATTCGAACGAAACGCGCCTACAGTGGCATAACGACTGGGCGATTAAAGCGCAGCGTAGTTTACAATTCGGTATTGAATATAGGCATATTGATGCCCCCGAGGCCATCAGTAAGAGTAATTTTGACCAGGGCGATGTCAATAGCACAATCACCCCTATTCGTTACTACGGGAGTTCATTTGTCGATATCCCTGTTCAGTTGGCATCCAAACGTGACATTGTTGGGGTTTATGGTCAGTACCAGCATCAGCTTTTTGATAACACTCAGCTGACATTGGGATTGCGATATGATGAATTTTCCACTATTGGCAGTCACCTCAGCCCTAGATTTGCCTTAGTGCACGCGTTAAATGTTCATCATAGCCTTAAGCTGCTCTATGGAGAGGCTTTTCGTGTTCCTACTGAAGCTGAGCTTAACCTGGTGAATAATCCTGTGGTGTTGGGCAATCCTGAATTAGTGCCTGAAACAGTACAAACTGGCGAACTTATTTGGCTGGCGCAGTGGTCTAATACGGTAATTCATCTGGGCTATTTTGATAGCCGTTTTAAGGACGCCATTGTGCGGGAACTCAGTGGCGCCACATTAGTATATGTAAATAAAAACGAAGATCCCAGCAAGGGCTTTGAGTTTGAGCTAACTCAACAGTTGAATGAACATTGGCTAGGGCGTGGTACCTATACACACTTTAGTGAAACCCCTGCGTCCTCTTTTCGTGAAGCCAATCAGCTGGCCTCTTTCATGGTGAATTTCAAACAGGCCAACTGGAATGCCAATTTAGTTGCGAGCTATCACGGTGATCGGGATATGCCCGTGCTAGACAGCAGAGGTAAGCGCATTAGCTTGGATGGTTATTGGGTTTTTTCTGGCAAGCTGCAATACCAGTTTAATTCCCAGTGGCAAGCCTTTATGCAGGTGAAAAATTTTTCTGATAAGGCTTACCTGACGCCCGTTACCGGTGATAATCCAGTCGAAGGTACCCCGAATCGCGGGCGAGAAATACAGGCCGGAATGGTTTGGAAATTTTGAATTGAAACAGCTTACTGTCTCGCAAGCCACTTCTGTCTCGGCTGATTTATTTCAATCTGATTCTTGCGAGGGGTTATGCGGCCAAAACTTCTGGCCTCACTAACTGAAACATGACATTTTTCAAAGTCTTGACAGTTTGCTAAATCGTGTTGGTCACAAATTCTTGAACAATTAATTTTTAAAAAGTCATCATGGAGTAAAAATGGTGGTTGTTTTTACAGGGACCCATGGCATGCACGCCTGCCCATGGGCCGTAAGTGGTGATTGCACAAATTAAACTTATTTTAAACGCCCAACAAAATACGCAACCGCAGTAAAAAACGAATACATAAATAAGCCGCTTATCGCCACTTCCTGCACACTATGTGGTGTCGGCAGTGTTGGGCCGATGGCGGGTGGTATGAGAAGAAGTACTCCAAGTATACAAACAGATACTATTTTTTTCCGGCTTAAGTTGGGCTGATGTTTAAGGTAAAGCCACGATCCAGTTACTATAAACAGGGCTTCCAGGGCGAACGACAGGAGCGGGTAATTCATAAGCCCAAACCCGACTTTATAGCTGTCGCCAATTAAAGGCAGGTCTGGTGTATGGGTAAATAGATCAAACAGCCAGTGTGACGCGACGGCGAGCCCAAGTATTACGAAAACCCTTGTATTGATTTTATGTTTTATGGCGTACAAACCGATGAATCCCAGGACCCATAGCGGCGTTATGATGAGTCCATGAGTAAAGGGGTAATAATAGTGATCCAAGTCGTTGGAGGCATTAAAACCCGGGATGATGCGCAAATCCTCAATTCCAAGCAGTAATAGCACCACAAAAACGATATCGACCAGTTGAGATGCGGCGAAAAGCACCCAAAGCGGAATTGAGTTATCGTATTTTTTAAGGGCCAGTGCAGCCGCAAAATGTCCGGTCAGCATCTTGTTTTATCCTTCATGGTAGTTGGCTATTGACCTAGTATACTTAGTGTTTGACTAGTAAGTAAAGGTTGAGTAGCGTAAAGCTATGAAATGAAAGTGAAGGCAGGGCAATGAGAGATCTAATATATGACTATGTAATCGTTGGCGCTGGGTCGGCAGGGTGCGTGCTGGCGAATCGCTTGAGTGAATCGGGTAAATATCAGGTTTTACTCATTGAAGCGGGTGGCGCTGATAAGAACCCATGGATTAAGGTCCCTGCCGGTGCAGGTTTTGTTCTTAAAAACCCATCATATATCTGGAAAAATCCCACTCGTGCTGCCGCTAGTTTTGGTGGTCGTTCCCTCGTGCAATTACAAGGGAAAACGTTGGGGGGAAGCAGTTCAGTTAATGGCATGCTGTATGTTCGTGGACAAAAAGAAGATTACGATCATTGGTCTAATATGGGCTGTACGGGCTGGTCCTGGGACGAGGTATTGCCTTACTTTAAGAAATCGGAGTCTCTCGATCAGGGGGGGAGGGATGAGCATCATGGTCGTACTGGTGAGTTGAAACTTAGTTGGATTAAAGATGTGCATCCTAGTTCTAGCGCTTTCTTGAGCGCGGCGCTGGATGCGGGCATGCCCTTTAATGAGGATTTTAATAGTGGTAATCAAGACGGTGTTGGTCATGTTTTGGGTACTATCTATAAAGGGCGTCGTCAGTCGGCGGCTAAGGCCTTTCTGGATCCCGTTCGCCAGCGTAAAAACCTTACTGTCATTACTCAAGGGTTCGTGCGCCAGGTATTGTTTAAAGATCGACGAGCTAGCGGTGTTGAATTAGAGCTTAGTGATGGCAAGGTTGTTAGCCATCACTGTCGCCAAGAAGTGGTTTTGTCTGCGGGTGCCTTGGGCAGCCCCCATATACTTCAACATTCGGGAATAGGGGACGCTGAACATTTAAAATCACTGGGCATCAAGCCAATTATTGACCTGCCCGAAGTTGGTCGTAACTTGCAAGACCATCTCTTTGCACACCTGAAGTTTCGAATGAAAACGAGTTCGGGCAGTCTAAATAAACTGCTGAATAGTAAACCAAAGATGGGACTAGAGTTCATTAAATGGATGTTGACGGGTCGCGGCGCATTGAATACCACCAGTGCGCAAATTGTCGGATTTTTCAAGTCCTCCGGGGTTTTAGATCGTTCTGATCTACAGTTGGCCATGCGCCCATTTTCATTTCATGTGCAAGATAGTGGCGAGGTGGTTATCGACAATGTAGCGGCTATCACCGCATCTGCCATACAAACGCGACCGTTTAGTCGTGGCGAATATAAAATTCCCTCGGCTGACCCAAAGCAACGGGGTGAAATTGATATAAACTATCTTTGTGATGATAGGGATGTTGAGGTTTTGTCCAAGGGGATAACACACATACGTAAGGTTATGAGTCAGCCGGCAATTGCGGACTTGGTGGCCCAAGAAATTGAGCCTGGTATTGGTATTAACACCAAGGCGTTATTGCATGACTACATCCGATCGATGGCCAGCACGGTATATCATCTTGCCGGTACTTGTAGAATGGGCGCAGACCAAGGAGCGGTAGTTGATTCTGAGTTGAAGGTGAATGGCATACGAGGCTTGCGAGTCATTGATGCATCAATAATGCCGGTGATCACATCCGGCAATACCAATGCACCAAGCATTATGATTGGTGAAAAAGGCGCTGACCTGCTACTAAAAAGTGCATTGTAAAACCTATTATTTTCCAATTTTTACACCGGTCTCGAGTTAATAACGTAAATTGCAGTGCCGCCTTAAAGGTATATTGGCAGCGAGCAAGTACGATTCTCCAATTCTGATTTGATTGCACCTGGTCAAGTGCTAGTTCCCTAGGTCGGTTTAGCCTGTAGATATTCGCTATTGGCTTTATTCTGCTCGGGTCGAGACAGTTCATGTTCCCATTTCTCAATTAAGTCTAAGCCGCCATTATGCCAAGGATGAAAATCCTTTTTATAAAACTCCTTAAAAGGCTTGTACAAAGAACGAATCATCCCTTCCTTACCAAACACCCAAGAAAAGTACCCGGCTAAATCCTTCAAACTGGCCCAATGTTTGGTACTAAAAGCCATTAAAAACATATACTTGGTCAGGCGTAAACTCAGCACAGTAACGGTTAGTTTCATGACCCTGTGTAGATACTTCACATCTCCAACTGTTTCCATATATACGTCATATGCCACCGATTTGTGTTCAACCTCCTCAACACAATGCCACAGCATTAAATCTTTGATAGGTGTATCCATGCCTTCAAAAAATTTTGGGTCGCTAAGTGCATACTCACCCATAATGCTAGTGAGATGTTCATAGCAAACAGTGTGTGCCAGGCGAAATTTATCACTTCGTGTTGCCACGTATTTATCGGTGGTTTTTTTAAAAGATCGATCTATTTTCTTAGTGTTATAGCCCAAGCGGTCGAGCTCTTCATTCACTTTAGCGTGTTGATTACTGTGGTGACCCTCTTGTCCAATGAAGCCTCTTACTTGCTTAAGCAACTCAGGATTCGTTATCTGCTTGCGATAGTTTCGAACTGAGGCTAAAAATTCCCCTTCCCCCACTGGGAAGCCAGCAGACATGCCTACTACAAACGCCGATTTATAAATATTGTCGTCGAAAAATTTTACCCTGTTTAAGGAGCCAAATGGAAAATTCATATGCCTGGGTTTTATTTCGAGCTTTTGGTGATTTTGAATGAATGATTGGGACATGCACACCTCTATTTTAATTTTCTAGCCAAGTCTTTACAGCGATAGATTAAATTCTGGTCTATAGGTGTGGAAAACAACAGGTTAAAGTATCCCAAGTTAACGGTTATTTGAGGTCAAAAAATATAGAAAGGGAATTAGCTAGCTGACTGATATGGAAGGTTAATATTCCACAAGTATTAACTGGAGTATTTTTTTCGATAGGCCGTCGGTGTATGGCCTGAGAATGTCTTAAAGGACTTGGAAAAACTTGAGCCATCACAGAAGCCTAAACTCTCTGATATTTGCTCAATAGTATACTCGTTACCCAGCAATAGCTTGGTTGAAGCTAATAATCGTACATCCAGCTTTATGTCCTTATAGCTGGTATCTAACTCTCTCAACCTACGCTGCAGGGTGCTAGGCGACAGGTAGAGTTGCTCTGCCATTTCGTTTAAAGAGGTATTTTTACGAGGGTGTACTTTTAACTTTTGACGAATTTCATTCACCAAGCCCAGTGGAGACAGTTCCTCCATTATTTGCTGGCATTGATCTTTCGCTAGACCTGCAAGTTCTATATCGATAGGAGAAATGACCAGGTTCATCCATTTAATAGGAATTTGCAGTTGGTTATGGGCTTGATTGAACTTGATCTGATAACCCTTAATCATCTTCCACGGGAAGTTTTCAGGTTCATTTGATTTCAGATGAATCGTGCAATGCTCTTGTAGGTCATAAGGTATTAAAAGATTACTTACAACCTGTTGAAAGCTTATGAGTTCAGCCATTGAAAAATATATATCGTATTGGGGCTGGCTCTCACTGAGTCGTAAGTAGCTGTAGTTTTTATTTTCAATTTGTTCGGGGTTTCGAAAGTTTGCCCTGGTTAGGTGGTACTTTTCAGCTAATTTTGCCACTTCATTTAGATTACCTGCCCCCTGAATTGCTAACCCCAGAGATCCATGCATGGATAAAGCCATGCCCTGGCCGAATTCAATTACGCCTTCATAGGGTACTGGTAGACTGTTAAATAAATTAAACCCTAACTGATGAAAAATTTGAGCGCTCACCCGTTGTGGAGGGTTGAGTAAGATGTTGAAGCCTATATCTAAACTGCCCACTAGTGTTCTTGCGCTTATGCCTTTGCTTAAGGCGAAGTCGCGAATGTAAACAAGATAATCTCTTGATAAGAAAAGGTTATTTTTTTCCTTCACAAAGTTGACCCTAAATGACCGTTATTTTGCCATCCTATCACCTGTCTAGCAGTCGGACAATAAAGCATAATTTTAGCTGTCATTGATGTGTGTCAGCTAACGATACAGTTAAGCGGGCGACACTCATAACATAAATCAATGCAATTGGTGCTTTACTGAAATGAACAGCGACTTAAAAAATTCCGTTATTGCCATTACCGGCGCAGGATCAGGCGTTGGTCGCTGCCTGGCATTAGAATGTGCCAAGCGTGGTAGCAGTGTTGCTATTAGTGATATTAATCTACCAAATTTGAAGGTAACACTTGCGAAAATTGACACCCTATACCCCCAAACACGGGTGATAGTACACGAGTTGGACATAGCCAATAAAGAAGCTGTTTTTCAGTGGGCTGATGATGTGGTGGCGTATTTTGGCACGGTAAATGTGATAATTAACAGCGCCGGGGTTGGCTTGGCTGCCAGCGTAGAGTCCACCACATATGAAGATTTTGAATGGCTGATGAATATAAACTTTTGGGGTGCTGTACATGGGTGTAAGGGGTTTTTACCGCACCTTAAAAAATCTTCCTGGGGGCATATTGTTAATGTCTCCAGCTTGTTTGGTTTAGTCGGTACGCCCAATACATCAGCCTATAATTCGGCCAAATTTGCTTTGCGTGGTTTTAGCGAAAGCTTGCGTATTGAGCTAATGATGTCTCAAAAAAAGATTGATGTTAGCTGTGTCCATCCTAGAGGAATTAAAACAAATATAGCCAATAATAGCCGTAACGGTGCTGGCAAAATGGGTTTGGATGCACGCCTGTCAGAACAGGAGCGTAAAATAAATTTCAATGAAAATATGGCAAAGACCACTCCGCAACAGGCCGCCAAAAAAATCGTAAATGGCATCATTAAAAAACAGCCAAGGATACTGGTGGGGCCTGATGCCAAAGTGTTTGATATGTTGCAGAGGTTATTACCTGTGAAATATCAAAATGTGGTTGCGAGAGTGTTCGGCTAATCTAAATTCAAAAAAATAGTACTATTCAAAATGGGTGATCATGAATACAGAATTTATCAACACATATATTATATGCGCTGGTTTATCTGGCATTGGTGCGGCTTAAGATTTTCAAAAAAATCCCGAATAAAAGGTTGGCTATACTCGAAGGGCGCGATGCCCTGAGTGGGACATGGGACTTATTTCGTTACCCTGGGATTCGCTCAGACAGTGAAATGTGGGCCTATTCTTACGACTTTAAACCCTGGACCGATAGAGACTCGCTAGCCACAGGTGAATGTTATTAAGATATTTAGATGAACAGCTTCTGAAAACGGCATTAAGGAGAAAACCTAATTTTAAATTCAGATTATGTACAGCCTGCGCTTCGGGTCTAAAGTTGTGGCCCGCCTCGGTTAGGCGTACGTGGCGAGTGAGGTGAATAAGCAACGATAAGCCCAGCTGTTTTTCCAGCCAGTCTATGCGCTTGCTCATGGCAATGCCGATATTTCTTCCACGGCGGCGGCCTGGGTAAAGTTGCCGTGTTGTACCACTAGGCAAAAGCTTTGTGTGGCGGTTAACCAATCCATACTGTTTCCTTATTCGGTCCTGTTGGGAATTAATGTCTTTCCTTGTAGGCTATTTGTTTCCTGTAGCGTTAATAATAAACTGCCCCCAGTTCAATATCTATCACATGTAAAAGGGCTTACACATGAAATTATTCATGGCCATACTGATGATTGCAGGCGTGCACTTTGGTGCGCATATGATTATGCCTGCACTGCCGCAAATTGCTCAAACCTTCAATATTAGCGCCAGCGCTAGCCAGCAGGTCATCGTGCTGTATTTTTTCGCCTTTGGTTTCTCGCAACTTTTTTATGGGCCGCTTTCTGACGCATATGGCAGGCGTAAAATATTCATCATCGGCCAGGGTGTGTTTGTGGTGGGCAGTGCGCTGGCCTACTTTGCCACTACCCCAAGTGATCTTATGGTAGCGCGCATACTGCAAGGCTTGGGAGCGGGAGCCCCGTTAATAATTAGCCGCGCCGTGTTAAGTGATGCTTATAATGGTCGAGATTTGTCGCAAGCCATAGCCAGTCTAAGTGTTGCCGCGAGTGTTGCCGTAGTGGTTGGGCCCATCGTGGGTGGTGCGATCACCACTTGGCTTGGCTGGCAGAGTGTTTTCGGCTTGCTGGCGGCTTACCTATCCTTTACTTTGATAATGGGCCTAATGATGTTAACCCGTCATTCGGGCAGTACAGAAGAACCGGCTACCTTGGGCAATATCGTGCGCCAGTACTTAAGCTTCAGCAAAAACCTAAGCCTACTGAGCCTGGCAGCCCAGAAATGGTTACTTACTTTTTTATTACTTATCACGGTGACCTTCTTACCATTTGAACTACAGGGCAAGCTGGGGCTAACCGCGGCCCAGTACGGCTACTATTTAATGTTGCCAAGCTTGGGCCCAATACTGGGCAGCGTACTGGTGAAAATGTTGCTGCGTGTTTACAGTGCCCAATTGCTGTTGACGGCATTTAGCCTGCTAATATTGTTGGCAGGGTTAATTTTTACATTTGCAGCGCTGACTATATTTAACCTAATGGTGGCCTATGGATTATTTATGCTGGCACTGGGTGCCATGTTACCCTGCGTATTGCAATTAATTGTAGTGCCATATCAAAAGCAGGCAGGGGCGGTAAACGCCTACGTGGGTGCCATAGAGATGCTGGTGTTTTCTGGGTTGGCCATACTGGCAGGCCGCTGGTTTGTAAGCGATGTATACTCACTGGGCTTGGTGTTTATCGCGGTATTTTTATTGTTGGTGTGTTGCGCAGGCGTGCAATACCAAAAAAACCGCGCACAAAAATTATCTGGCCAGCAAACCCCTGCATAAGGCTGCGAGCTAAAAGAGCAGGCAGTTAGGGGTTAAAATTTTTCAAGCGCCTTTAAATGCCGCTATGATTTGACCCTCTAAGGGCTTACCAGTAGAAACAACCGGTAAGCCTTGTTAATTAAAAAAACACTAATCTTCAGGTGAGTAAGTTAGCTTTACATACAACATGCGCCCGGGCCCAGGTAAGGGGGCGGCGCCACCGTCATGGGCCTGTATGTATTGATGTTTTGTATTTAGGGTATCAAAAATGCCGGCGCCCCAAGTAAATGATCCTGTTTGATAATTCATGAAAATATTTAAGGTGAGTTCAGAATTAAATTTTTGCAAACTCACCTGAGGGTCGCCTGCATTAGCCGCAACCACAGAGCTATCATAGTCATAACCGTAACGTGGCGAAGTCCAAATGGCGCTGGGGTTCAATGATAGTTTAGGGTTGATGTGATAGTGGCTCTTGACGGTTAATTTATGACTGGCCGCTCCCAAAAAAACATCATTCTTGCCTGTCACTTGATACTCGGGCACAGGGTTGTCCTCGGCTTGATAAAACGAATATCCTAATTCAACCCGGCCCCAATTGGGCTGCCAGTGTCCGCTGGCTTCTAACCCTTTTGAGCTTATGTCGGTTTGATTATTGTACTCGCCTACTGTGGTATTAAAGTCTTTGTTCGCGACGCTGAAAATAATTGGGTCTTCGATATTGGTTTGAAATATATTGAGTGTCAGCGACATGTTTGCTGATATTTGGTAGCCCATCTCCACTTCGCCGGTCTTGGCGGTTTCCGGTAGCAGTGTGCGGTTAGTCACTGTGATGGCGAACTCAGGTTCACGAAATGAATGGCTGTATAAACTCTTAACGTGCCATTTTTGCCAGTGCTTAACATAGCTAATACGGGGCACCCAAGACTCACCAACTAAAGAGTGATTTGAATAACGCCCACCTAGCGACCAGTTGCCATAGTCATTCGCCCAATCAGCCTGAAAAAATGCCGCGCGGGTCTGGTAATTGGCTTTAGAGCTGCCATTAAAAGCGGTGGCTGCGTCAATGCCGCTCAGTGCCTTGAATATCTCTTTGGCATGGGCGCGCTCTTGCTGATAGATGATGCCAGTATCAACACTTAGGCTTGTCCCTGGCCTAAAATGGCCCTGTAACTGGTAGCTATCAAGTTTTGTTTTCATTTGAAAAGGCAGGTCACTGACCCCAAAGGTGGCGGTTAAATCCACCAAGGAGCGGCTATGCCAATTATCTTGACGCTGGTAATCAATGCTGGAAACCAGGGTGAATTTAGGGCTTATTTTCCATGGGTATTCCAGGCGGGCCATATCGCCATCAAAATTAACTTCTTGAGTGCCAATTACAAAGCCATATAGGTCCTGCTGTTCTTGCTGGAATCGATCGATGATAAGCTGAAATTTTAAGTCTTGATACTCCCCCCCCAGGTTTATGTTTTGCGTGTTACGTTTGGAGTTCTTTTCTTGGTCAAATTTTTTACCATAAAAATCAATATAGTTTTGAGCGCTGTGGGGGCTAGTAGAGGCTGCCAAAGAAGCCTTGATAAAGCCCTGTTCTAGATGTTGGCCCGCATTTACAGTGACGCTATTAAAGGCACTGCTGCTGCCCATGACACCGCTGCTGACGATAGTCTCTACACCGTTAATTTTTTTTCCCTTGGTGGTGATTTTAATCACCGCCAGCTGCGCATTGCCACCATACTTGGCGGCACCTGGGCCGCGAATGATCTCTATTTTTTCAATCTGGTTGACGGCAAAGTGCTGCCCAAATGGCAGCGTGCCATACAGCATATCTGTGTATTCTATGTCGTCAATCATTAGTAATATTCGCCCTTCAAAGCTCCATAAGCCGCGAAAAGAAATCCCTATGACGCTGAAGACATCGTATTGAAAGTCAAAGCCTGGAATTAATCGCAGTACATCAATTAGGTCTCGGGCGCCGGCTTGTTGAATGTCCTCGGCACTGATGATGCTTACCACGGCCGGTTGCTCACGAATGGAGCTAACTTGGTTAGAAGCCACGCTGGTGACTTTAACCTGTAACAGTTCTTCAAGGGTTAAATTCCATAACGAGTCCATCATCGCGTCATCATTGGCGATTAGGCTTGCGTGGAATAGGGTTAACAGCAGAAACAGGCCAGCTTTAGAAAGTATTTTCTCATTAAAAACCATTCTCTTATCTCCTTAAAAAACAGATACAAAGTATGGATTTATGTCACGCCTAAAGGGACGGGAGGTAGGATAAAGACGTTAAGTTATTAAGAGTAGCATAACCTTTATTTATTGCTTTTACGTGGGCAGGGTAAGCTGAATATTAAATTTAATGAAAATGAATTTGTAATAACCTTTTTGGTGAGAATTCGAACGGAGCATATTCGCTTAGCAGGCATACCTAGTGTACAAGATTAAGAGGCGTTGCTATTATACTGATTGATTGGTTAATAAGTTATTTGGTGACTTTCTATCAGTCTGTGACTGGTTTGCTATGTATAAATGGGGCATGAAATTATGAAAACCGCCATCGTGATTGGTGCAACCGGGGTTACCGGAAAACATATTACCCGTGAACTGTTGGAAAATGATAACTACCAGAAGGTGGTGGTTTTTTCTAGGCGTTTACTCGAGGTAAAACACCCAAAGCTGCTTAACCACCAAGTAGACTTCGATAAAATTGAAGATTGGGCCTCACTCGTTCAAGGGGATGACCTTTTCTGTGCCATGGGTACAACTCGTAAGCAGGCTGGAGGAAAAGACGCCCAATATAAAGTCGATTATACCTATCAAGCGAATGTGATTGAGGCGGCAGCGAAAACCGGTGTTAAACGGTTATTTTTGGTGTCTTCGTCATCGGCAAGTATCGAGTCGAAGTTTTTCTACCCTAACATGAAGGGGCAACTGGAAGAGTTTTCTAGGAAACAAAACTTTGAAACGCTTGTCTTCTTTAAGCCTTCCATCATAGAGGCTCAGCGCCCCAATATTCGTGTTGCCGAAAAGATAGGAGCGGCGATCCTCCGTGCCCTTAGCAGTTGGTTTTCTGGCATGAAAAATTACAAGCCCATACCAGCCAGTCAGCTCGGTAGAGCAATGGTCAGCTGTGCTAGTGGTTCACTTGATCCAGGGGAGCATACTTATAAACTGGGAAAAATCTTTGATTTTTTATAAGCGGACGGTCTGCCATTTCCTGCAACGGTTTTGATCCAAATAATCTATTTGGCTTCATCTAGATCGGCCCCTTGCTTGATTTGGCAATAATTAAAGTGCAGATATTGAATAAATGGCAAGTTCTGGACAGGAAAAATAATAGCGAGATTTAAATAAACATAAGCCCTTCTTGTCGGTTCGAAAGAAGAGGCTTAGTCTGCGGGTGGTATTATTAACCCTTTATGATGGCGTCACAAATATTCCAAATCATTAATTTGGCCTGCTTAAGGTCTACATTTTTTTGATCTACAAAATACTGCTGAGATACGCCGCGCAATAAAGCCATAAAGCTAACGGCAAAGGCATCGGCGTTAAACGATGCTGGGGCCTGGCCACTGTCGGCGATGGTTTTGCTAATTCTGGCTCGCATTAAACTATCAAATTCTTGAAAGTAAGGCAGTAAATCCGGACAGCTGCCGTAGCTTGCATTTCTCAGACGGTGTTGAGCCACCATTAGGTCAGAGCGCTTCTTAACGTCATTTAAATAAGCTTCGGCGATCAGTTTAAGCTGCTCAACGCCGCTCGACTCCATTAGTTTTTTATTGTTCAGCGTTCTATTATTCCAAAGTTCCAGAATCCGCTCGGAAACCGCTTGCAATAGACCACTTTTAGAACCAAAACGATAGCTCACTAACCCCCCGGTAAAGCCTGCCGTCTTGCCAACTTTAATTAGCGTCATATTGTAGTGACCCTCATTGGCAATAATTGAAATGGCGGCTTTTAGCATGGCGCTATCAGATGCTTCGGTTCTTTCAGCCTGGGTGAGACGCTTGGTCATAGAATTCCTAAAGTGGTAAATAAATGATCGAAGCAAATATCACGAGGTGGCTTGATCATTTTTAGCTATATGATACTTACTGGTCAATGAGTAAGCAAGGGTTGCTAAATATTGCACTGTGCCAGCGGTTAGAAATAATGCCTTCATTCCTTTATATGGTAAATTTACAGTCCTACCAGGCGTGGCGGTTTGTTCGATAAGTCAGCAAGTTTGCTAAAAACCTCATTCATAACCTTTTAAAATCATCTAAAGTACGGTTGTTTAATAACGAATACGCCGGAAATTGATTTAGGTTAAGCGTTCATTTTCTCCACTTTAGCGAGTGATTTCATATTGATTTTTTTAATTAAAACAATGGCTTAGCGCCTTTCAGGGCTGATTTAGCTTGATACCGATTATGCGCTGCTAGTGTGAAAAGCAGGTACCCGGCATTTCTTTGATATATTTACTAGTTGACCAATAAGTAAATTGATCGTAATCTGAAAGTGAAATGACACAGACATAAAGGTTATGACAATGAGTGAGCAAGCAAATGATAAAATGGCTTTCCTGAAAAAAGCAAAAATGTGGCATAAGGGCAATGCTATTGGTGCTTTTGAGGATGGCAAAGTTTTCAATCACCACTGGGGGCGCACCCTAAATAGCGGTGATAACAGTTTATTTTCATCGTTAACCCAGATGTATAACCCAATTTATTTTAATAGCGAATACGCCAAGGAAAATGGCCACCCGGGTTGTGTAGTGGCACCTTTATTGGTTTTTAATACGGTCCTTGGTATGTCGGTTGAAGATTTAAGTTTGCGTGGAATATTTGTTTCCATCGTCGACTGTACTTTTCATCAGGATGTTTATGAGGGCGATACCCTTACTTGTCGCAGTACTGTAATGAATAAGCGTGATTCAAAGAGTAGAAAAGGTGCCGCCATCGTGACTTGGAAAACCGAAGGCTTTAATCAAGATGGTGATCTGGTGGTTGATTTTGTACGCTCAAATTTATTATTTCAGTAACACTTAAATACATGAGCGATAAAGCAAATTCAGCTCATCTTGTTTGATGAGCATTTGGTAAATTAGGTGGAAGAAATCATGACAGTTGAAAACAGTATTAATGAATGCCTAGTTGGGCAAGATAATTATTTTGAAAATTTTGAAGTGGGTGCAGTTTACCAACATGCCCGCGGAAAGACCGTTACCGAAAATGATGCGGTTACTATTTGCCACATGGTTCTAAACACTGCATCAGCCCATTTTGATGATGCAATAATGAAAAAAATGCATGCGGTAAAAATGGTTCCGGTAGGAGAGTCTTTAGTATACGGAGGTGTCACCATCTCTATTGTGACGGGGCTGGCTTACCAGGATACCGGCGAACAGGTGATTCGTGAACTGTCTATGGACAACATTAAATTAACCTCGCCGGTTGTGCATGGCTCTACACTTTACGCCTATACCGAAGTGTTAAGCAAAGAAGATACAGCTGATGATGCCGGCATTGTGTCTTTTAGACATTATGGTGTTGATCAGGATCAAAACCTGGTTTTTCAAGGTGATCGCACCGCACTTATTCGTAAGAACAATCCAGCCACTCATTAATTTACCCACTAATTTACTCACTAATTAAAGAGTAACAGGAGCTTCAAAATGACTCAGAATATAAAACGCCGCCGCCGCTGTATGATGTCTGTGCCAGGCAGTTCAATGTACAAAATTGAAAAAGCATTGGCCATGGATGTGGATCACATCTTCCTTGACTTGGAAGATGCGGTTGCTCCTCAACTAAAGCCTGAAGCGCGTTTAAATGTGATAAAAGCATTTAATGAAATGGAGTGGGGCAATACCGTACGTTGTTTCCGTATGAATGGTATTGACTCTTTTTGGGCCATCGAAGATTTAACTCAAGTAGTGGCTGCAGCCGGCAAAAACATCGACACCATAGTGATTCCTAAAGTTAAATATGCAAAAGACGTTCATTTTGTTGAGACCATGCTTGAACTGATTGAGCAAGAAAATGGTATCGAGCACAAAATTGGCTTCGAAATTCTAATTGAAGAAGTTGAAGGCATTCATAATATTAAGGAAATCGCTGCCGCCAGTGATCGCATTGAGTCGTTAATGTTTGGTGTGGGTGATTATACTCGAGCTCAGGGGGTAGATTTCCGTGATGCCATGAAGCCGCGTTTTTATCCTGGTGATATTTGGCATTTTCAGCGCAGTACATTGGCTGTTGCAGCCCGTGTGATTGGCGCCGATTTCGTTGATGGCCCTTGGGCATTTATTCCGGATCAGGACGGTTATCGTGACGAATGTAAGCGAGTCAAAACCCTGGGCGGCGTAGGTAAGTGGGCTATTCACCCAACACAGGTTGAAATTGCCATGAGTGAGTTTGGCCCAAGCCCTGAAGAGGTGAGCCTGGCCACGCAAGCTATTGCAATGATTAAGGCTGCCAAGGACGCGGGCAAGGGCGCGATTAAAACCCCAGATGGGATCTTGCTGGATGAGGCCACCATTCCCTTGATGCAAAACGTATTAGATAGTGCAAAATTTTACGGAATAGCCGCTAAATAGTAAGTGATGGGGTGGCTTGCCGCCCCTATAATTAAACCCACTCATTACATTCGGGGACTATTATGCAAGACATAAAAAATTATGGGCATTTTATCTCAGGTGAATTTCAAGCACCTTCTGGCAGCGAGTATATTGATTCAATCAATCCAAGCGATCAGTCGGTGGTTGCTCGTATCGCCAAAGGCAATAAACAGGATGTAGAATACGCCATAGACGCCTCTAAATTAGCCAATAAAAAATGGGCGAATATGCGTCCTCAAGAACGTGGCCGCATACTTATTAATGTGGGGCGTAAGCTTCGTGAAAACATCAAATTATTAAGCGAACTTGAATCCAAAGAAATGGGCATGCCTCTTCAGGCGGCTTCAATGGCCCTTGATACAGCGGCCACCTATTTTGAATACTATGGCGGTTTGGCGCCGTCCTTACACGGTGAGACCATCCCCGTGGGGCCAGGCCAGCACTCTTATACCATTCTTGAGCCTTACGGCGTGGTGGGCGTGATCACCCCCTGGAATGCCCCCTTAAACCAATCGGCGCGCAGCATTGCCCCAGCCTTAGCGGCGGGTAACTGCGTGGTGCACAAACCCAGTGAATATACTTCCTTAACGGCCCTGTTATTTGCCAAAATGGCGGTAGAGGCCGGTTTACCCAAAGATTTATGGAATGTGGTTACCGGTTTGGGTGTCGATGTCGGCGATAGCCTAGTACGTCATCCACAAGTGAGTAAGATTGCCTTCACCGGTTCGGTGAAAACAGGCCAGGCCATTGGCGCCATTGCCGCGCAAAAAGTAATGCCGGTAACGCTGGAGTTGGGGGGGAAATCCCCTAACATCGTTTTTGAAGACGCCGATCTTGGCACCGCTCTCATGGGGGTGTTAATGGGGTTTTCGGCCAACAGTGGCCAGGTATGTTTGGCGGGTACTCGTGTGCTTATTCAGCGCAGCATATACGATGAGTTCTCTAAAAAACTGGCCGCCACCGCCTCGTTTATTCCGGTGGGTTTGGATAAACCCTTCCCCAGTTTGGGGCCTATAGCCAACAAGGATCAGTATGAAAAAATTCTCGGTTATTTTGAAGTGGCGAAAGAAGACGGCGCCACCCTGTTAGCAGGGGGTGAAAAAGCCACGGTTAAAGGCTCGGAGAATGGCTTTTATCTGAAGCCTACCATTTATGGCGATGTTAATAACAATATGCGCATCGCTCGTGAAGAAATCTTTGGGCCAGTAGGGGTATTAATTCCGTTTGATAATGAAAAAGAAGCCATTGCCATCGCGAATGACACTGAATATGGCTTGGCCGCGGGCATTTGGACCAAAGACTTGTCGCGTGCCCACAGGGTGGCCTCGCAAATAGATGCCGGGCAGATATACGTAAATTACTACCT
>Ga0105348_1000736_pt1 | contig 23794 bp, 17 predicted proteins | sample EN8Hudsemesocosm_2_FD_83504 | JGI IMG/M metagenome (GOLD analysis project Ga0105348, IMG submission 83504) | Methane-oxidizing microbial communities from mesocosms in the Hudson Canyon - EN8C Hudson Canyon | ecosystem: Environmental > Aquatic > Marine > Cold seeps | place: Hudson Canyon... | reverse complement strand
CATAAACTGATTGATTACATTGCACTGCAGCAACGCAATGATAAGTTAAAACAAGCAAAAAAAGCGCAATTAGCCAGTGAAAATGCTTCGGTAAATAATACTAAGTTTTATTTTGGCAAAGGTAATAGGGTGGCGCACGCAAGTCTTTCACCTGCTGGCGATAAACTTTTAGTTAGCATCACTAGTGCAAAATCGAGTCGTGATAAAACAGATATCATGCCTAACTACATCACGAAAGACGGTACCATTGCGGCTGAAAAAGTACGTGCGCGTGTTGCAAATAATAGAAAATATCAAGAGCAATTGTTCTTACTTGATTTAACGACAGGCACTCAGCAAGCCTTAAGTTATGAAAGCCTTCCAGGTTACAACGATGATGTATTAGCTTCGGTTAAAGCGGAAAATTATGCCCGCGAAGGTAAAAAGTACACGTCTGAGAAACAAGCACGTAATATTCATGTGCTTCGTATGTATAACCCAATCAAGTGGAGTGAAGATGGCCAACATGTTGCGTTAATGTTGGAAGCTTGGGATAACAAAAGCCGATGGTTAACAACGGTTAACTTTTCAGATAACGAGCTAGTTACTCAGCATAAATTGCATGATGATGCTTGGATTAACTGGAGCTTTAATGAATTTGGTTGGGTTAACGTTGATAATAAAGCAAGTTTGTATTATTTATCAGAAGAGTCTGGTTATTCGCACTTATACCTGAAAAGCTTAAAAAATAAAGCTATCAAACTCACGTCAGGTAAATTCGAAGTAAGTAGTGTTACCCCGACAGCGGATGATAATCGCTTTATTTTTAAAGCGAACAAAAAACACCCTGGTATTTATGAAATATACCAAGTTGACCTAGCGAAAAATTTAACTGCATTAACGGATTTAGGTGGTAAGAATGATTATGCGCTAAGCCCTGATGGATCTAAACTGCTGATTGAGCATTCTACGGTAACTATGCCGCCAGAGCTTTACGTGCAAAACATACAAGGCAATGAGACAGCAAAAAGAATAACTCACACAGTTTCTGAGCAATTTCTTGCTATGCCTTGGGTTGCTCCAACGGTGGTAGCCATTCCATCGAGTAAGCAAAAAGAGCCTATTTATTCAAAAGTTTACTTACCTAAGAACTTTGATAAAACCGCTGAGAAAAACCGCGCGGTAATGTTTAGTCATGGTGCTGGTTATTTGCAAAACTCACATTTAGGTTGGTCAGGTTACTTCCGTGAGTTTATGTTTCATTCAATGCTTGTTCAGCAGGGCTATGTAGTCATTGATATGGATTACCGCGCTTCAGCAGGCTATGGCCGTGATTGGCGAACGGCGATTTATCGTCATATGGGTAAACCAGAAGTGGAAGATATGCTAGATGGCGTAGACTGGTTAGTAGAAAACGCTAATGTTGATGCAAAACGTGTTGGTACTTATGGTGGCTCTTACGGTGGGTTTTTAACGTTAATGGCACTTTTCACTGAGCCAGATGTATTTGCTTCAGGCTCAGCGTTACGACTCGTGTCTGATTGGGCGTACTACAACCATGGTTATACTTCGAATATTTTAAATACTCCTGAAGATGATGCCATTGCCTATGAACGTAGCTCACCAATTTACTTTGCTGAAGGTTTGACCAAACCATTATTAATTAATGCGCCTATGGTTGATGATAATGTATTTTTTGAAGACAGTGTTCGTTTAGTTCAACGTTTAATTGAACTTGAAAAACAAGACTTTGAAACGGCAATCTACCCGGTAGAGCCTCATGGTTTTGTGCAACCAAGCTCTTGGTTAGACGAGTATCGTCGTATTTATAAATTGTTCGAAAATACTTTATAAGTATTAAAGCTGTGAGCAAGTTAATTCCTTGCTCGCGGTGAAGTCAATTTATCTCGTTCTGATATATGTTGACAGTTTTAATAAAAAAGCCCTGATATGACTATCAGGGCTTTTTTGTTAGTGGTGTTCTTAGTGAAGCTCGATCTTTCCTAAATAAAGTTTAGATAACCTGAACTCGGTTTAAGATATATTTTATCCATTAAATATCAATGCGTTAAAGTTTATCTTGATGCTAGCTTGCTAGTTTTTCTTGATTCAAGGCAAGTTCATGCGTCAATAGCTGGTCTATTGCAAATGAATTTAACGCAGGAACTAGGAAAGATAGCTGCTAGAGAAGCATTTATTAAGCCGAGCTCAGGTTAGATAGACCAAGAAACAGTGTCACTTATATGTTGTTTCCACTGGCTCAACGATTCATTCTTATCGGCCACCACAATAATATTACTGTGTTGAAACTCAAGTGAACTACCAAAAAGTGCTTGGTCATTAAATTTATCGCTAAATGTCAGTTGCTCATTTTTAGGTACGATAAATACAGTGACAGGGCTGGTTTTTCCTTGAAACACTAAGTGTAAGCTTTTCATCGCATCAAAGCGGCAATAATCTGCAAATAATAACTTACCAATAGGCTCGCTGAAATTGCCATCAAAAGTCGCCATTTTTTGATTTAATGCCGTTAAGGTTACTTGGCTAGTAGCATTGTTATTAAAACTGCCTTTTTCATGATAAACATGTGCAAGGGCGTAATCACCTAGGTTGTTATGTGCACTAGTAAATTGCATGAAATTAAGCATTAACCCACCAATTACCGCAACAGAGGCAGCAAGCGCAAGGTGGACGCGTTTTTTACGCTTTTGCACTTGGTGACTAGCAAGGGTTTGGCGTAATATTAATTTGTCACATAAATCATCAGGGACAGGCACCTGCATTGCCTGCTTGATTCTTTCATCTAACAGGGCAATATCTTTGGCAAATTGCTTTTTGCTTGCATCTTCTTGCTGTGCAGCTAAAACATCAGCGTCTTTATTATTTGGCTCGGCATAAATCGCACGTCTAAATTGTAAATCATCCATTCGTCATTCCTCGCTTAACCGGCTCAGCTTCTAAAGCTTCTTTCAATTGGTTTCGTGCTCTAAATAACCGCGTCATCACGGTGTTTTTATTGAGATCTAGCATTGTGGCAATATCTTCACCGCTAAAACCACCGATAACCTGTAAAACTAAAGGCTCTGAGTATTCATCGGGCAACTGAGATATTTTTTCTCTGAGCCAATGATTTTCTAATTCTTGCTCTGTTGTTACTGATTTAGTATCAGTAATTGTCGCTTCTTCGTATTCACTCATATCGAAGCGTTTACGTTCAAAGCGTCTGGCATTTTCGCGTCGTAAAATAGTGATTAACCAAGACTTAGCCGCCTTTTCATCTTTTAACGAATCTAGGGCACGCCAAGCACGAAGAAAGGTTTCTTGAACCAAGTCTTCAGCTACTTGCTTTTCATGGCATAGCCAATAAGCGTAGCGGTATAAATCACCGTGTAGCGCTTTCACCAGCGCCTCATATCTAACTTGTTTTGTCATCATATGGGTAAAGACCTTAGTAGGCTCAAGATAATTTCAAAAAAGATAAATCTTTTTAGTATATCGATTACTCTAGCGTGAAATTACCATAATAGTGACTTGATAACCGTTTTAAAGAGTAGGGAAAGTCAGGACTGCAGTCGTTAACTAGTTGAAGTTAGTTAATTGTCGTTGCTTGAAAATGCAGTTCTAGAGCCCTAATGCAAGGACTCTAGATAATTAACGTTCTAATAGAATTAATGGCTGGGGTTAAGTGACATGGTTTGTGTTGTGTTATTTTTGACACTATTAAGTTTATTCACTTGTTGAATCGCGCTAAGTAACGTCATACCTTGCCATGATGGAGCACCGATAACGGCACTTTTGCCATATAAGTGTTGCTGTAAATCATTGAGCGCCGTGGCGAGGTTTTGATCATTGAGCATATCTTGTGCTTGTGCAAGGTTATTGACTTGAGTATTAGGGTTACTTTGTCTTAGTAAGTGTCTTAACCAAGGTAATATTAAGCTTAATGCTTGCTCAGCGTCATTTTTCTTACATGCCGCAAGTAAGGCAAGATAATGGTTACCATTATCAGGTGCAGCTTTATTTTTCTGCTTATTGCCACTATATGATTGCTTTAAAAAGCGTACATGAAGGAACCAAGCGATTATAGTCAGTAGCCATAAGCAGGCAATCAGCCAAAGCAGGCGAGTATCAGCAACAGTCGCTTGACTACTATTATTTTGCTCTGGTAATGCTTGTACTTGATTGTTTAGCTCTTTGTTAGCTTGGCTTTCTTGTTCAGCAGTTGTTGGCGTTGATACTTCACCTTGCGCAGCCTTAACGGTAATAGTTTGCGCAGGTAAGCTTGCTTGTTCAATTTTATTGGTAATGGTATTAAACCAGGTTACTTCCATTGCAGGTAAAACAAAATCACCTGCGTGGCTAGGCACAATGGCAAAATTTTGTACTTTTTGACTGACCAATCGCTCGCTGGATAAATTGGCATGAAGTTCGGCTTGATCTGGGTAAACCTTTAAACCAGCGCTATTTTTCATGTCAAGTTTTGGTAATTGAGCTTTTGATAAGCCCGCTGCGGTTAATGTAATAGTGCGAGTAATTGGCTCACCCACAACAAACTCGCCAGCGCCAGATTGCCACTCTTGATGCAAGGTCAGTATTTCTGTCGGCAGCCATTGGCTATTACTCGGGTAATTGCTAGGAATTGGTAATACGGTTAAATTTAGCTCTTCACCTAAAATACTGACAGGTTTTGTTTGTGCGAAACTTAAAAAACTAGAACGACGTTTTGATGCTTGAAGTACTTCCCCTGAAAATAGCGCCGCAGGTAAAATAAAATCACCACTTTGCTCTGGCGTTATCGCGTAAGTTTGCTCAATCACCCGGTAGCGTTTGCCGTTAATAATACTCTCTGACTGTTTATCTTGACCAATTTTCTCAATAGCCGCACCAGTAAAACTTGGCTCAGTAAGGTTGCCGCTTTTAAGTTCAACGGAGAAATGCAGTTTAAGTGATAAGGTTAGCAATTGTTGAACATAGACTGTATTACTTGATAATTCACTGGTAATAAAGATATCTGCTTGTATCGCATCATTTGTAGCGCTGGCTTCGACAACGGTTAAAGCAATAGGCTCGCTACTGACATTATTGATGGTGAGGGCAGGGATGGTAAAGTCACCCGAATTTCTGGCGATTAAGATAACTTGCCATTTGGTGCTGCGCGTAGTTTTGAAATTTACCATACTTGTTTGTGAGCTTACCGATGTTTGGCCGACAATAAAGTCACTCAGTAAAGGTGAAGTATCTAAAGCGCTACGACCTACATCATCATCAGCAACAACGGTTAATAAAATTGATTCATTGATCATTGCAGGATTTTTATCAACCGTGGCGGTAACTTGCGACAAAGCTAAGGCTTTGTTTGTAAAAACAAGTGTTGCCAGGACGAACAGGGTGGCTAGTAGCCTTTGAAAATAAGATAAACCCGTTTTTTTCTCAACATACTGTAATGAAGAACTTACCACTTTTTATTACCTCCTTGGGATGCACCTTCGTTACGGCGCTTTTGATATTCTAGTCGCATTTTATTTCTTAATAACAAGTACGGATCGTCCGTTACCTTATTGAGTAATTGTTGATGCTTTTGCTCTGTTTCTTGCTTTTTACTGTCACTGGCTTGTTGAGCTAATGCTTTTTCTTCCTGTAATTTTTCTTCTTCTGTTTTCTGCTCTTGTGCACGTTTTGCTTGTTGTTCTTCTTGTTCGGCTTCTTGCTGAGATTGTTCCTTTTGGGACTGATTTTGTTGCTCTTGCTCTTGCTCTTGCTCTTGCTCTTTTTCTTGGTCTTTACGTTGTTGTTCTTGGCTTTGCTGTTGAGGATCTTTTGATGTCTGACCGTCTTGCTGCTTATCTTGCTGCTGCTCACTGTCAGATTGCTCTGAGTCCTGCTTTTGATCGTCAGACTGTTGCTGCTCATCATTCTCAGAATCTTGAGGGTCACCGTCTTGAGAATTTTGTTTAGATTGTTCTTGTTGTTTCTTTAACGCTTCAAGTTGTGCCAAGTTTTCCTTTGCACCTGAAAGGTTAGGGTCTTTTTTTAGCGCATCTTTATAAGCCGCTATCGCTTCATCGACTTGTTGAAGTTGTGCATGAGCATTACCTTGGTTATATAATGATTGCGCAGTATCGCTTTGTTTAAATGCTTCTAATGCTTGTTCATAGTCACCGGCTTTGTAGTGCGCACTACCTTGCCATTGGCTGTTTTCAAATTGCTTAGCCGCTTGTTGATATTGCTCTTGCTGAAAATGCTGTTGGGCTTGTTGATCAGGTGTTTTCCAAAGGTTTTTCCAAAGGGTTGTAGCAGTGTTCTCGCTTGTTTTAATGTCATTTGAGGTCGAAGAGGTGGTATCGGTTACGCGCTGTTCATTGGCAAAGCTGCTGGTACTTGTTCCCATTAAGCTAATGGTTAGTGTAACAGGCAATAACCAACTAATGGCTAAAATACTCGAGCCGCGACGAAAGTAACTAAGTAAAAAAGGTAAGATAATGATTAATAACCAAGGGCCTGCTTCTTGATATTTATCACCTTGTAAAGATTGTTCTTTTTCACGGCCATTGTTTGTGTTACTCGAGTCAGTTTCTAATTTATCATCAAGGTTTTGAGACAAGTGAGCGGTCAATTTTTTGATATCACTATCGTTGTTAGTAATAGAATGATAACTTCCGCTACTGCGTTTGCTAATGGCTGAAAGTCTATGTTCAGGTAGCTTTGGCACCACAATAGCGCCTCGGTTATCTTTGAGTAACTTACCACTGCTAAGTTTAATCGGCGCTCCTGCTTGTGTGCCTACGCCAAGGATATTTAAGCTATGACTATTTTTATTTGACCAATCATAAATATCTGACATCTCTTCATTGTCAATATCGTCGGTAAACCAATAGATATCTCCACTAACATGTCCTGCATTTTTCAATGTTTGATCAGCAAGGGTTAATGCAGCTAATGCATTAGCACCATGTACCGGCATGATGTCAGGGGATAAAGAAGGCAGCAGTAGTTCAATATTTTTTACATCTTGGGTTAATGGACTAATAATAAAAGCATCGCCAGCATAAGCAATTAAGCCGATGTCACCTTCTTTAATGTTGTTCAATAAATCAATGGCTTTATAGCGAGCACGGGTTAATCTATTGGGTTTAATATCGGTTGAATACATGGAATAAGACATGTCCATAACAAGCACCGCGCCTCGCTCTAACTGATATACCGGCTGAGGCAATTTTTGCCATGCAGGGCCAGCTAAAGCAATAATAATACAACTACCGATGATACTGGGTTTTAGCCAATAGCGATTTTTTGCAACAGCTTGCTCAGAAGTTGCCTTGTTTGAACTTTCCAATAAGGCATTTGATAAATGTTTGGGTAAAAAGTGTTGCCAAGGTGATTGGTAATATCGAATTTTTTTGAGTAGCCACAATACTAAAAATAACGCGAAAAACGCCATTAACCATGATGGGCGAATAAAATGAAAATTATCGATAAAACTTTCAAAGCTGAAATCAGCGCTTAGCGTTGAAAAAAGATTAACGTGTTCAGTAGACATATTAATTACTGCTCCTAGTGTTAGCATCTTTGCTGCTAAAACGATTACTAGGTACTAAAAAAGAGAAATGTAAGGTTAATAGGTAGGCAAAAGCGAGCAAGGCCGCAAAGCTTAACGGCCAATAGAATAGCGCGGTTAGCGGTCTCATTTGTTGTTGCTCTTGCTCAACTGGCTCAAGTTTATCGAGCAAGTTATATATCTCACTCATACTTTCACTGTCTCGAGCTCGAAAATATTGACCACCCGTTTTTTCGGCAATATTGGATAAACTTCTTTCATCTAAATCACTGGATGGATTTACTCGTTGAGAGCCCCATAAAGATTGTTGCATCATAACATCGGCGCCAATGCCTATGGTGTAAATTGTTATCTCCTTAGCAATCGCTAGTTCGAGTGCTTGCTCAGGACTGATTTTTCCTGCGGTGTTTTGTCCGTCAGTTAACAGCAATAACACTTTATTTGATTCTTTTTTCTCATCAAAACGTTTTACCGCTAATGCAATTGCATCGCCAATAGCGGTTTTTCGACCCACCAGGTTTAACTCACTTTCATCGAGCATTTGTTTAACGGTTTTTCGATCGAATGTCATTGGTGTTTGCATGTAAGCGTCATCAGCAAATAATATTAAGCCGAGTCGATCACTTACCCGTCTATCGATAAAATCTCCGAGCACCACTTTAAGCATCTGTAAGCGGTTGACATCACGACCATTAAGGCGCATATCTTCAATTTCCATGCTGCCAGAAAGGTCAACGGCAATCATCATTTCTCGGCCTTCGCTAGGAATATCAATAGCATCACCTAGCCATTGTGGTTGGCAAATGGCGATAACAATTAACAGCCAGCAAGTAATGAGAACAGCTAGCGGGGCCTTATTTTTTTTCTGTAAACTTACCGTATCAGTAGAAATATTAATAAGTGTTGGCATAACTAAAGCGCTTTGCTGTTGCGCATTTTTTTTAGCCGGTAATAAATAGATAATGAATGGCAGCGGCAACAGGGCAAATAACCAAGGGAAAGCAAAACTTATCATTAGCTTAACTCCTTTGAGTTAGCAGTTAAGTTTTTCACCGGTAAAGCATGAGTCAGCCAAAGTTTGGTTGCTTGTTGGCATTGTTTATCTACTTCAGAAGATGAACAGTCTGGTGATTGATATTGTGCTTGAAATGCATCAATACTGAGTGTGTTAAAACTATGCTGATGTTGGGTCGGTAATTGTGCTTGTAGAAATTGTTGCAACTTATCACCGTACAGTTTCGCCAGTTGCTCGCGGCTAAAATATTGCATTGCGGCCCACTTTAATAAGTTAATGCAATCATTAGCGTTAAGTTCAGGATTGTTTTTTAGCGCAGCAAGGGCTTGATTCTTTTTAGCGTTTAACAGACGATCTTTTTTGAACTTCTTAAAAAGCCAAAAACCGCATACCAAGACGATTACCAGTAATATCCACCAGCCCAGAGCGATTGGAAAATTACTGACTTGTTCAGGTAAGTGAATATCATGAAGTTGTAATTGTGTTGTTTGACCTGTTGGCGCGATGCCTTGAGCAGGAGAGTTTGCGACATTCATTACAACGCTACTCCTTGATACTTAAGTTGTTGCTCCAGTGTTTCTCCCGCAGTAAATTGTATTATCCGCGCACCGGTTTTTGTTAATTGCTGCTGCATTAAATTGGCTTGTTTACTTGCTTGTTGTTGGTATTTTTCGGCAGTTTCACTATCACCTAGTGTTAACTGTTGACGGTTTTTTCCATCAGTGAAAGTGACTGAAAGCTTTAAATTACTACTCGGTAACGTCTGCTCTAGCGGGTCTTGTATTAAACAAACCACTAATTCGCAATGCTGACTGATTTGTGTCAAATGACGTAATGCATGTTGGCTATTTTTTTCATTTAATAACGAGTAACCATCAGTAATTAAATATACCAGTGAGCCAGGTTTTGCGATATGTCTTAATCGAGCACATTGATGTTCAAAGTCATTTTGCACAGTGCTCGCTTGCCGTTGAGGTGCGTCTAGCGCTTTAGTGTCTGCCACTGTGTTAGAAGAGATAGCGTTTGGCACAGATGTTTGGTTGTTTAAGGTGGTTAATGCATGAAGATAATGTAAAACCCCAGCTTTTCGACTACGTGGTTTTAATTCAATATGTTGCTGATCACAAAATACCAAGCCACCTAAGCGATCACCTCGCGCTTTAGCATGCCAAGCGACTAGTGCTGCAAGATGCGCAGCTTGGACAGACTTGAACAGTAATTTACTACCAAAGCGCATGTTTTGGCTTAAATCAGTGGCAACGAGTACTGGCCTTTCAATTTCTTCTCTAAATAACTTGGTGTGGGTTTTCCCTGTTCGGGCAGTAACTCGCCAGTCGATGGCACGTACGTCATCACCGGTTTGATAATGACGAACTTCATCAAACTCCATGCCACGGCCTTTACTGCGGGATAAATAATTACCCGCTTGTTTGCCCTGGATGTTTTTCTTACCCTTTAGATCAATCAAATTACTCTTACTTTGGTATTGTAAGAGTTCCTGCATTGATAAATCGATACCATTACTATACAAATTCTCAAGTTTTGATTGAACACTATCTAAACTTGAGGTTTGTGTTGATACTTGTTTTTGACGATTAAACCACATAAAACGACTCAATTGATTAACTAATAATTATAGGTAATGCTTCAACACCGCTTACTTTAAAGCGATGAAAACGCATTAGGCTACAGCTACTAATGTTAAAATGTGGTCGAGTACTTGATTCGAAGTAATACCTTCAGCCTCAGCTTGATAACTTAATAAAATACGATGTCTTAACACATTGTGAAACACTGCTTGAATATCTTCAGGGCTAACAAAATCACGGTTGTGTAACCAAGCACGGGCGCGGGCACATCTATCCAGCGCAATTGTTGCTCGAGGGCTAGCACCAAAAGCAAGCCATGCAGCCAGCTTATCGTCATACTTTTCAGGTTGACGAGTCGCAATAATTAAATCGACCATATAGCTTTCCAGTGAAGGAGCCATATGAATATTAAGCACCTGGTCTCGGGCAGAAAAAATTTCAGACTGACTTAAAGTACGCAACGCGGTCTTTTTTTCGGAATCTGCATTCTCATCTGATTTTGCCTTGGAACTTAACGCTTCGCCACGGTTTATTTTCAGTATTTCAAGCTCACTTAATGCATCAGGGTAACCAATTTCAATATGCATTAAAAAACGATCTAATTGAGCTTCAGGCAGCGGATAAGTACCTTCTTGCTCAATTGGGTTTTGTGTTGCCATCACTAAAAATAACTCAGGTAGCTCATAAGTTTTACGACCTACGGTAATTTGACCTTCTGCCATCGCCTCTAATAAGGCTGATTGAACTTTTGCGGGGGCACGGTTAATTTCATCGGCCAACACTAAATTTTGAAAAAGTGGACCCGGTTGGAAAACGAAACTACCATCTTCAGGGCGATAGATATCGGTACCTGTTAAATCTGCAGGTAATAAATCGGGGGTAAACTGTATACGGTGAAAGTCAGCTTCTAAGCCTTGCGCTAATGCGTTAACTGCGCGCGTTTTAGCTAAACCCGGTGGACCTTCTACAATTAAGTGTCCATTGGCAAGTAAGGCAATAAGTAAATTTTCAACTAACGCTTCTTGTCCGACGATTTGTGAAGATAGATGTTGTTTTAAGGTAGAAAAGTGTTCAATTGCCATACGTATTATTTCTTTTATTTGTTCGTTTTAAGGTGAAATTTAGCTTGCTCATCAATGTTGCCCCGTAATAAATAGCGCTTTGGAGCATATTTAAGCTAAGAAAAAACTTACTAAAAAATTAAGCTAGTATTTTATATAAGGTTTTTGATAAAGAAAACAAGTGATACGTAACAAAATCTTAACTATATGTGAATTCAGAGCCTTTTATTTAACAACTTTAGTGGCACTAATGATTGAATTTTTTTATCAGTTCGTTAGAATCAAGTAATAAAGTAGAGGTCTGACCTCTTTAGATTCCATAATAAATAACCATATAACAAAGTGTTTGGAGCAATAAATGACAATGAAAAGACTAACTACTTCAACGGGTGAACGCATCGCTATTGTCGCGGGATTGCGTACACCCTTTGCTAAACAAGCGACGGCATTTCATGGCGTACCTGCAGTTGATTTGGGGAAAATCGTTGTTAACGAACTATTGCAAAAGCATGATGTTGACCCAGCAATCATTGATCAGCTGGTCTTTGGTCAAGTTGTTCAAATGCCTGAAGCGCCAAACATTGCGCGTGAAATAGTGCTAGGTACAGGTATGAACGTGTCTACAGATGCCTATAGTGTTTCTCGTGCCTGTGCGACAAGTTTCCAATCAACCGTGAATGTTGCTGAGTCAATTATGGCAGGGCATGTTGATGTTGGTATTGCTGGTGGTGCTGATTCATCTTCGGTTGCACCTGTTGGTGTCTCGAAAAGACTTGCACGTACTTTAGTTGATCTCACTAAAGCCAGAACGTTAGGCCAAAGATTGTCACTCATTAGCCGACTGGGTTTAAAAGATTTATTACCTGTATCTCCAGCAGTTGCTGAATACTCGACCGGTATCTCTATGGGAGAAACGGCAGAGCAGATGGCCAAGACCTATCAAATTTCTCGTCAAGAGCAGGATGCGTTAGCCCATAGATCACATACTTTAGCTACGCAAAGTTGGCAAGAAGGTAAATTAGCCGGTGAAGTGATGACAGCACATGCCGAGCCTTACAAAAATTTTATTGATAAAGATAACTGTATCCGCGAAAATTCTGTTTTAGAAAGTTATGCTAGATACAAGGCGGTATTTGAGCGTAAACATGGTTCGGTTACCGCAGCGACAAGTACACCACTAACAGATGGTGGTGCCGCTATATTGTTGATGCGTGAAGGACGTGCCAAAGAGCTTGGCTATAAACCACTAGGATATATTCGCAGCTTTGGCTTCGCAGCCATTGATGTTTGGCAAGATATGTTAATGGGGCCAAGTTATGCCACACCTATTGCACTGCAACGTGCAGGTATGAATTTAGCTGATTTAGACTTAATTGAAATGCATGAAGCATTTGCCGCGCAAGCATTAGCAAATATGAAGATGTTTGGCAGCACTAAGTTTGCAAAAGAACAACTAGGCCGTGACAAAGCCATTGGTGAAATCGATATGGATAAATTTAACGTGATGGGTGGCTCACTTGCTTATGGCCATCCATTTGCTGCAACCGGTGCAAGACTTATTACCCAAACACTGAATGAATTAAACCGTCGAGGTGGTGGTGTTGGGTTAACAACCGCTTGTGCTGCTGGTGGTTTAGGCGCAGCTATGATTGTGGAGACAGATTAATGAGTGAAACAACGAAAAAAGATGATAGCCAAGAAAAAGCTGTAGCGTCAACAAACCCAGTAGTACAGAGTGCATTTACCTTAAATCGACAAGACAATGGTATTGCTCATCTTGTTATCGATGTTGTTGATGAAAATGTTAATACCTTAAAAGCTGAGTTTGCCGAGCAAATTAATGCCGTGCTTGCTGATATTAAAGCAGATAAAACGATTACAGGTATTGTACTTTGCAGCGGTAAGCAAGACTCCTTTGTTGCTGGCGCCGATATTAATATGCTTGATGCGTGTCAAAGTCGTGAAGAAGTGGTGGCACTATCTAGACAGGGTCAGAGGATTTTTTCTCAACTAGAGCAACTCGCTATTCCAATTGTTGCGGCTATTGATGGCGCGTGTTTAGGTGGCGGTCTAGAGCTTGCTATGGCATGTCATGCCAGAGTGTGTACGGATAATCCTAAAACGGCTTTAGGTTTACCAGAAGTACAACTTGGTTTATTACCCGGTAGTGGTGGCACGCAACGTTTGCCTAAATTAGTTGGCTTGCAAAAATCTCTCGATATGATGCTTACCGGTAAGCAATTGCGCGCTAAGCAGGCATTAAAAGCTGGTTTGGTTGATGATGTAGTGCCAAGTAGTGTGTTATTAGCGGTTGCTGAGCAAAAGGCGATTACTTTAGGACAACGTGGTAAAAAATCAGTTCAACGTAAACAAGGCGTTGTTGATAAGTTACTGGAAAATAATAGCGTTGGTCGTAACATTGTTTATCAACAAGCACAAAAAACTGTACAAGCGAAAACCCAAGGAAACTACCCAGCCCCTGCTAAGATCATTGATTGTGTGCGTACAGGTATTGAATTTTCTGCAGAGAATGGCTATCAAATTGAAGCAGAGCATTTTGCCGATTTGGTGATGAGCGATGAGTCTGCTCAATTACGGCAATTATTTTTTGCCACAACAGCAATGAAAAAAGAGCAAGGTGTTGCTGATGTGATGCCCGAGAAAATAACGAAGGCAGGTGTTTTAGGTGGCGGCTTAATGGGCGGCGGTATTGCTTTTGTAACCGCAACAAAAGCTAAAGTACCTGTGCGTGTTAAAGATATTAACCACAAAGGCATTAGCCAAGCATTAAAGTACAGTTTTCAAGTACTCAATAAAAAAGTTAAACGCCGCTTTATCTTAAACAGTGAAATGCAAAAGCAGTTAGCAATGATCACAGGTAGCGTTGAGTATACTGGCTTTAAAGCACTAGATATTGTTGTTGAAGCTGTGTTTGAAGATCTGACGCTAAAACAGAACATGGTGGCTGAAGTTGAAGAGCACGGCCACGATAAAACTATTTTTGCCAGTAATACTTCTAGTTTACCTATTGGAAAAATTGCCGCAAAAGCTAAGCGCCCTGAAAATGTTATTGGTTTACATTACTTTTCTCCGGTAGATAAAATGCCATTAGTGGAAATTATTCCTCATGAGAAAACCTCTGATCAAACTATTTCAACTACAGTAGCGTTTGCTAAAAAACAAGGCAAAACGCCTATAGTGGTGCAAGATAAAGCCGGTTTTTATGTTAACCGTATTTTAGCGCCATACATGAATGAAGCTGCTATTTTATTATTAGCAGGTGAACCTGTAGATAAAATTGATAAAGCACTGGTAAAATTTGGTTTTCCGGTAGGTCCAATGCAGTTACTTGATGAAGTTGGTATTGATGTCGGCGCTAAAATAGGACCAATTTTACAAGCAGATTTAGGAGAACGTTTTGCTGCTCCTGCTGCCTTTGATAAGTTACTTAATGATGGTCGTTTAGGTAAAAAAGCCAATAAAGGTTTTTATCTTTATCAAAAGCAGAGTCTTGTTAAAACCATTCAAAACACTGCGAAGGGGATTAAATCGGGCAGCAAACAAGTCGATGAAAGCATTTACCGTTTATTGTCGATTAAACCTCAAGGTAGTTTATCAGCAACAGAAATTAGCAAGCGTTGTACTTATATGATGCTAAATGAAGCGGCGCGTTGTGTTGATGAAGGCATTGTCAGAAATGCAAGGGATGGCGATATTGGTGCTATCTTTGGTATTGGTTTCCCGCCATTTTTAGGTGGACCATTACGTTATATCGATAAGGTTGGCGCTAAATCGGTTGTTGCTCAGTTAAGCCAGTGGGCAGAGCAACATGGCGAACGTTACGCTCCTTGCCAAGCATTAGTGTCAATGGCTGAAAATGATGAAAGCTATTATCCGAAAAACGGCTAATAATAATGTTTAAGCTAGCTCTAGAATTTTCTCGGGCTAGCTTTAATAAATTCATCCATATCTTTTACCTTTTCTCCTTTAGGTATATTTACCTCCTCAAGCTGTTCACTTTCTGAGTATAAAATAAACCTATCAGGTTGGCTTTGAGCAATGAGCTGTTCTTTTAAGAAGGTTTTTACCTGCGCTAAGCTTAAGTCTAAAACAGCTTGTAATAACTTTTCTTTTTGAATAAACGCTTCATCCTTATTGCAGATAGCAGCCCAAAATCGTTGACTTTTAATGCGTAAGTTTTGATCTTTTTCTTGTAACTGACTCGCTAAACCTTGTGCTAAGTTTTGCCATTCTTGTTCACTAATATCGCTGAGTAAATTGATACTGTCAGTAATAAATTCGTCCATAGCTTGCGCCAAAACAAACGCATCGCTGTGCGGAGACTGAATATAAAATGCAATACCCGGGTAGGAGTTAATCGGCACATAGCCGACACCGACTAAATAACCATATTGCTTTTCAGTGCGCATTTGTTGGAAAAACAACGGTGATAATAGGTGACTGGTAATCATCGTTAGGGCAACTGTTTGGTCATCTTTTTGCTTGAATGGCGTGTAAATTACACAGGCATGATCATGCTCTGGTAAGCTTATCGGTAAAAGTAGCGTCTCTTTGTCACTAATATCCGTGACCGGACATTGCATCGCATACTTGTTATCCATATCCGAACTAAAAGCATTCTCTATCGAATTACAAAGCTGCAAGGCATGCTCAGTTAACCAGTTGCCATGAATCAATACTTCAAGTGTCACTTGTTTGAAAAGTTTCTGGCTAAATTCTTGATATTGTTCAAAAGTAACTTGGCTCATCGCATTAGCTAATAACTTACTACTTGGATTATTAGGTTGCATCACCGAGCTAAGTGCGGCAAAAAGTTGTGAGATAGATTTACTCTTTTCACTATTTTGCCAATATTTGATCAACTGTGTTTTAAAAAGATTAAAGTGTGCTTCAGACACTTGATGATTCTTTAATCTTTGTAATAGCTTGTTGAGTAGCAAATGCTGATTTTCACTATAGCCTGATACTTGTACGGTAACACCGCCCTGGTGAGCATAAAGGTGATAATGAATACCGGCTAATTCGGCTTGGTAATTCTCTTCAATCACAGTATCTGTATATAAATCAACAAATAAACGTGTCATAGCAGTATTTGCCACGCTTGCGACAACAAATGGTGAATCGATACCAATATAGAGGTAACCCTTGGGAACTTTAAAGGTATGATCTTGTTTATACCAAGCAACGAGTCCATTTTTATTAAGGATTTTTTCAGGAATATCGGTTAGTTGCTGATTTGAAACTTGTTCGCTTGGATAAACCTTGGGTGTTTTGACGATATAAGGGTTTGCTTCAGGTAAAAAAAGATTATCAGTATGCATTTGTTCAGATGCGTTAATGTTTCGCCAGCTTGCGAGCTGCTGCTCTGGGATAACTTCAACATGATAAGGCACCTGATACCAAAAACTGTTTTTAGAAAAGTGATTCTGCTGACTGACATGTAATAAGCGCATATTATCGACATGTAAATCATCTAATAGTTTTCTTATGTTCTCCCTAGACATTCCTAACATTATATAGTCACCGAAAATATAATGTTCTTGCGGGTAATGCTGCATATTAATGACAAGCTGACTGACGCTGTCTAGTGGGCGCATTTTTTCATGGTAAGTGAAGGCTAAATTACTGATCTTTTGCTTTTCTTGATAGTAGTGCTCAGCTATTTCAGTATTTTTAAGTAGATTAATGTATGCCATCACAATATCTACCACCTCATTAAGGTGAGATTCCCCTAACTCTGTTAAGGAAATACTGATATTAAAGTCTTTAAAGTTTGAACCATTTATCCCTGCGCCTGCGGTTAATGCGAAGGCCCACTGATGCTTTTTAAGTAAAGATAAAATACTGCCTTCACCCTCATGACCTAATAAATAAGCAAGAATTGATTCTGGTTTATCTTGGTAATATTGATCAATGCTGTCCATGGCAAAGCTTAAAATTAATTGATGATCATTTTTAACAGGACAGACATTAATTTTTATTTTTTGATTTTTCGCTAAATACAGTGGCTGCGCTATTTGAGGCAAGGGGGTTTCGGCAGGCTTAATTGGCGCAAAGTATTGCTCTGCTAGCGTGTGAAGCTCAGCTAAGGGCTGAGGCCCTTCAATTGCCAGGGTCATATAGTGAGCGCGGTAATAACGTTCAAAAAATGCTTGTACTTCTTTGCTGATATTTTTTCCATCTCTATCAGCTAACGTATCAAGGTTACCGACAGAAAATTGTGAAAATGGGTGTTTAGGGTTAACAGTATCTTTATGAACATCATATAAACGCCTGATGTCATCTTTTAACTTTAAAGTAAATTCAGCATCTATATTCTCACGTTCACTGACAACAAACTCATCAGCAAGTAATGGAGAAATGAAAAACTCACTGAAACGCTCTAGTGCCAAATCAAAATGTTCTGCGCCAATATCAAAAAAGAAACACGTGTGTTCAGTACCTGTCCATGCGTTATGGTTGCCACCGTGCTGACTGATGAATTTTTGATATTCACTGCCATCGGGAAAGTTTTCTGTACCTAAAAACAACATGTGTTCTAAAAAATGCGCTAATCCTTGTCGGTCTTTGGGATCATTAAAATGGCCGACATTAACAGCTAGGGCTGCTGCAGATTTTGAGCTTTCATCATTATGAATGAGCAGTACTCTTAAACCGTTGTCTAGAGTAACTGGTTGATATTGTTTTAAATCATTGGGACTTTGCTTCAACACTAAGGCTCCTAAGAACACTTTAAACAGCAAAGCGTATGACGAGAAAATGGATAGTAAATGAAAATAACAGGGAGATAATGCAATTCCTTAATTACTTTAAGGAATAAAAAAAGCCTATTTATTCTTAACTGTTGTTACTAAAGCGAGTTTATTTCTATTACTATAGCCGCAAAAATAACTCAGACTCAATACTTTAGCTTAAATAATGGTAAAAAAGTTAGCGATTGTGAGCGTCTGGGTACATAACAGCTAAGTTTTCGGTGAGAGAAACAATGCAACTATTTATCATGCGTCATGGTGAAGCTCAAAATTTTATTGGGCAAGGAACCCTTGACGACAGCCAAAGAGCATTAACAAGTGCTGGAAAAAAAGAAGCACAAACCATGGCTGACTGGTTTGAGCAAAATCAAATATCCCCTAAGCAAGTTTTCGTTAGCCCCTATGTTCGTGCCCAACAAACATGCGGCATTGTAACCGCTACTATGCAAACCTTAATAACTACGTTAGATTTTATTACGCCATCGGGCAATGCTAAACAAGTCCATGATTATATTGATGGTGTTTGTAGTGACAGTGCACTTGATTTAGCGCAGCAAAATTTATTAATTGTTTCTCATATGCCGTTAGTCAGTTATTTGGTTGCTGAGTTAACTCAATCTGAGAATGCGCCTATTTTTGCTACAGCGGGTATCGCGCAAATAAATTATGATGTTCAAACGATGAAAGGGGAGTTAGTGGCTATGATCTCCCCAAGTGATTTTAATTAGACGCTTCGATTACCTTGTCGCTAATAATATTGTTCAGTATTGATAAATCAAAGTAAGTTAAGTAATTTAATCTCGATTAAACTTATCTTTTAATTCTATTAACGCCAATAAAGCGCCATTGCCTCCCCATTCTAATGGCGCTTGGTGAAAAGCCATCACATCAGGGTGTTGTACTAACCAGTGCGGCACTTTGTTTTTCAAAATGTGTGAACCGATGCCATGAACAATGCAAATACATTGTGCATGTTCTTTTTGGCAAGCATGTAAAAGTGCAGCTAACTCTTTCTTCGCTTGATGTTGGTCTAGTCCATGTAAATCAAGAATTAAGTCCGGCGCATAATGGCCTCGGCGTAAGTTTTTTACTTCAAAACTATCAACGCCTTCACGAACATACTTCATCGGACCTTGTTGGTTAAGATCAGGTTCAAATTCATCAGAAAAATGAAATTGTGCAACAGCTCTATTTGCCTTGTTTCCTGCTTGGTCATTTTTTAGTGAAGTGTTAGACTTGTGGCCAGTTTTATTTAATCTAACTGTATCATGAACCAGTGGTTTTACTTGATTTGTCGCGGCGGCAAAAAGTTGCTTATCATCAGAGGGTAGCTCATCGGCTATATCAGCTGATTTTTTTAGCGCAGTAGACTGTTTCGCTCGTCGGTTTTTATCAGCCAGTTCTTTTTCTTGGCTTCGTAACTCGGCTCTTATCGAGGATAAGTCTGATTTTAAGGCTTTATTTTTCATCAGCGCAGTTTAAAACATTTCGAGTTGAATAAAAATAGCTTAATTATCTACTTTACCAGTAAAATAGCGTAGTAAGTTATAGCGCATTAGATGAAGCGCATTAGGTAAAAATATAGTTAACAGAAAAATTCAAAAGAAAGATCGTATTTATATAAGGAATACCCGGTGAGCGAAACTAACTTCGACCCTATAGCAGAGCAATTACATACCATTGCTGATTTTTGTCGTTACGGCGCAACCTTGTTTAATCAGGCTGAGTTGTTTTATGGTCATGGTACTGATAATGCCTTGAGTGAGGCGAATACGCTCGTTATGTATGCCTTGTCTTTGTCAGAAGACATGAGTGAGCAAGTAATGAATTGCCGATTAATCACTCAAGAAAAGCAACAAGTTTTAGCGCTGTTTGAACAACGAGTTAACACGCGGCTACCTGTAGCTTATATCACCAACTTAGCATACTTTGCTCAATTACCTTTTTATGTCGATGAACGGGTGTTAGTACCGCGTTCGCCAATTGGTGAGCTCATAGAACAACATTTTACCCCTTACTTTAGTCAGCAAGAACCACCTGGAAGAGTGTTAGACTTATGCACTGGCAGTGGTTGTATTGCGATAGCTTGTGCAAGTTATTTTCCTGATGCAGAGGTAGATGCAGTTGATTTATCTATTGATGCGTTAAATGTTGCTCAGATGAATATTGAAAACCATGGTTTAAGCGAACAAGTTATTCCAATTCAATCTGATGTTTTTTCTGGGGTTGTTGGACAAAAATATGATTTAATTGTCTCTAACCCTCCCTATGTTGATCAAGAGGATATTGACAGCTTACCCACTGAATTTACCCATGAGCCAGAAATGGGCTTAGGGTGTGGCGAAGATGGTTTAGATATTGTCAGAGTAATATTGGCAGAAAGTGCTCAACACTTAACTGACAATGGCATACTCATTTGTGAAGTAGGTAATTCACAATATCATGTCGAGGCAGTTTATCCAGAAGTCGACTTTACTTGGTTGGAGTTTGAGCGTGGTGGTCACGGTGTATTCATGTTAACTAAGGCGCAATTAACACAGCATAGTGAGTTATTTAAGGCTGCTGTACTTAGTCAGTAATTGTTAAAATATAATCAAATAGTCAATAGCCCAGCTTAAAAAATCGCGGGCGAGTAAAATTAAATAATAGGCGGTAATGTTAAATGTCAGGTAATACCTTCGGAAAATTATTCACAGTGACATCCTTTGGTGAAAGTCATGGTTTAGGTTTAGGCGCAATTATTGATGGTTGTCCTCCGGGATTAGCGTTATCTGAGGAAGATTTACAAATAGACTTAGACAGACGTCGACCAGGCACTTCTCGCTACACCACCGCGCGTCGTGAAGCAGATGTTGTTAAAATTATGTCGGGGGTTTTTGAAGGGAAAACAACAGGAACACCTATTGGTTTACTGATTGAAAATACCGATCAGCGCTCAAAAGATTACGGTAATATCGCGCAAAGCTTCCGACCAGGACATGCTGATTATACTTACTGGCAGAAATATGGTTTACGTGACTACCGTGGCGGTGGACGTTCATCTGCACGCGAAACGGCTATGCGTGTAGCAGCGGGTGCCGTGGCTAAGAAATATTTAGCTGAGAAATTTGGCATGACTATTCAAGCCTGTGTTACCCAAATAGGTGATATTTGTGCAAGTGGTCCTGAAGGGCAACCTTTTGATGTTAACTCGGTAGACTGGAATAGCGTTGAAGAAAATCCGTTTTTCTTCCCTGATAACAGTAAACTTGAGCAACTTGATGAACACTTGAGAGACATTATCAAATCAAAAGACTCTATTGGCGCAAAAGTTACTGTCGTGGCAACGAATGTACCTGTAGGGTTAGGCGAGCCAATTTTTGACCGCCTAGATGCCGATATTGCTCATGGCTTAATGAGTATCAATGCCGTGAAGGGAGTTGAGGTTGGTGATGGTTTTGCTGTTGTTAATCAACGTGGCTCCGAGCATAGAGATGAATTAACCCCAGAAGGTTTTAGCACAAACCATGCAGGTGGCGTGTTAGGTGGTATTTCATCAGGACAGCAAATTATTGCTCACTTAGCGTTGAAGCCAACATCAAGTATTGGTGTTAGTGGTAAAACCGTTGATTTAACAGGTGAAGCCACTGATATTATCACTAAAGGGCGTCATGATCCTTGCGTTGGTATTCGTGCGGTACCGATTGCAGAAGCCATGCTTGCTTTGACCTTAATGGACCACTTTTTGCGTCATCGTGGGCAAAATGCTGACGTTCAGTGTAATACGCCAAATATAGAGTCATAAAAACGACCACTACAAACCTTTTCAAATAAATAGCTTACCTAATATAGTTAACACAATACTATAATCCCTAGGGTAAGCTATTTAATTCCTTGCTATCATACCCTCACCTTAAGTTAATGACTGATTTAGGGTATTCTTTGTTTATCATCCTCTAAAGGTTAATTTTTTGACACTGTTTAACCCAATGTTTACTCGACTTTCTTCGAGTTATTTTTTTTACTTTGCGCTCCTTGGTTTAATTTCACCTTACCTGGCCGTTTTTCTTGATGGAAAAGGGTTTGATTCAAGACAAGTAGGTGAAATTCTTGCCATTATCACTGCAACTAAGATAATTGCTCCTAGCTTATGGGCGGTGCTTGCAGATAAATCGGGCAAGCCTTTATTTATCATTCGACTAGGTGCTTTTCTTGCGCTGGCAAGTTTTGTCATGCTTTTCTGGATTAGTCAGTATTGGCCAATAACGTTTTGTTTAGCATTATTTACCTTGTTCTGGACCGCGATTTTGCCACAACTTGAAGTCCATGCGTTAACTACGCTGCGCCGAAGCAGTAAGATTTATGCGCGAGTGCGGTTGTGGGGAAGTTTGGGTTTTGTGGTCATTGCTATTATTGCAGGTGAAGCAATGAGCTCACTTGGCTATGATTTTTTTACTGTTATTGGTTTAATCATTCTTGGTTTTCTATTTTTCAGTACTTTACAACTTCGCCCAATAAAAATAGCTAATTCATTACCAACAAACGCCAGTGAGCTCGAGCCCATTCGCAGTAAATTGCTTGATGGTCGCTTTGTGTGTTTCTTCATTGCGGGTTTACTGCTGCAAATCAGCTTTGGTCCATACTATGGGTTTTTTGCCTTATTTCTAAATGATGCAGGCTATTCAGGTTTAGCTGTTGGTTTAATTATTTCAATAGGTGTGGTTGCAGAAGTTGTCGCTTTTATTTTTATGGGCACTGTTTTCAGGCACTTTTCTTTAAAATCATTGTTGGTTTTTAGTATTGGTATTAGTGGTGTTCGTTGGATATTGACGCCTATAGTTGTTGATTCAGTTTTGCTACTTTGCTTAATCCAGTTGCTGCATGCGGCTAGCTTTGCCATATATCACAGTGCTAGTATGGAGTTTATTTCAAGGCACTTCCCACAAGCTCAGCAAAGTCGAGGGCAGGGGATTTACCTTGGTGGTGTTTACGGTATTGGTGGGGCAATTGGAGCTTACCTGACAGGCGTTCTGTGGCTAGATGGTTTAGGGGCATTTGATGCATTTTTTGTTGCTGGTATAAGTGCGTTAATTGGCGGCGGAATTATGTTGTTCAGTAAAAAGTAACATGATTGCAGCTTAAAAAAGACGTAAACTCGCTTTAAAGTTTTCAGCCAGCTTTAAAAAACTAAAACTAAAACTAAAACTAAAACTAAAAGTTAATAGGGATTAATATGAAAAGATTACTACTTAGTAAGTTTAACGCGATGGTATTGGCCTTATCGTGTTTATTGATGGCACAATCTCATGCTGCAGATATTAGTCAAACACAACTACAGCAGTTAATGAAAAGTAATCAAGAGATTGTCATTCTTGATGTAAGAACCGCAGAAGAATTCGCGAAAGGGCATATAGCAAATGCAGTGAATATTTCCCATGATGAGCTTGATACACGGCTTTTGGAATTAACCAATGCTAAAGATAAGCAAGTAGTGATTTATTGCCGTTCAGGTCGAAGAGCAGAAGTCGCGAGAAAACTATTAAGCGAGCAAGGCTTTAAGCATTTAGATCATCTTTCAGGCGACTTTAATGCATGGACCGACAAGAACTTACCTGTTGTAGTAAAATAAGCCACGGGTAAGTTACTTCTTACTGCATATATCTAATGCGGCATGGTTTTAATTGGAAATCATATGTCCAGCACTGAAATAATATTAAGCATAAAAGCCACCATTTAAAGGTTAATGCCGATCAGTTAAGATAATTTAACGATCAGTTGACCGATCTTCAGGTTAGTATATAAAGGCTTCTGAATTTATTCAGGAGCCTTTTCTTTTGCAACTT
>Ga0105348_1000733_pt1 | contig 23833 bp, 16 predicted proteins | sample EN8Hudsemesocosm_2_FD_83504 | JGI IMG/M metagenome (GOLD analysis project Ga0105348, IMG submission 83504) | Methane-oxidizing microbial communities from mesocosms in the Hudson Canyon - EN8C Hudson Canyon | ecosystem: Environmental > Aquatic > Marine > Cold seeps | place: Hudson Canyon... | reverse complement strand
GTGACTGCTTTAAAGACGTCTACGACATCACTCGACTATAAGGTGGAAGTGAGTTAATCAGAATATTGCCATAACGGCGTGTTAATAGTCGGTTATCCAGAATGGTGATTTGGCCTGTATCCTGTTCAGTTCGGATCAATCGACCGCAGGCTTGTATCAACTTTAAACTAGCATCAGGTACTGAGACTTCCATGAAAGGGTTTCGTCCTTGCGATTCCAGCCACTCACTAATACTTTCTTCCAGCGGGTCATTGGGCACTGAGAATGGAATTTTTGCGATCATCACATGCGTGAGGTAGTCACCCGGTAAATCAACACCTTCCGATAGAGAGGCTAGCCCAAATAAAATACTACGCTCACCTTTATCAATTTTAGCTTTATGCTTTTTGATTAATTCCTGCTTGCTGAAGTCATCTTGTGTCATGATGTCTTCTCGTATATCACGCTCTACCTGATAACACACATCATTCATTTGACGGCGAGAACTAAACAACACTAACACCGCTTTATGATCACCCATCCATTTGGCGAAATTACCGGAAATTTCTTGGGTGTGGGCTTCAGGCTGGCCGGCAGAAGCCTCCATATTAGGAATTAACAAGCTGGCCACATTTTGAAAATCAAAGGGGCTTTGTACCTGATGATAAACAGAGCCTTTGGGTAAACCCGCTTTCTGACTCAGACGATCAAATTTACCAATAGCGGTGAGTGTCGCTGAGGTTAAAACGGCCGCGTAGCATTTCTTCCATAGCTCTTCATGTAACAAACCACCAGCACTTAAAGGGCTACCAAAAAGCGAGATATCCGCCTGGTTTTCATATTCACGATAGACTAACCAACGTGCATTTGGCACGCCATCAGCTTTTTGTTCTTTGCCATAGAACATCCACAAAGCATGTAGGTTTTCGGCACGATTACACAAGCTCCCAAACACAGGAAACCATTGCTCGCCTTCTTCACGCGACAAACCGCAGTCGGACTTTTCATCAACGGCTTTGGTTACTTCTGAGCGAATATCATCCAATAGCCGACACAAACTGGCAAACATGACTTTTAATTCACCCGCCATTTCCAGGAGCGCGTCAGGAACAATCGCTTGTTTGAAGCGATAACGTCGCACACCACCGGTCTCTTCTTCATCCCAATCAGTAGCTTCTATCAAGAAGTCATAAGTTCGTGTTAACCACTCATGTATGTGGATGGAAACTTCCGAAATTTCCGCAATATGACGTCCCAAAAAATTCCCTTGTCCCAAATAAGGCCCAAACTCGACCATAACCTTACTCAATGATTTCAACCAGGTATCGGCACTTTTTAAACCGCCGTTCACCGTAAAATGATTCAAGGCCTTATCGGCTAAATGATGAGCTTCATCCAGCACCAAAATAGAAGACTCGGGTGCAGGTAATAATACCCCTCCCCCCAAGGCTAAATCAGATAATAACAGGTCATGATTGACAACAATTACATCCGCTTCATCCCAGGTTTTTCGCGTTTCATAATAGGGGCAGGAATTGAAATAGCTGCAGCGACGTTTCGAGCACTGCTGGTTATCGGTAGAGATGGAGCGCCAGATATCATTTTCAATAACACTTTCCCAGGTATCCCGGTCACCATCCCATTTACCGGAGGCATAGCTGGATAAAAACACTTCCAGCTCTGACTTATCAACTAACTGTGAATCCCCTTGCATCATGAATAAAGGCAAGGCACTTTGCTCACTACCAGTACTTTCAAGTTGCTGATCTAATTTACTTAAGCAAATATAGCGGCCACGCCCTTTAGCCAAAGTGTAATTAAAATCTAGGCCAGAATACTTGGCCAGTTCTGGTAAATCTTTGCTCATCACCTGTTCTTGCAAGGCCGTAGTCGCCGTAGAGATTATCACTGTGCGGCCTTCTTCAAGCGCTAAAGGTAAAACTGAAATTGAATAAGCCAGGGTTTTACCCGTCCCCGTTCCAGCTTCTACCACACACACTGAAGGCGGTGACTTGCGTAAACCTTGGCCGTTTTCTTCGATAGAGCCTAAATACTTGGCAATTTCGGCAATCATCACCCGCTGGCCATATCGAGGGCGAAAGCCTTCCCGGTCGGTAAATTTACGGTAGGTTGATTGGATTAATTTTTTCTGGTTTTCACTGAGCATAAAAAGAGAGGGTTGTATTGAAAATAAAGCCGCTATCATACCCCAACTGTAAAGCAATAGCTTCAATCGCCCCCATAGAACAGTATTTATGATGAAACACTACTGTTTCATACTAGTAATGGGTATATTGAAACCCCGAATTTAGCTTCACAAGGTATTAAGTATGAGCCAAGCAGTACTTTCTTCAACAGATAAAATTCTCGTCACACTCTCGAATCATATTGCCCAAATCACTATTAACAACCCGCCGGCGAATACCTGGGATAGAGAAAGCTTAAATGGGCTTCGAAGTGTTATTGAGCAACTAAATTCAATGCCAACAATTACTGCGCTGGTGATACACGGACAAGGTCAAAAATTCTTTTCTGCCGGCGCAGATCTGAATCAATTCGTAGAGGGGGACAAAACTAAAGCGGCTGATATTGCCAAATGCTTTGGAGCCGCCTTCGAAGCACTTGCCAATTTTAATGGCGTCTCCATCGCAGCGATCAATGGCTATGCCATGGGTGGCGGTTTGGAGTGCGCACTCGCTTGCGATATGCGTGTTATTGAGCAGCAAGCTCAAGTTGCTTTACCTGAAGCGAGTGTCGGTTTATTACCCTGCGCTGGAGGGACACAGCGCTTATCTTGGTTAATTGGTGAAACATGGGCCTGTAAAATGATTTTATTAGGAGAACGCATGAATGCGGCAACAGCCCTGCAAACTGGCTTAGTTATCGAGCAAGTTGAAACAGGCCAATCACTTGAGCGCGCCTTGGTTTTAGCTGAAAAAATAAACCGCCAAAGCCCTGATGCTATTCGCGCGAGTAAACGTTTATTAAACCAGGCGCGTGAATCAGCGATTCAAATAGGTCTTGAAGCAGAGCGTAGTGAGTTTATCGATTTAATTGGTGAAAAAAATCAATTAGAAGGCACCAATTCATTTTTGGAGAAGCGCAGCCCTAAGTGGTCAAATTAACGTAAACTTATTTTGAAATTACAACACTGGAAATTACAATACAGAGAGAAGAGTGAAGTATGAGCAAAGAAGTCCAGCAAGAAAGCTTAGTTATTAGTGAGTTAGATGCCAGTACTGGAAAAATTGGCTTACTAAAACTGAATTCTGAAAAAAAATTAAACAGCTTAACCCTATCCATGGTTGAAGCTATGTCGACACAACTTTCTACCTGGGAAGTTGATGAGAATATAGCGGTCATTGTATTAATGGGCGCTGGCGATAAAGCATTTTGTGCTGGCGCTGATATTCAAGAATTATATCAATCAGCAATTTCATCCCCAGGCGGGCCTTGTATAGAAGGGGAAGCTTTTTTCCAGCAGGAATACCAACTTAATTACCAAATACATACCTATTCTAAACCAATCATTTGCTTGGGCAATGGTATTGTGATGGGTGGTGGCTTAGGCCTAATGGCGGGTGCCAGCCATCGTGTGACAACAGAGTCAAGCTACATTGCCATGCCTGAAATTACCATTGGACTTTTTCCGGATGTTGGTGCGACTTATTTTTTAAATCAAATTCCCTACAACCTAGGTGTATTCTTTGGCTTAACCGGTGCCAGTATTAATGCACGGGATGCAATTTATACCCGATTGGCTGATTATGTCATGCCCTGGTCGGCACACACAGAACTACTAAAAAATATTCAAAGCATTGATTGGCAGCTTTCAGACTCTCAGAAGAATCATGTATTGGTCGACGAGCAATTACGTGCACTGTCCTTTGATGACAAAGCAATAGCAAGACTAATGCCTTCTAAAATACAGATGCATCATGCCTTTTTAGAAAAAATTTGTTTGCATAAATCACTGGCAGAAGTTCTGTATGAAATTTATCAATATGCAGAGGATGACCCTTGGTTCAACAAAGCCAAATTAGCCGTCGCACATGGTTCACCTCTATCATCGGTTTTAATCTATGAACAATTAAGACGTCATAGACACACAAATTTAGAGGAAGCTTTCTATTCTGAATTTCAATTGGCGACCAACGTTATCCGTCACCCTGAATTTTCAGAAGGGGTACGTGCGTTACTGATCGACAAAGATAAATCACCTGAATGGCAGTTTAAACATTTTAGCGAGGTATCCTGTACCTTACTTGAACATTTTTTCAGCGCCCCTTGGATAAAAAACCCACTTGAGATTTGTTAAGCCAACCCAGCATATACGCTTCCCTTAAGCCAATTTTCTAACTCTTTTACGGGAAGCGGCTGGCTTAGCAAATACCCCTGAATCACATCACAATTTAATGTCTGAAGTAAGGACTTTTGTTCATCAGTTTCAACCCCTTCAGCGACCACAGATAAACCCAAGTTATGCGCCAGACCCACAATACCTTGTACAATAGAAATATCATCCTGATCGCCTGGCAGATCCTTGATAAATGCCCTGTCAATTTTTAAAGTATCTATCGGGAAACGCTTTAAATAACTTAGTGATGAATAGCCCGTACCAAAATCATCAATTTCCAGTATTACGCCTAACTGCCGTATCTGTTCCATTTGCTCAATAATGGCTTCGCTTGTGCCTAAGAGTGTGTTTTCAGTGATTTCAAGTATCAAGTTTGAAGGCTTTATTTTTGTACTTTCAATCACTTGACTAACCTTTGAAAATAACTCGCCCGACTCTAACTGCTCACTCGCAACATTCACCGATACACTAAATTCACTAATCCCTAGCGCAATCCACCTTACTTGTTGCGAACAGGCCTCTAATAATACCCAATCACCAATTTCATTAATTAAGCCGCATTCCTCAGCTAGGGGAATAAATTCCATTGGCGGGATCAAACCACGCTCTGGATGCTCCCACCTGATCAACGCTTCAACACCACGGGTCTTACCCAATTTGAAATCAAATTGAGGTTGGTAGTATAAAACGAGCTCACCATTCTCTAGCGCCAATTTTAACTCTTGTTCCATTTCAATCTTTCGAATAGCTTCTGTTTCCATACCTTGCTCATAATACTGAAAACAGTTCCCCCCCTTCGCTTTGGCTCTAAATAATGCGGTATCCGCATGCTTCAACATAGAACCGATGTTATTACCATTATTAGGGTAAATCGCAATACCAATACTCGCATGGGAAAAAACCTGCATTTTCATAAAAGAAAATGGCCTTGATATCATCATCCTGATTTTTTCAGCTACCCCAATAACTACATCCGGAGAATGTACTCGATCAAGAATAATCGCAAACTCATCACCACAAATACGCGCTAATACATCACCTGAACGAATACAACCCTGTATACGTTGCGCCACTGTTTTGAGTAGCAAATCTCCTACTTCATGGCCCTGAGTTTCGTTCACTAAGGTAAATCTGTCCAGATCAATATAAAGTAGTGCTAATAAATGATTTGCAGTATAGGCGCGTTGAATAAGCTCACGTCCTCTTTCCAAGAAAAGCTCACGATTCGGTAAGTTTGTTAAGGCATCATAATAAGCCAACTGATACACTTTTCTCTCAGTCTGGCTGGATTGCAGCAAACGGTTAACGCGTTTACGCAGCAACATGAAATTAATGGGTTTAGGTATAAAATCGGTAGCCCCCGCGGCAAAGGCTTTTTCAATCGAATCTTCGTCATGTAAAGCGGTGACCATGATAATGATCGGTCTAGCAGTACTTGAAAGGTTTAAGATTTGTTGGCAGGCTTCAAAACCATCTATCCCAGGCATCATGGCATCCATTAGAATCATGTCAGGCATACTTTCCTGACACTTTTGCACAGCGTCCAGGCCATCACAGGCTTCAATCATGGCAAACCCGTCGCGTTCTAAAATTCCTTGTAAAGCGAAACGGGCGCTACGATCGTCATCCACTACCATAATTTTTTGTGAGACATCAACGGGGGAATGTAGAGATACTTTATTGGTAAAAAGTTCATCCTGAAGTGCGGCTTTTACTTCCTTATATTCATTGACAATTTCCAGAAGCAGTATATTTGCTTGTGCTAGATTTCCAGATGCAACCACTGCTTCAAGGTCAATACACAAGTTTGCCAAGGGGGCTGCATTAATATTCAGAGCAGCACCTTTTAAGCAATGAATGCCATGATTGATGGCACAGGTATCTTTATGCGCTAGATCATATTCCAGGCTTTCAATTAGTGAAGGGGTATCCTCCATGAAAACAATCAATATTTTAGAATATACCTCCCCCATTCGAGTACGCATCTCATGCATTTTATCAGTATCGATCGGGAATACCTTTGTCTGCTGAAGTATCTGCTGACGGTCAACATCTACTTCTGCTCTCCCCTCTACACTCATTGCTTCACTGACATCACGGTTCTGTAGCAATTCTTGCTTTGAAGCTAAGCTTATTTCCTTTTGCACAGGCGCGGTTAACCACAAAGCCATTTTTTCTTCCAGATCCTCAAACTTGAGTGGTTTTTCAACATAGTCATTCATACCTGCTGAAAAGCAGCGTTGTCGGTCAGACTGGTAGGTGTGCGCCGTCATGGCAAGAATAGGAATTTTATCTCCAGAGGCTTCATCTGCTCGAATAAGTTTCGTGGCTTCATAGCCATCCATCACTGGCATCAGACAATCCATCAAGATCATATCGAAAGACGATTCAGCTATTTTTTCAATCGCACCCTGACCATTTTCCACTAACTCAACCCAATACCCTAAGCGCTCCAGCATCGATTTTGCTACGATTTGATTGGTAGGGTTATCGTCAACAACCAATATACGCGTACTTTCTCTATGCTTTAAATCCGTAGTTTCAGATTCTTTGCTTTGTAGTACTTTGTCTTCACCTAATAGACGCTGTATTTCGCGCCGTAATGTCGCAGAGTCAACCACCGAAGATAGATACTTACAATGATAGGTATCCATCGCGGCTGTGTGACTTGCTAAAACACTGTCTTGTGACAAGTCATCACTTAAGACTAAAAACTTAACATGTTCTATCTCGTTAGCTGAACCAAAACTTTCAAGCTTAAAAGTACTCATTATTGGGTTATCAATAATCACCAAATCATAGGGCAACCGCCTTGCGAAAGACTTTTCCATCATAAAAGCAGCTTGTTCACAGGTCTCGGCATGTTGATGAAGACTGTGCCAACTTGTCAGTACTATAGAAAATACTTTATTACGAACATTATTAGTGCCGACAGTTAATATTCGTAAGGGTGACAATGGCGATAGTGCCTGATTCACAGGTTTTTCAAACAACTTGCTTTGGACCGATATGCCCATTGGTAAGGTGAAGTAAAAAGTACTCCCCTTGTTAACTTCACTCCTAACCCCAAGAACACCGCCCATCAAATTGATTAACTGCTCACTAATGGTTAAACCTAAGCCCGTGCCACCATAGGTTCGAGTGGTTGAACCATCCGCTTGTACAAATGAGTCAAAAATTCGTTTTTGTGCCTCTTTTGAGATACCAATCCCCGTATCTTCTACCTCAAACTTTAATTCTATTTTTTCTCCTGAAGAAACTTGTTCGACACGCACCATGACCATGCCTTGGTCGGTAAATTTAATGGCATTACCCACAAGGTTAAGCAGTATTTGTCGTAGTCGTCCGGAATCTCCTTTGATTGAATGTTTAATGCTAGGGTCAATCACGGCACTTAACATGACCTGTTTGGCATTGGACTGCAAAGCTAATAATTCTACTACATCGGTCACTAACTCACGTATACCAAAGTCTTCAATATGGAATTTCATCTTGCCTGATTCAATTTTAGAGAAGTCCAGAATATCATCAATCAGTAACAATAATGTTTGCGCCGAGCTTGTTGCAATACCCACATATTCTTTAGCTTGCGTATCAAGTTCGGCACTTTGAAGTAGTTGCAACATTCCGAGCACACCATTCATAGGTGTACGTAACTCATGGCTAACTGTCGCGGCAAATTCACCTTTTGCTTTGGCCATGTCGATCGCTTTATCCCTAGCAACAACCAGTTCATTTTCCCTGCTTTCTAACTCATTCATCATGGTGTTAAAAGCCTGTTCCATCAATAACAAGTCAACAGAACCTTCCAATTTAGCACGCACACGGATATTGCCCTGTTCCGCTTGACGCATATTTACAGCCAGTTGCTTTAAGGGCCGTAACAGACGGTTCGTCAAGATCAGTAGTAAAAGGAGCAATACAATCGATGAACCCAAAACTATCAATAAATTACTTTGCAGAATTTCACGATTCATGACGTGCAAGCTGTCTTTACTAATATTTACTTGCACAAAGCCAATATGTTCAGAAACAGGTGTCTGCGCAGAAAAGGGTGAGGACTCCTCTTGCTCCCACTCTCCGCTATATACTGGCATACTGAAGTGCCATGTATCTTCCAGTTCCACATATTCCAAACCATTCAGAGGCCAGGACGTAATATTTCTACCCGATTTTTTATCACCACCATGAAACAGTGAGGTATGGTTTTTATCATAAATGGCTACATTCGACACATCAGGAAAAGACAAGATAGATTTTGACGCATCACGCGCATTTTCGGTACTTTGGTACAACAAAGCCAGTTTACTTTGCTCGGCAAAGGTCTCGGTTATTTTTTTACCCTGCAAAACAAATTGTTTATGCACTGTATGGCTGGAAATGGAAGAAATCACTAAGGTCGAAACCACTGAGAAGCAAATAATTCCAAAACTAAAAGCAATAATTAGCTGTTGCTTAAAAGAAAGCTGATTGGGTAATAAGCGGTGAACAAACTTCATAATATTCCTCTTTACCTATCAAGTGGTACTGGATACATCAAACCAAATTCAAGCCGATCTTTTTTACTGTAATATAAATCAAGGTGGTCTGCTGTTCGTAAATTGACAGCTATTTCAACACTTTTAGTCGGTAATACATTGAATTTTTTCGATACGTTTTTTTGCTCACTTTTCCAGAAAGCTACGAGCTCTTGGCCCATTTCTATATTATTGGTATAAAACGAAAAAAGGGCTCCACGCTTCACGTCAGCCAGGCTACTGGAAATAACCGGTAGCTTATTTTCCCAGGCTTCTTGAAGTATCACTTTCAGAACAGTTTTATCAGGACTCCTACCATAAGGTGCAATCCATAAGGCATCACGTTTCGGATCCATCTGACTTAATATTTGACGATATAGATAGGCCATTTCACGGGTATTTTCAGCTTTACGCCCCAAAATCTTTATCCCATGATTAGCTGCTTTTTTGATAGCTGCTTCAATAAACCAAGTATTTTCTTGCCGATAAACTACGTGAACATGCTTTGCTTTTGGTAGCACATTTATGAGTTGCTTAAAAATCACACTGGGCTCTGGAACGAGAGTGATGGCAGATAGTTTTGCACTATCAGGCTGTATCAGTACCGCCCCTACAATGGTTAATGGTTTATAGGTTAAAGAACTTGAAGGTAAGGACAGGATAGCTCGCATACTACGATTACCTAAAACAATGATGCCATTTATTTTATGTGTATTGACCCATGAAAATAGCGCTTCCGGTTTTGAATCCTTTTCCAAGATATAAGCAGATACTGAACCGTCATAGTTTGTTTCAATACCTTGATAAATATTAAGAAAAATCTGACGGTAAGGCTCGCGTATTTCCGGATATATCACAGCTAAGCCTTCAGCATACAAGCACTGACTAAATAGAATTAAACTTGTAATAAACCCCAAGGGCTTTAGCTTGAAGATACTTAAGCAGCTCATAAGATTCACAATACCTGAACCTTAATGTCTGTCATCTGTAATTGAAAAAAAATCATTTGTCTTTATCATGCGATTCCCTATCACCAATAAATCTAAACCATTACATCTTTAGAACTGGTACTCAAATTCGCCTAAAATACGTCGACCAGCCAAAGGCAAGTCGTTTTTAATAGATGCGTTGGGGTTAGACCAAGGGCTGGGCTCACGCGCATCGCTATCGAAAAGATTCTTAACCGATATAGCAAAGGTTAATGGATGTCCATTTCTTCTGCGTCTAAGGCTGATATCAACCGTTTTATTGTCGCTGATAACTGAGCGATCATCCTTCTGTATACGCCGCCTGTCCAAAACCCAGTTAAACTGTGAATAGACCTGCCAGTTATCAGACTTTTTCCATAAGAGGGATAAAAATAATTGTCGTCGGGGTGCTTGAACCGAGATTCCTCCCTCAGATTTATCATCAGGGGTTTGTACTGAAAAGTTAGCTGTTAGCTCTAGGTTATATATGGGTTCCCAAGTACTTTCAATTTCTAGGCCTTGTCCATTTTGGTTACCCGCATTTTGAGCAGTTGCGCCACCACCTGAGTCAGCTACGAACTGAATAATATCCCGCCATTCATAATGGAATAAAGTCAAACCATAACTGATTTCCGGTGAAGGCCGGTAATCAAAAGCTAGTTCAGTGCTTTTCATTTTTTCAGGATCCAGGTCGGGATTACCTAATACAACCGGATTGTTAATGTTTAGCGTCTGAGCAAAACTGGGCGAGCGGAAGGCTTCACCATAAAGTATTTTAGCCGTTAAGTCATGGTTCACTGACCAGACTAATGCTGCTCTGGGGTTTACTGTCGATCCAAAGTCTGAATAATGATCATAACGAACACCTGCCGTTACCTCCCAGTCAGCCACAATATTCCATATATCTTGTATGAATGCATATTTATTAATGCGTGTTTTTTCAGGTAGAAAAACAAAAGGAGTATTACTCACATCAATAAGTCCTGAGCCTGGTGGTAATACAGTACAAGGCCCAGGAACACAAGTGCTCGGATCAATACCAAAGTTTTTCGTCTCTTTTACTTTATACAAGTCACCATAATAATAACCTAGACTAAAACGAAACTTATGACGATCAAGCCCTGAAAAAAAGCTAGATAAGTTGGCTCGATTATGGCGTTCAAACACCTCAGGATTACCAATAAATCCTTCGGGATAAACACCATCACCTAAATTAGCACCCGCTGGAAATATAATAAGATCCTTTTCTACTTCCTGACTGGTATCAAAGTAACTTAATTGAGCTGACAACTCCCAATCATCAAAAGTATGCTTATTAGTATAAGTGATATCAGCATTCCAACGCTCACTCAAGTAGCGATTATTCGGGTCGAGTGCCTCAAAAATACCTGCCCCACTCCCAACATCTGCACGCCGCTGAAGCCCCGTTCTAAATTGCCAATCACCATATTGATAATCTAAGCGAACATCTATATTTTCACGTGATAAATTCACAGGACCAGGCGCTAATGAAGCATTAGTTCCCAAAGCGGGTATTGCGTCAAGGGTGGTTTGTTTATCTGAATCAATAATTTCATTCTGCCCATCGGTTTGCGTAAATTCCAGAGAAAGCGCTAGTTTTCCCTCACCGACTTTCGCACGTCTCAATAACCATAATTCTTTATGATCAAAACTCCCAAGGCGAACACCCGTCTGAGTACCGTCAATATCCTCATAAGCCTTGGTAATCACATTAATGGTTCCAGCAAAAGCATCCGCACCATAAACCGCCGAACCAGGCCCTCGGATAACCTCAATGCGAGCAATGGAATGGATCGACATCCCTCCCCAAATTAAACTACGATCACCATGAAATAAATTAGTAATGGGCACGCCATTGATTAACATCAATACTTGAGGGTTATATTTTGAATAAATACCACGAAAAACATAGGCGGGCTGGTAGCCAAAAGGATCACGTGTGACATGAAGACCAGGCACTGTTTCCAATACTTCATCAATATCAGCAGCCCCCATATTTTGAATATCTTCAGCCATGATCACCGTCGCCACAGCAGGTGCTTTTGCAACAGGTTGAAGTACACCGGTGGCGATGCTGATAAATTCTTCATCACCATAAAGGCCAAATAAAGCTTCTTCATCACTTTGATCAGAAAATTCGGCAACGGCCTGAAACGACAGAATGAGAGCAACAAAAGTAAAAGACTTTTTGGGTATATTGAACATTGCTTGCGCTTCCTTTACTTAGTCAAGTATGACAACTAAATGCAATTACTCATGCGACCCTGCTTTAGTTCAATGTAAGTAGATATTTGACAGTAATGTGTGGAACTTGAGTTAATCTTTCTCATAAATTTAGCTCAATGTTGCTACTTGTCAATGATCTATTTTAGAGATTTAGGGTGTGTTGTTGATTCTGATATGTTTATTATGATTTCAGCATTTGGGTTAGTGAAATTACTTGGGAGACTTAAAATAGAACTGAGTCACTTTTATACCATAATCTTATTTTGTTTTTGTATTTCACGTCTAAATAAGCCCGCCAATATCAATGCACTTGCAGCCAGGCCAACCCCCATCCCCATCCAAACACCTGGCGCACCAAAATGTTCCAGAAAAAAATACGAGCACGGAAAGCCTATAAACCAATAACTAAAAATAGCAGCCAGTGTCGGTGAAGCACCTAATTTAAAACCTCTTAAAACGCCCATTAAATTAACTTGCCAACCATCAACTAACTGAAATAGCGCAGCAATAAACAAAATACTCACTACAAGTTCCATCAACTCTTGGTAGTCTATGCCCGAGTCCTTTTCTAAAAAAAGTGAGGCCAGCCACTCTGGCGCAAACCAGAACAAACTCCCCGCTAAACAAGCACTACAGGTTGCCAGCACTAAGCCACAAAGCGTCAACACGCGTATTTCCTGGATATTTTTAGCCCCATATCGTTCTCCAACCTTGACCGATACAGCTTGTGAAAGCCCTAAAGGCACCATAAAACTCAACGTAGTTAACTGTATAGCAACATGATGTGCTGCCAAAGCATTTACCCCCAGGATACCAATTAATAAAGCAGCTGCTGAAAACATGCCTACTTCCATTGCATGCGCTAAGGCAATCGGTAAACCGAGCTTAAGTGTTTCTTTCAACTTTAATACTGAAAACACCTCCCAGTTCGCCCAAAACGGATACGCTTTAAATTCAGGTTTTCGATATACCAGAGTCATCAAACCAAACAACATAAGAAAAGATATAATACAGGTTCCAAGTGCAATACCTTGAACACCCATGACTGGAAAGCCCCACATCCCGGTCATTAATACGTAGCTTACAGGGTAGTTTAAACTAGCTGCAATCACACTCACAGGCAAAATAGCCGAGGGGTTCCCCAAACCTAATACCAAGCTACGCAACAGAATAAAAACAAAAGCGGGCAAAAGTGCCCAAACAACTACTTGCAAATATTGCTCTGCAAAAACAATCATTTCAGGTGACTGCCCACACAACAATAAAATAGGCGAAATCTTCCAAATTAACACACCAAAAATAGCAAACAGGCCTAGCACCACAATGGAACCTGAAAGTAGTGCTCGTTGAATATCCAAAGGGCTTCCCTCCCCTTTAGCAAAAGCAATCAGGCTAGCCGTCGCAACGAGCATTCCAATACCAACAATATAAAAAAACTGGTAAACAACCGCTCCCAAACCACCACCAGCAAGTATTTCAACGCCAAGCTGTCCCATTAATAAGGTGTCGATAAATGACATGGACGCAAATGCCAACTGGCCCACCACCATAGGTAGGGCAATTTTTATGAGTTCGCGAAAGACAGGTATATAAACAGACATAAGACTGGTTTTTGTAATTATGAATACTAGTTATAAGTTTGAAAAGACAGCTTTAGTTATCAAAGAGAACGAACATTTTCATACCAGGCAGATGGGTTAACAATCTCACCATCCTCTTCGTCTATCTCAGGATAAGGTACGTTTTTCTGGTGGCAATATTTGGCAACTTCAGGATGCGCCCAACGAAAAAAAGTAGATTTATAGTCTCCATCACTCAAACGAACAGCATCATAATATCCCGAATCTTGACGCTGACGTTGTGCTTCAGCAAGAATGATCGCAGCCGCAACAGACACATTAAATGATTCAACCATGCCCATCATCGGAATCACAATATGTTTGTCAACCTTGCTTGCTGCCAGATCGCTCACACCCTGCTTTTCATTACCCATCAAAATAGCACAAGGCAGAGTATAATCAACGCTTCTAAAATCAACAGCTTCATCGGAAAGGTGGGCAGCATAAACCTGATAGTTTTTTGAGTGTAAGTTATCAATCGCAGAACACATCGACTCATGACGCACAACATCAACCCAACGATCACTTCCCATCGCAGTTCCACTAAAGGGACGATGCTGCTCCTTATGCCAAACCATGTGAAGTTGGTGTATACCAACTGCATCGCTTGTTCTAACTAAAGCAGCAATATTCCTGGGTTTATGGATCTGCTCTGTAAGCAGGGTTAGATCTGGCTGTCGAAGATCCAGCGTACGACGCAACTTTTGATAACGTTCAGGCGTCATAGCTTACCGTGTCAGTACAATAAGAATATTAACCGCAGCCATAAGGATCAAGGTCAACCAGGTAAACAATGTTCCATAGAATCGAGATTTTGTGGCGCCGCTATAATTAGATATTCCCCAGGCATGCATAATGCGACTCACAACAAGCACTACACCAAATATGTGCTGCAACCAAGGCGTCAGATGATTCAATTCTAGAATCACTAATAAGACAATACCAAGTGGAATATTTTCCACCGCATTACCATGTGCCCGAATGGCGCACTTCATTGCTTTTGAACTACTGGCATCACCTAAACCAATGGCTTCACTTCGTCGAAACGTAGTCACCCGATAAGCAAGCATAACAATTAGAATAACCAGTAAACTGGCATAAATAGGGCTAATTGATAACATAAATGACCTAGTTATTTATTATTTTTCATATAAAACGTTATTTATCTACAGGTCTAGGGCCAGAGCCACCAAGTGGAAAATTGGTTACTGCCCCGCCTTTGCTTGATGTCACTTTTGCCGTCCCTTCTTGCTCTACTTCATCAATGCGGATAATGGCATTCATTGGTATATAGGTACGTTTAACACCGGAAAATTCACTTTTTAAGCGCTCTTCACTTGGGTCAACAAGTAGCTTAGATTTCTCACCAAACAGCAACTGTTCCAGCTCAACAAATCCGTATAAATCGGATGGATAGACATGAGATGCATAAATTTCATAAACATCTTCATTATTGTAAAAAATGACTTTATAAGTTTTCTTTATATTCATGCGCGAAGGGGTTCATCTACTTTAACGAAAGGAGAGCAACTATAGCATATTGCACAGCATAAATTTAGCTGCAAGACTAAACGTTTTGTCGAGAAGGTTCCCTTTTTCAGCTACCCTTTAGTTCAATACTATAAAGTTTTCACTTTTTTAACTAAATGCGCATAACGTTTATATTGGCGATGTTGCTCTGGAATATGTTGCACATTAGATAAACACACTTCACAACGCCTTTTAAGCTCGGGGTTTCCTCCTTGCTCTGCTATTTGCTTTAACATAACCTGAACCATATTTAAATTTAGCCCAGGATGTTTAGGTGTCGATTCCAAGGCGTTTTCAAACACCTCAATCGCTTTCGCCAACTCACCCTTTTCAAAAGCGCCTATCCCCTGCTTATTCAACTTGCGTGCTTTAACCTTCTTTTGAAGACTAACAGGCTCATCCAATAAATCCTCTATCTTCACCATAATGGATTTATCACCACCACTTTCTTCCGCCAAATCACTTAACAATTGCTCTGCCTGACTTTCTTCGCCCATCGTGTAAAGTGTTCTGGCTAAATCAAGTTTTGTCTCAGCACTTGCATCAGTAATATCCATCGAGCTTTCAGCTTTTTCTAGAATAGTTTTGGCTTTTTGCTCATCGCCCTGCCCCTGATGGACACGTGATTGGATTAGCATTGAACTGACTTGCACAGCCGGATCATTTTTAAATTTTTTCCCTACACGCTCCAGTGTATGTACTGCTTCTTTAGCACGTTTTTTCCCTAACTCCGAAGTATCGCCTTCTGAAAGTTCTGACAAACAACGACCAAGACTCAAATAGTTATCAGGCGACTCATGAACAGAATTATGCCCAAGCTTAACAGTGTGGCGAAAGGCATCACTGGCAGCTTCAACATCTTTATTCGTATTACAGACATCAGCAAGTTTTTTCTGACGTAAAATGGCAAAAGGTGAAATTTCAACTGCCTTTTTTAAAGTTTTCTGAGCTTCTCGAGCACTACCCTTTTTCAGTTGTGCTTCAGCCAGCCAATCATAAGCTTCTATCAAATTACCGTTTTGATTAAGCAAAGAAGTTAAACCATCAATGGCTCCTTGATAATCTCCTAATGCTATTTTAACTTTTCCTAAACCTAATTGAGCCCAACCAATATCACGTTTCGTTAATACGTTTTCGTAGATTTTTCTTGCTAATTCAAACTCTCCTTTCTGATAATAAATACCTGCTAATTTCCGGTAACACCACACGACATACTTGGATTCAGACTTTACTTCTTTATTAATCAACTCAATAGCTTTATCCAGCTGATCTTTATCCACTGCATCATTAATAGGCTTTAAAGCTTCACGTTGCTCTATCATAATATCCAGCCGTTTTTGCAAAACAGCCTTTGTCATCGGTTTAGTAATATAGCCATCAGGCAAATACTCTAAAGCCCCCATCACCATATCTTTTGATGTTTCAGCCGTAATTAACACGAAAATACCCGTTTGCTTTAGCAGTTTGTTATGCCGAAGTTCTTCTAATACTTGCTGACCATTTTTGCCAGCACCAAGGTTGTAATCGCACAGAACGATGTCAAAACTCTCATGTTCACAGCGTGCAACGGCATCCTCACCGTTACTCGCTACTTCAATTTTTTCCACACCAAAGGCGCGAATCATCTGCCGAACAGACAATCGAAAATTTTCAAAATCATCAACCACTAAAAACTTAAGATTACGATAATATTTAGCTAATTGAATTTGGCGCTGCAGTTCACTCATAATTTTTTCTATGTAGAATAGGGGTATTAAAATTCAGTGTAGTACGTAAGTCTGCATTCTGCTTAGCCCCTATCTATAATTTATCAATTATTTAAAGATTATTTTTGACAGATCAGCAGTAGCAGTACAAAATCGCACTTTTAATTCAAAACGAAACACACATGAAACACCCTATATTTCTTGATATTGATGCCAGCAACCCCGATGACAATGCTTTTCCTACATCAATTGCCTGGTCATTAGCCGACGGAACTATTAAATCCGTCATTATTTCACCCGATACAGACTGGGACCCTTGGAACAACTCAAGCCCTGATATAGATATCCAGCATCTACTAGACCAAGGTGTTTCTGGCCCTGATGTTATCCGTGAAATGAATGAAGACTTAGACGGCCAAACCGTTTTTGTAGATGGATTGGATGAAGATGAACGCTTATTAGAATTATTATTTGAAACCTACAACGATACTTTTAGCTTTGAGCTTGCAACACTTAGTCAACTACACCCAAGACATGACTTTGAAGACATACTGGCCATTCGGCACCAAGTTGCAGATGAATACCAATTCAATCTGGATCTGGCAGAAGATAATATTCAGGCCCTCCTACATATGTCCGAGCGACTAGAAGCTATTTAATAATTTGTGACACCGATCTGCGCAACTTTTACTTACAAATGGCAACATCGCGCTTAGCTTACAGGAACCCCATGATAATAAAGGTAATCGACAGGATGATGCGTTGTAATAATTTATTTAGAGCTGTTTTTATACTTGCACTTATTAACCTACCTATATTATCAAAGGCTGACACTCAAGACACTGATCAAGCCACAAGCATTGACCGTGATTATGTATCATTCGGCATTGTTTTAAATGAATTTCGTTCTATAGATCTCATACTGGACACGAGAAACGGAGGCTTTGCTGCTCAAGAATTCCCCCTCACGGCCCAAACCTATGCGACGGCTGTCACTCTTGGTACATATATAACAGACAACTTTAAAACAGAAGTACGTTTCGGGACAGGCATCCGTGACGACACCATAAAAGAATCAATGGATCTAAACATTAATTATTGGTTTAACTGGTATATTGGCCCCACCTATGAGATCACTGATTACATGTCTGCCTACGCGCTCTTTGGCTTATCCCACTTCGATACAGATGTAACCCGAAAAGAAAAAACAATTTCTGTCCAGACAGGTATTATAGGCTCTGGAGAAGTAATCGTTCACCCTAGCCTCACCAGGATGGAGGAAGACTTGCTTGGCACAAGCTTTAGTACTAGCTGGATGCTCGGCTTAGATTTTCACTTAGTTGACCAGTGGTTCTTAGCATTTGAATATGGACGCTTGTTAAGAGATACCGACACAGGGACAAAAGTCTATCAAGCAGGTACTTATTTACGTTACGAGTTTTAATTATTAGAATACTGTTTTAATTATTAGAATACTTAAGGCGGAGAACCCGCCTCAATATCAAACGTGCTTTATTACCCAGCACTGATGTATTTTCTGGTTACGCGCAAAATCTTTATCAATGCTCTTCGTACTGATATTTTCAACAAGATATCTAGCACTTAATCCAGACTCATCTAGCTTGAATTTACGCAGGTTATTGGAAAAAACCAATTGCCCATTCTGCTCCAAATGCTTCATTGCGCCATCAATCAAAGACACATGATCTCGCTGAATATCCAACACACCTTCCATTCTTTTTGAGTTCGAAAAACTTGGCGGATCAAGAAATATCACATCATAAAGTTTCCCCACGGGACTGGCATTTAGCCACTCAATACAGTCTTGCTGACTCAGTTTATGCTTGGATAGATCCAGTTTATTCGCACAGAAATTATCTTTTGCCCAATTCAGATAAGTACGCGACATATCCAAGCTCAAGGATTCGCTCGCCCCCCCTATCGCAGCATTCACTGTGACCGTTGCGGTGTAACAGAATAAATTTAAGAAACGTTTTCCAACAAGGTTTTCACGTACCCATTGACGAATTGGCCTGTGATCCAAGAACAAGCCAGTGTCAAGATAGTCAGTCAAATTTACTAACAGCTGAGCTTCATTTTCCCGAACCTTTAAATAATGCCCTTGAGCATCATTCTTTTCATACTGAGCACTGCCCTTTTGAATCGCCCGACGCTTTAAGACAATATTCTCTGGTGAAACAGACAAACTTTCTGGCATTACAGATAAAGCCTCACGCAAACGCTCAAGACTTGTTGCTTCATCAATAGTTTTTGGGGCGGCATATTCCTGGACATGCAGCCACTTTTCCATCGACTCATCAAGATAGACATCAATTGCTACGGCAAACTCAGGCATATCCGCATCATAAATTCGAAAGCAAGTGATTTTTTGTTTCTTCGCCCATTTACCAATGGTTCGCGTATTTTTTGCCAATCTGTTTTTAAACATTTCAGCACGCTCTGGATTGCATATTTTCCAATATCCAGGATCATGAATTTTTTGAGAAGGGGCTTGCCAGGCTTCTTTAAAGCGATTTTCTTCTTTCAGCTGGAACAATAATAGCTGGCTTTCAATCGCACCATTATAAAGTTTGTATTGTTTATTACTTCGCCACGCTATCTTCCTTCCCAACTCAATATTGCCGGTAAATATCCCTGCTCGCCACCCAATTAAATGCCGCTCAAATTGCTGACCAAATAATGCATATAAATCTTCCAGCTCTTTAACTTCACCCAAGCGCTCACCATAGGGAGGATTGCTTAACAATAAACCTGGTAACATTGTTTCAAACAAGGTCAAATCAGCTAGCTCACGTTTCTCAACATGAATAAGCTCTTCAAAGCCCGCCTGCTTTATATTTTCCCAAGCCCGACTTACCACATGACTATCTTGATCAAAACCAACAATACGCCCTTTATAAGCAGACTTACCCTGTAAAAATGCATCATCGGCTGCTTCTTTTAAAGCCAACCATGCTCTTGAATCATGCTGCTTCCAGGCATCAAAGCCCCAAATTTTTCGATCTAAACCCGGCGCTTTATGACACGCTAACATCGCTGCTTCAATTAACAAGGTTCCTGAACCACACATAGGGTCCAAAAAGCACGCATCTTCAGCATATTGATCAGGCCAGCCTGATAAAGCTAACAAACCTGCGGCTAAATTTTCTTTCAAAGGCGCGCGACCCGTTGCGGTTCGGTAAGCACGTTTATGAAGACTTTCACCTGACAAATCCAAACCTAAGGATAAACGCCCTTTATGAAGACGCGCTGAAATTCGAATATCAGGCTCTGTTTTACTAACAGATGGACGCACGCCTGTATTTTCACGAAATTGATCAACAATCGCATCCTTTACTTTTAAGGCACCAAAAGTGGAGTTATTAATCACTTCATTAGTACCTAAAAAATCAACTGAAAAGGTTTGTTCTTCTGAGAAATGTGACGACCAGTCAATCGATGCAGCAATATCATACACATCATCTGCCTGACTCACCTTGCCTTTGGCCAACTGAATAATGACGCGATTGGCAATTCTAGACCAAAGCAGTATTCGATATAAATTTGTCTTATTCGCCTCAATATCTACCCCGGCAGGTGTGGCTCTTAGTATTGACGCCCCATGTTTTTCAAGCTCTCGCTCCAAAACATAGTGCAAACCTTTTGGACAAGTGACAAAAATTGAATACATTTCAGTTTGTTTCATTGGTTACCAAACTCATACAGAAAAAAGAAGCGATATTTCAGCGGCATTCGACCACGTTATCCTCACTAAAACAAGACATTAGCTTTATATATAGCAAAGACCTATAAAAAACACTGCCCATAGACAAATATAATCATGTACTTTTTAGCTATCTTTCGCTTAACTGAATGTGCTGGTTTGGAAAAAACCACAGCTTAAAACTAAAAAAATAACATTCATTTATATATTTAAGAGAGGAGTTTCAAGCACATTTTGTTTGGCCATTTGTTTAAGTTGATTGTTTACACTGACTTTTCAGTAGACAGCAATTCGAGCTAGACACAGACCAACGTTCAAGTAACTAAAAACATTAGAAATAAATGTTCAAGAGGTTCTATAAGAATGAAAAGACAAAAACGTGATATTGATCAACGCGCTTTCAAAAAAGGTTATCAAGCAGGTGTTTCTGGAAAATCCAAATCATTATGCCCCACATTAGCACAGTCAGCTCAACAAAATTGGCTAAGTGGCTGGCGAGAAGGACGAACTGATAACTGGGATGGTTTCGTCGGCGTTTCCGGCATTCATAAACTCCCTGGCATCAGCACTTAAATAATTTTAAACAAATACTCAGAGGCATTTCTTATAGGAACAGCTCTGATAAAATGGCCTGTCTTTGACAGGCTTTTTTATGTCCAACACAGATTCAGCGTATCAATTATCTAGAGAAACGAATTGCTTCCACTGAATCACGTATTAACTTCGGCCCTTGATAAATAAAGCCGGTATATAACTGTACCAAACTTGCACCCGCACGTATTTTATCCAGCGCCATTTCACCACTCATAATACCACCTACCCCAATAATAGGCAGGCTATCAGACAACTCAGACTTTAAGAGACGAATCACATGCGTTGACGTCTCAGTTAACGGCGCCCCACTCAAACCTCCAGCTTCCTCACCAAAAGGTGATCCTGCAACCTGGTCTCTGGCTAAAGTGGTATTTCCCGCAATAACACCATCCAACTCACGAGCCTTTAATGACTTAGCAACTTGTGATATTTCTTGCTCATCCATATCTGGAGCAATTTTTATAGCAACAGGTACATATCTCCCATACTGCTCACTCAATTTAAGTTGCTCTTCTTTAATAGCATCAAGTAGCTCATTTAAAGCATCACCATATTGTAAACTACGCAAACCTGGGGTATTAGGTGAAGACACATTTACAGCAATATAAGAAGCATGCTCATAAACAGACCTTAGGCCTTTGACATAATCAGACACTGCATCTTCAACAGGTGTATCAAAATTCTTGCCTATATTAATACCAATTGGCCCTGAAAAGCGTGTTTTTTTCACCTGCTCTACCAGGTGACCCACGCCTTTATTATTAAACCCCATTCGGTTAATGATCGCCTGCTTATCTTTTAAACGAAACAAACGGGGCTTAGGATTGCCAGGCTGTGGCCTGGGCGTAACGGTTCCGAGCTCCAGAAAGCCAAAACCAAGCGCACCTAGAGCATCAATATGATCTGCATTTTTATCCAAACCTGCAGCCAAACCCACAGGGTTAGGAAATTTAATACCCATCACCTCAACCGGAGAGGGCTCTATCGTAGGAATAAATGGCTTTAATAGCTTCAACCTGTTTGCAGCACTCATCCATTCCAGAGAAAGTTCATGAGATACCTCTGGTGACAACTGAAACAAGAGCGAACGTAAAAGCGAATATGGCATAGGTTTCCTGTAGTGATACAAATAATATTACAAACAATAATAAAGAAGGCGACTAAAAAAACGTGGGCATTATAAACCGACAAGTCAACTATAACTAAGTAATTTCACATAAAATAAGCTTGGTTTTTTATTTAAAAAATCATTGACATTTATAAAGACGAATCAACTACCGTCACATTGTTTCATTTTATACATTTATCCACCATTTCTGTGGATAACTTTGTTGAAAACCTTTTAACAGAGCCTGAGATCCCTTTAAGCAAGGTGGATTTAGACATATTGATCATTTTTTAACCAATTAAAAACTCCTTTATATTCAACAGCTTAAATATTTTTCCAACTTTTTGATAAATAATGTCATTTTGTTTATTGACTTTTTAACGCTTTTTAAAAATGTGCATAAAAAAGTCAATTTATTGTCACCACTGCTTGTTTTTCATTCAAATCAATAAATTAAACGCTGTTTAATCTCAGATATTTTATCCCTAAGGTTAGCCGCTTTTTCAAACTCAAGGTCTTTTGCTGCCTGATACATCTCATCTTCCAAACGCTTCATCTCTGAACTTAATTCTTGCGGCGTTCTGGCAGACATCTCTATATCATATTGATTTGATTGCTCAGCAACCTTGCTCATCTTTTGACTGCGTTTGGTTGGCATCAGCACAGCCCCCTCCATAATATCAACCACTCCTTTAGTCAGTCCCTTGGGTTGAATACCATGTTCTTCGTTATATGCAGTTTGAGTCTCTCGCCGACGCTTAGTTTCATCGATTGCTTTTTTCATAGAGCCCGTTATTCGATCAGCATATAAAATGGCACGCCCATTCACATTTCTAGCGGCACGGCCAATTGTTTGAATTAAAGACCGCTCAGAACGAAGAAAACCTTCTTTATCAGCATCCAATATAGCCACTAGCGCGACCTCAGGCATATCCAAGCCCTCTCTTAACAGGTTTATGCCGATCAACACATCAAATTCTCCTCGCCGCAGATCTCGGATAATTTCAACGCGCTCAACAGTCGGTATATCTGAGTGCAAGTACCTTACCTGCACACCATGCTCCATCAAAAAATCAGTTAAATCTTCCGACATCCTTTTCGTCAGTGTCGTTACTAGAACACGCTCATCTTTAGCGACACTAAGATGAATTTCAGAAAGCAAATCATCTACCTGCCTGGAAGCTGGGCGAACTTCAATCTCAGGGTCAAGCAATCCTGTTGGCCGAACAACCTGCTCTACAATCTGTTCCGCATGATCCGCTTCATATTGGGCCGGAGTGGCAGATACAAAGATAGATTGAGGCGATATTCGTTCCCACTCTTCGAAACGCATCGGACGATTATCCAGCGCTGAAGGTAAGCGAAAGCCATATTCAACTAACGTTTCCTTTCTAGAACGATCACCTTTAAACATCGCGCCAATCTGAGGCACAGAAACATGTGACTCATCAATCACCATCAGGGCATTATCGGGAAAGTAGTCG
>Ga0105348_1000731_pt1 | contig 23869 bp, 19 predicted proteins | sample EN8Hudsemesocosm_2_FD_83504 | JGI IMG/M metagenome (GOLD analysis project Ga0105348, IMG submission 83504) | Methane-oxidizing microbial communities from mesocosms in the Hudson Canyon - EN8C Hudson Canyon | ecosystem: Environmental > Aquatic > Marine > Cold seeps | place: Hudson Canyon... | reverse complement strand
CCCCAGCAATGATATTGATGCTCATAATCAGGAAGCATTTCGACCGTTACGCAATCTTTATCAATCGCACGCAGAATACCGCGAAAATTTTTATTGCTTGAAGATTCTGAGTAAACATGTGTATTAACGGGCCAATTCCCTACCCATGGCGCAGTTATTTTATAAATAATTAAAGTACCTAACTCAGGAGAGTCTTTTCTCTCGACCTTAATATCAACACCTTCAGACTCCCACATACTATCAGTAATTTCTACTTGACCCGCAAAGAGTAACTCATCACCAAGCGTAGAGACCTGATCGTTTCGATAATCTTCTGAGATTAGACCATGCACACTGGCTTTGATTCGCATATTGATGTCTTTAGTCACCAATATAACGGTAATATCATCTGCTAAGACATCATCCCGAAGGTGTTTAGTGACATCAATTATTTCATTGTCAGCAACTTGCACCCTTTCTTTCTCAAATGTTTGGAACAGTAAGCGGCCTTTATCGTTAAGGGTGATGCCTTTTTGTAATTCTGAGATATCAATCGCTGATAAGAGCTCATCTAGATACCGATGAGCTTGCCTTGCATTTCGAGCTATTTCATTCTGACCGCGTTTATGGCCATCAAGCTCCTCCAATACGCGAAGGGGAATAAATACGGTATGCTCTTCAAATTTGAAAATTGACTCAGGCTCATGTATCAATACATTGGTATCAAGTACATAGAGTCTTTTATCCTTCTTCTTTTTCTTTACCATGTTATACCTTCTCCCAATGTTATACGTCAGAAGCTATTTAAGTATAAGTATTACATTTAAAAGGTAAATTGTTAGTTTTATTTGGAGAAACTCATTCACCTCATCAATTTAAGTCGATTAAAGTTAAGACGAAATAAAGGCAGAAAAAATCATCGAACATAACAGCGCTAATATCTCAAACCAGAAACCTTAACACTGAAAATAGTAAATATAATGGCAGTTAGACTTTATATCACGGCGACGACTCGAACTACTCTTAAGTACCACCGGCATTAAATTCACATTGCTTTGTATGCAAGCTAGCAGCTTCACGATCATGCTGATATCTGACATTATCCAAATATATCTTTTCATCTTTAGGAATATGCGCAATAGCTTCTTGCAGCGCCATGGTTAAAAAATCACCTGCCAAACAATTAATATCTCGCTTATACTCTGAAGAAATTGTTTCCAGTTCATGAAAAAGCTCAGTGGGTATCGGCGTGTTAATCATCTGCACCCTAGAACTCGTGACATCACAATGTGCGCTCTCAGCATGCTTATCACTGCATAATCGCTCCATGTGTTGCGTAATTCGACTTTTCATACTAACCCCCTTAAAAATATGGGTTCACCCATTTAAGTTATACTCAGGAATTGAGACTTCGTAAAGCGAATGCAAAACAGACTGACCAATGAAATACCCAATAACAACAGCCTAGAGACAAGGGACTCGAAAAACAAGACACCTAAAGAGCAGCCTAATTAGACATTTAAGCTAGTATTTTCAATAAATTGCATAAAAAATTGAGATCAATAAGAAAGTAAGGCGTAAAGAAGTATTAGACATAAACAATCTATAGAACACGGCTTATTATGGTAATTTATTCTTTGGCTTTTAACGGTACTTTGAAAGAATTTGATCCAACTTACCCGAGTTTATAATCTTGTTGATTACATCATTCATCGCTGCACTGGATATACGGGATTTTTTAGAATAAGCGCAACTGAGATCATACTTGTCGGCATATTTGTCTGCCAAAGCATACTCGCCTTTTAACGACAGCTTTTTAAGCTGGTACTCAAGAAGAATCCCGAAATCAACTAAGGCATCTAGCCGCCCAAGCTGAAGCAACTTAATCCCGTGCTCGATACCCGTGACTTTTATCGTCTTAATTTCAGCGCGGGCGATCATATCCATAATATCCTGATGATATATATAGCCTTTATAAATCCCTAAAGTGAGGCCCTTAAGATCAGTAAAAGATTGAATCTTATGTTGCAGCTCTCGCTTCACAAGAAAGCGATCAGAACCTTCAAAAAGCACAGGAGACCAATGATACGCTTCAGGCGTATCTTTCCAGATTGGACTGGTAATACAATCAACATCAATCAAACCGGCTTGCAGCTGAGACTCTATCCGAGGCACCGGAATATTTACAAACTCGACAGGTAAATTAAGCTCAGCGCCAATAGATTCGCCTAAATCTTTGAGGATTCCACCTTGTACTTTATTATCTTTAATATCCACAAAAGGCGGCGTTGCATCCGCCCAATAGCTAAAACGCAAAGGCTCTGAATGGGATAAAGCACTATAAACACTCAAACAAAGAAAAATTACACCTGGACTCAGTTTTATCATTAAATAAACTCTTTAAAAAACACTTTCTTTGAATACCTTACTGGTAATATTAAATTAGCTTAAATACAAAACAACTAACAGCGACATAACTAATCAGATCGACAAACTAAAATTAAGCGCCCTGACAACACTGACAGCCTGGGTCTTTTTTAAGCTTTAACGTTCGCCACTGCATACTCATCGAATCTAGCATCATTAAGCGCCCTGACAAGCTATCACCCAAACCACTTAATACTTTAATCGCTTCCATCGCCTGTATACTCCCGATAATGCCAACTAAAGGCGCCATGACGCCAGAAGTAGAACAGGTAAGTTGCTCGTCAGAGCCTTCTGAATATAAACACTGATAACAAGGCCCACCTTCTTTTCTGCTATCAAACACACTTACCTGACCTTCCATTCGAATGGCAGCCCCAGATACAAGCGGTTTTCTAGCCGCTACACATGCCCGATTGATAGCAAAACGTGTCGAAAAGTTATCACTGCAATCTAGAACCAAATCAACACTTGCAACCCTTTCATGTAACTCTTCCCCTTCGAGACGCGTAGCAAGGGAAATAATATCAATTAGAGGATTAATCTGCTTAAGCGCTTTCTCCGCCGATTCAACTTTAGCCTCACCCAAGGTATGCTCACCATGGATAATCTGGCGCTGCAAATTTGATACATCAACCACATCGTCATCAACCAAGGTGAGCGCGCCAACACCCGCCGCCGCTAAATACATGGCGACAGGGCTACCCAAGCCGCCCAAACCAATAATTAGAACCTTCGCATTAGTTAAAGAAAGCTGACCTGCAATATCAAATTTTGGCAGCATGATTTGCCGACTATATCGAAGCAATTCCGCATCACTTAACTCATCTTTCAAGGTCATTTCATCACCTCTTATATCATTTTGCCGACATCATCTGTCCAACAGTCATACGATCCTGCTGAGCGTAGTCCTTCAGAGTCTGCACCTGAGTATAACCTGCATTGTTAAACAAAGCCTGAACAGCATCTGCCTGCTGGTAGCCATGCTCTAACATAAGCCAACCCGAATGATGCAAGTAACTTTTAGCCTCAAATACAATATGCTGAATATCTGCCAGCCCCTGATTTCCTGCTACTAATGCAGACGTAGGTTCAAATCGTACATCCCCTTCCACAAGATGAGGATCTTCAGAATCAATATAAGGCGGGTTACTGACGATGAGATTAAACCTGCTAGCGGGAATTGCATCAAACCAGGCACTACATATAAACCTAACATGCTGGACTTGGTTTTTAATCGCATTGCCAGCAGCCAACTCAACAACGTGGGGAAAAACATCTGTGGCAGTAATGTGCCAATGGGGTTTTTCACTGGCAAGCGAGAGCGCAATTGCCCCTGTTCCGGTGCCTAAATCGAGCACATCCGCATCATCAGGCAGGTCCAAAGACAAAGCGTGTTCAACTAGAATCTCGGTATCAGGTCGTGGAATCAAGGTATCAGGCGTAACACTCAGTTCAAGCGTCCAGAATGACCTTGAGCCTAACAAGTGAGCAATAGGCTCACCCTTTTGGCGACGGCGGAAAAGTACCTCAAATTCATCCAATTCTTGAGAGTTAAGAACTTTGTCAGACCAGGCTCGCAAATAAATTCGCTCACAAGCCAACACATGACAAAGTAAAAGTTCGACATCTAGTCGAGCACTATCGCTATCAAGTAAACGACTCAGCTTAAGCGTTTCCTCAATAGTGACTGACATTAATCACCCATGCTAGAAAGAAGTTCAGCCTGGTGTTCTTGTAGTAATGGCTTTAAGACAACATCCAAGTCACCTTCCATGACTTCTGCCAATTTATACAAGGTCAGATTTATCCGATGATCCGTCATACGTCCCTGAGGAAAGTTATAGGTACGAATTCGTTCAGAACGATCACCAGAACCTACCAAACTTTTTCGCTGGTCAGATTGTTCTTTATGAGCTGCGTCTTGTTCAGCACTTAACAATCGAGCAGAAAGCAATGATAAGGCCCTCGCCTTGTTTTTATGCTGCGAACGTTCATCCTGACATTCAACCACAACACCTGTTGGCAAGTGAGTAATTCGAATAGCGGAATCTGTTTTGTTAACGTGCTGACCACCCGCACCCGAGGCGCGGAAGGTATCAATGCGTAAATCGGACTTATTAATTTCTATTTCATCAACAGCGTCTGCTTCAGGCATGACAGCAACAGTACATGCTGAAGTATGAATACGCCCCTGAGATTCAGTTTCTGGCACTCGTTGAACACGATGCGCACCTGACTCAAACTTCAAGCTACCGTAAACACCTTCTCCGACCAAACGAGTAATGACTTCACGATATCCGCCATGCTCCCCTAAGTTTTCACTCACAACTTCAGCTTTCCAACCCCGACGCTCTGCATACCGGGTATACATTCTAAATAAATCGCCTGAGAAAATTGCCGCTTCATCACCACCTGTTCCTGCACGAATTTCTAAAAAGACGTTATGGCCATCATTCGGATCTTTTGGCAGTAAAAGTTTTTGCAATTCTAAATCAAGTACCTCTAGTGAGGCCCTAGCGCCTTTCCACTCTTCTTCTGCCATTTCGCGCATCTCAGCGTCACCGTCATCCATCAGCATTTTGGCTTCGTCAATATCATCCTGGGCTATTTTGTAACGCCCATAACACAATACCACCGGCTCAAGCTCGGCATACTCTTTAGAAAAGTCCCGGAATTTATTCTGGTCTGAAATAATTTCAGGCTCACTCATGAGTGCGGCAAGCTCTTCATAACGCTCACCGAGACTGTCTAAACGAAGTAATAAGGATTCTTTCATGGAATAAGTTTCTAATAAGAGGAATTAATGCGCGGCATTCTATCATTGTTGGCCGGTCGATTTATAGGCTATTACGAAGGGACAGAAGGATTATTTTTTGGTGTGAGGGTGATGAACTCCCCCAACACAACGTTATCTCCTTGTCCCCGCTTATTGCTCAGCCTTGTGCTAAATAGTTTAACCGTTAAAACTAAACACGGGCATTAAGCCGGGACGCTTTGTAGCAGGAAGTATTTTTGAATTCAGGTTATCAAGAATTAAGGGGTCTTCGGAGCCATCCTCATAATATGCCAGCACCATATGAGGCTTACCACGCACGACAGCCTTAACATAAGTGATACGCAAACGATCAATTTCTACTCCCATCGCTTTCAAGGTTAAATACTTGGCAATTGCAAAGTCCTCACAGTCACCGGCGTTACTTATTAATAATTCAACAGGTGATGTCCAATAGTCACTTTTACCCCAGTTTTCCTGATCAGATTTGAACGCCAAACGATTAAAAAAGCGGTTAACCTTTTCTAGCTTAGCTAGCTGACTTAAGCCTTGGGTATAGTATCCAAGCCTTTGCCAGGCATTAATACGCGTTGAAGCCGCGCTACCATATTGCTGAAAAATCTCATCCAAAACGCCTACGGTCAAATTTATGCCATTCCCCCCAGGCTTTAATCCACCGCCAGTGTCTGCCAAATAATCGTCCAGGCGTTTATTTACTTGCGCTAAGTGATAGGCGTTTTGAGAACTTAAGCTACCAGAAGCACGAAGTGAAAGACTCCAGCCATCATATAAGGCATATAAATCTTTAATATTCTCTATTTGACGATCTAAAGTAGAGGTACTCATTAAAGGAGCCGTAGAGGCATTTTCTTGAGGAACTACAGAGGCACTGGCTTGAGGAGCAGTTGAGGCATTTGCTTGAGCGGCAGCTGAAACATTAAAAGGAGAAAAGCTTGTTACAATAACAATTATCAAAGAGTAAATTTGTCTAGTATTCATAAAAAAGTAATAAGCAGCCAATTCTAAATAGGTATTCACACGAAAAATTCAGGCGGCATAGTAGCTTATTTTTTATACAACTAAACACTTACAGATTTTTTATTTTAGTAAATTGAAATCCGAACCACTTTTGAACATCATAGTGGCATTGAGAAGTGCTAGAATTGGCTGTACTTGGGTGGGCCGTACTTTGGTGAAATACGGTGAATATCTCAGGGTTAGCACCACGCCCCCTGAGATATATTTAATGCTAAGCTTCTGGCCCAGCGACGACGCCCGCATCATGCAAACGACCAATTTCTGCACTACTTAAACCCACCACATCTGCAAGTACTTCATCCGTTTGTTCGCCGAGTCGCGGCGCGGGTTTCGCAGGCTGTCGCTCAAACCCAGAGAAGTTCCAGGGCGCACCCGCTGCCATGAAAGAACCGACGCCTGGCTGCTCGATCTGAGAAAACATAGGATTTTCAAGTGAACAATTCGGATCAGTATCGACCATTTCCTTAACTGTCTGGTATTTACTCCAGCAAACCCCCTTCTGATTAAAGTTCGCTTCAATTTCTGCAAAGGTATGTTTTGAAATATAGGTCTCAAATAAAGCTGAAATTTCATCTCGCGCCTCAAAGCGCTCACCTTCTTTAGAGAAGTCTCTGCCTAGCCTATCCGCCAAGTCATTCATTTTTTGTTCAGTTTCTGTCGCGGCACAAAGTGATATCCACTGACGCTTAGTCAAACCGATCACCATCACTCTCTGACCATCAGATGTTAAGAAGTCACGCCCAAAAGCTCCAAACAAATAATTTCCATAACGCGGACGCTCTCCCCCCAACTGAGCTTCTGCGATAAACCCAAGATGCCCCATTACAGCCATTGCCGCATCAGCCAAAGCAATTTTGGTATGCTGTCCTTCCCCGGTACGAAAACGATGACGTTCTGCCGCCAATAAACCCAGTGCAGCCATTTGCCCTGTCACCAAGTCCCATGCTGGCAAGACATGATTAGTCGGCGAATTACTATCAGAAGGACCTGTCAGGAAGGGTAAGCCGATTGATGGGTTAACCGTATAATCGACAGCTGATCCCCCGTGCCGGTCACCCTGCACCGTTAATTGAATCAAGTCAGGACGTGCCTTAATCAACTCATCATAAGAAAGCCAGCCTTTAGGTGGAAAGTTTGTGAGCAACATACCTGCGTCTTTTCCCGGGGCTGTAATAATCTGCTTCGCCAGCTCTGAACCTTCAGGGGAACGGAAATTAATGGCGACTGAGCGCTTCGACTTATTCAGACCCGCCCAAAACATGCTGACATTATCTTTCGTGACCGGCCAGCGTCGATAGTCCAAGCCTCCGCCAATCGCATCAACACGAATCACGTCTGCACCTAACTGAGCCAAGGTCATCCCGCCTAATGGCGCAGCGACAAATGCAGAGGCTTCAACCACACGCATTCCAGATAAAATCGCTTTCATACTAATTTCCTGTTGTTCTTAAGTTTGATTCAAAAAGTTTAAAATAAAAAATTGAGGAAAGAATAAACCAGCTTTGCTGCTAAATCCACTCAGAAAAACATTCAGGTTTATCTGCTGACGATAGACCTGACTTACATCAGGAGTATTCTTAATATTACATACTCTGAATAAAAATAGGCCCGCTAAGCAAACAGCCTCGCCTATACTTTTATCAATACGTTTATTTGTACTTTGCCGATACGCTCTTAATGCTTTTGTCGATGCGTTGTTAATAGCTGTGTCGATAACAGCATCAGCCTTTATGTTGCTAACAGGGATAAACTTGATGCCTAGCGCACTAGTCAAAAACAAAAACAAAAACAAAAACAAAAACAAAAACAAAAACAAAAACAAAAACAGGCAATCGCTTTAGAATAAAAAAAGATGCAGGCCTGAACATTTAAATCCAAATCACTATCTAAAGATCAGACTTTAACTTTACCCACTAAGGAGCCTTATGCCTCACATCAAAATTGGCCAAACTGCAAGTATTACAAAATCATTTTCCGAAAACGAAGTAAATGCATTCGCGGCCTTGTCACTTGATTTCAATCCGGTACATTTAGACGCTGAATACGCAAAAGACACTGTTTTCGGCCAACAAATAGTACACGGCATGCTCACCTCAAGTTTATTCTCAGGCCTATTAGGCAAACACCTCCCCGGCGAAGGCACCATCTATCTAAGCCAGGATTTAAAGTTTAAAAGGCCTATATATATTGATCAGGAAGTGACTGCCACGGTTGAAGTGATTGAGATTAGAGAAGACAAACCTATCATTACCCTGAGTACGACATGTATCAATGATCAAGGAAAAGTGCTGATATCAGGGCAAGCCGTCGTTATGATTAATAGCTAAAAATACATTAAATTCAAGCATTTACGACAATAAAGCAAGTATATTAGATGCTAACACTCCGTCCAACTAACAGCCAAACCACCTAAGGAGGTTTCTTTGTATTTATCGGACATTTCCAAGCCTGTTTGCTTCATTGCGGCAATACAGGCGTCCAAAGGCATAAAGTGCTCACCACTACCATGCAAGGCGAGTGATGCTGCAGTATAAGCTTTAATCGCGCCAAAACCATTACGTTCAATACACGGCACCTGAACCAAACCTTTCACGGGGTCACAGGTCATACCAAGATGATGTTCCAAAGCCATTTCAGCCGCATTTTCTATTTGCGCCGAACTCCCACCTTTTACCGCACAAAGACCTGCCGCCGCCATGGCTGCAGCCGATCCCACCTCTCCCTGGCAACCTACCTCAGCCCCAGAAATAGAGCTATTATGTTTAATGATGCCACCTATCGCACCCGCCACGAGTAAAAACTCTCTGACCCGTTCAAGCTGACCGCCTTCGTGTTTCATAAAATAATACAATATTGCAGGTATCACACCCGCGGCACCGTTTGTCGGCGCGGTCACCACCATATGTCCCGCTGCGTTCTCTTCATTTACGGCCATAGCAAAAGCGCATAACCAGTCATTCACATTTGCATCTTCCGGCTTACTTTGAAGCTGCTCAAATAGTTTTTTTGCTCTACGCGGCAAATTCAGCCCGCCAGGTAAACATCCTTCTGTGCTCAAGCCCTTTTCAATGCAAGCGCTCATGGCAGCCCAAATTGAATCAAGCCCCGCCTCTAACTCAGATTTTGACATAAACGCCAGCTCGTTAGCCTGTTTCAGGTCAGATATTGTCAGCCCACTGTTGCCCGACATTTCCAACATTGAAGCAGCGGAATCAAATTGATACGAGCATCGCGGTTTTATTTTCAGGTTTAAGGGTTGAATCGCCTGATTGATATCTGAGCCAGAATAGATGAATCCGCCTCCCACCGAAAAATAGGTTTCACTTAACAGGCAATCATGCCCTGAAATCAGTTTAAATATCATACCATTAGGATGCTCTGACAGAATTTCTCCCTGATCAAAGACCACATCATTACACGGCGTAAAGTGAATATCGCCTGCGTCTATTTTAACGATTGACCTCTCCCATAGGTCGCTGACAATCGAGTCAACATCAAGCGAAGCGAGGGTTTCTGGGGAATAGCCATGTAATCCAAGCACCACCGCCTTATCAGTTCCGTGGCCAGCACCGGTATATGCTAAAGAGCCTTTAAGAAAGCATTTAATCCGAATAGACCCTGAAGCAGATTTTTTAAGGTCTTTTTGATTAGAAATAGAAGATAGAAAAGCCGCAGATAACTCAATAAACGACTTAGCCGCAATCATCGGCCCCATCGTATGGGAGCTTGAAGGCCCTATACCAATTTTGAATAATTCAAGCACACTGATAAACATGACTGAGAATCCTGCCTTAAATAAGCAACTACACGTCAACAACCTTTATATTAACTAGTATAGTTCAATTTATTTCGCCCAATATAGAGATAAAAAGCTGACAGCTCCGCCAAGAAGGCGTCAGGCTATAATCCCAATAATCACAAGCTCAAATAGGCAAAGAATTCATGTATGATGTCTTGCTGATATTTAAACGGCTAAACACAAATAAAACGAAAGCAAGTCATCAATAAGAGTAAGCCACTTATGCGCGCGCTAATTATAGGGTCACCTTCAAACCCCAAAAGCTTAAAATTAATTGATATCCCTCTTCCTGAACCGGGGCCTGGAGAAGTTCGCGTAAAAATGCAATCAATAGGGTTAAATAGAGGTGATCTATTGTATTGCCAGAACCGCTATTTTATTAAGCCTGAACCACATAGTCGTATGGGTTTTGAAGGGGCTGGCATTGTCGATGCTTTACCCTCTTTGAATAATGAAGATATATATCCCTTTAACGTTGGCGATCGTGTCGCTATCTGTCCGATGAGTTTTGATGTTCAGCTTCAGGGATGTCTAGCAGAATATGGCATATATAAGCAAAGTTCACTTATTCCAAGCCCGATCGACCTTGCTAGCGAACTTACAGGCGCCATATGGATGGCTTATTTTACAGCCTGGGGCGGACTCATATCGGCAGGAAAATTAGTGAAAGATGAAACGGCCGTCATTACCGCCGCATCAAGCTCTGTCGGTATTGCCGCCATTCAAATAGCCAATATGACTGGCGCAGTCAGTATCGCGACCACCACATCTGAAGAAAAAGCCCAGCAACTTAAAAAGTTGGGTGCTGCACACGTCATTATTCTAACTAAAGAAGACGATAAAAATCTGCTATACGCCGACCAAGTGCGAAAGCTAACAAATGGCAAAGGTAGCGATCTGGTTTTTGATGCAGTTGCCGGCCCAGGGACCCATGGCCTAGTTAAAGCCTCCAAACAAGAAGGCAGAATCATCATACAAGGCATGCTGGATAGAAGGCCTATGGATATTCATGCCGGCGTATTAATGAAAAGAGGTTTAACACTTAAAGGCTACACTGTTGACCAGACATTAAGCAATAAAACTCAAAAACAACACGCCGTCAACGCCATATCTCAAGGCATTTCGGCTAAGAAGTTAAGCCCTGTAATCGCTGAAAGGTTTAATCTCAAGCAGTATAAAATCGCCTTTGAAAGACTTGCTTCTAATCGGCACATAGGTAAAATTGTCATTATGCCCTAAAGCAAATTATAAATATAAAAATGCGGTTACCTTAAGTACTATCCATAATATAGTAAGTACTATACATAATAAGTACTACCCATAATATAATAAGCACTACCGACAATTTCATATGCATCAAATATAAAAGTGCCATTTTCACTAAATGTACAATAATGAAAAACTCAACGTTTACAAAACCCTACAGTAGTAAACAGTATTAAAATAAAAACCATGTTATAAATAAGCTCAATATTATAAAGGTACTATTCACTTTGCAAAGCTATCATCAGCAGCTTCAAACACATGCATTGGCAGATCTAACCAATCGAGCCAAAAGTGGTATATTTACCTATCTTTGCGTATGGTTAATATTAGTTTTTACCTACGAGATCAATGTTAGTGACCCTATTTTTTTCTACTTAAACACCTGCATGATTGTATTAATGTTTGCCTCCCGCTTAGGCCATTACTTCGCCCTATCAAAAAGTAAAAGCCCTAACATCAGCTTATATAATCAATGGCTTATCCTTACGATACTGGCAGCTGCCGTCCACTGGGGTATCATGTCGGCCTGGGTAATACATGATGCTAACCTCGCGAACTTGCGAACCATCATTCTCATCATTACACCCGCTTTCGCTCTTGGCGGCGCCTGTACACTCAGTATTTCGCCTGAGATCAGAACACTTTACCCGGTTTTTATGTGCCTTCCCTTTATTGGAACCCTAATCTATCAAGGCGATACAGAAAGCTTAATGTTTGCACTATTAATGACCATATGCCTTATCTATATATTCTCTTCTTCCAAAGCAACACATAATGATTACTGGTCTGCGATCACCAACCACCTAGTTGCAGAAGAAAGAGCAGAACTAATGGAGGAGCTGAGTACAACAGATCCGCTAACCGAACTAAGAAATCGTATGTTTTTTGACAAGGAATTCAGCAACGAGTGGAAACGCTGCTCCAGACTAGGCTGCCCTTTGAGCATTATTATGATCGATTTAGATTACTTTAAAAATCTTAATGATAACTACGGGCATATGTTTGGAGATGAATGCTTAAAACAAGCTGCAAATGCAATTCGTAATGAAGTAGCCCGCCCTGCTGATTGTGTCGCTCGATATGGCGGAGAAGAGTTTATAATATTGCTACCTAATACCAACCCTGAAGGCACCAAGCGTATTGCAATACGAATGTTAAAAGCCGTTGAGAACCTAATTTTAAAAGCTGACGGCCAAAACGTCACATTGACCTGCTCTATTGGCGGCTCAACCACCACACCAGATTTTCGGAAAGACCGTTCAAGCCTGATAAAACAAGCAGATACTGCACTTTATTATGCAAAAGAGCACGGCCGAAACCGTTATTACAGCGAGAGCGTTTAAGACTCGCTACTTTTGCCGACTATCTTCCCAAGAACACCAACTAAAGTACACCTACCCCAGAATACTTGTTCAAGCTTGCTTACATACTTTTTTTAAACCGTGCTTTCCTATATTATGGCCGGTTAATTATAGTTGCCAGTTGGTTTTCAAGACCTTTATACACTCTTTACTGAACTAGGAGAGGCCCTTGTCTCTAGATATGTCTTCGTCACAAAAAGCTTCAGACCTTATTTCGCATGCTCGATCTGTTGTTGAGCAAGCTCAACATGCCCTAAATACATCCTTGAGCTACATTAAAAGTCTCTGCATTAATGAATCAGGCCGATTGTCTGGCAGCAAATTAGATGAATACCAACTAGTTTCATATGAGCTGGCCTATTCATCTGCCGAAATTGCGGCCGCCAACACCATGTGTAACTACGCGACTCAAATCAGAGAAGCAAAGGGTGATCAAGACAATGCCTATCTCGAAGAAGAGATCGCGTTAATGTTCTGCGCTGAAGCAGTCCAAAATACTCGCTCACGCTTATCAGCGCGTCAAAATGAATTTGGTTTATCTACTGAGCAATTTTCCACGGCATTTGAAACTGACAATACTGTAAAATTCTGCCAGGAATATCAGCAAACCAGTAAGCTGGTTGAATTAGGCAACTTCATGTTAGACCAGGATGGCCGTACAGCTGACTACCTTCTTGATGAAGACAAAGAAATCATGCGTGAATCATTTCAACGCTTTGCTAGCGATGTCGTAATGCCAAAAGCTGAACATATACACCGTGATGATTTGATGATCCCTGACGAAATTTTAAAGCCGCTTGTTGAAATGGGCTGTTTTGGTTTATCTATCCCTGAAAAGTATGACGGTTTACTGGTAGATGGTAAAGAAGACAACCTCGGCATGATCGTTGTCACTGAAGAACTTTCACGCGGTTCTCTTGCCGCTGCAGGAAGCTTGATTACTCGCCCTGAGATTTTATCTCGAGCATTACTAGCCGGCGGCACGGAAGAACAAAAACAACACTGGCTGCCTAAACTGGCATGGGCAGAGCCATTTTGCGCAGTTGCCATTACGGAACCTGATTTCGGTTCTGATGTTGCAGGCATGAAGTTAAAAGCAGAGAAGGTAGACGGTGGCTGGGTATTAAACGGCGCTAAAACCTGGTGTACCTTTGGCGGTAAAGCTGGGGTTTTATTAACGCTAGCGCGCACAAACCCTGAGCCAGGCTTAGGCCACAAAGGCTTAAGTATGTTTTTGGTAGAAAAGCCTTCATCTGATGGCCATGAATTCCGCCATGAACTCGAAAGAGGCGGCGTTATTTCAGGTAAAGCAATTCCGACAATTGGCTACCGCGGCATGCACTCATTTGATGTATTCTTCGACAACGTCTTCGTCCCTGATAGTCACTTATTGGGTGGCGAAGCGGGTTTAGGTAAAGGCTTCTACTACACTATGGCAGGTTTCTCAGGCGGACGAATCCAAACTGCTGCACGCGCAAATGGCGTCATGCAAGCGGCCTATGAAAAAGCGATCAGCTACTCTAAAGAACGTAAAGTGTTCGGCCAGCGATTGGGTAACTATCAACTCACTCTCGTCAAGCTAGCGCGCATGGCTAGTTTAATGACAGCCTCTCGACAATTCACCTACTCTGTAGGTCGATTAATGGATGAGGGCAAGGGTCAAATGGAAGCCAGCTTGGTTAAATTATTTGCCTGCAAATCTTCAGAGTGGTTAACCCGCGAAGCGATGCAAATTCATGGTGGAATGGGTTATGCAGAAGAGTCTGCCGTTAGTCGCTATTGGATAGATGCGCGCGTACTTTCAATTTTCGAAGGCGCCGAAGAAACGCTTGCACTTAAAGTAATTGCACGTTCATTAATTGAGAATGCAGCCTAATAACGAAATAGACATTATTTTATGTAGGTCGTGATTTAAACCCGACAGCGATAACACTTACCTGCTATATAGGTATGAGTGTCAGCATAAATACCGGCATTAATTTCGGCCTACAAAGATGGAGTATCGCAATGAGCGAAGAAAAAAAAGCACACCACATCTATGACAAAGAAGGCAAGCAAAGCCAAGATCGTCCATGGATTTTTAGAACTTATGCTGGCCATACAAACGTTTGGGCCTCGAATGAGTTATACCGCAATAACCTAGCCAAAGGTCAAACAGGTTTGAGTATTGCAATGGATCTACCTACCCAGTGTGGGTATAGCTCGGATCATGACATTGCTAAACCTGAAATTGGAAAAGTGGGTGTGCCAATAAATTCACTTGATGACATGCTGGTTTTATTTGACAACATTCCTGTTGATGAAATGAATACCTCCATGACCATTAACGGTACTTCAATGTGGCTATTAGCGTTATATGTCGCCATGGCAGAAGAACGTGGCGTTGATATCAGTAAACTGAAAGGCACCACCCAGAATGATCTGATCAAAGAGTATCTTGCACGCGGAACTTATATTTTCCCACCAGAAGACTCCATTCGTATCATTGTAGATATGTATGAATATTGTTTGCATAACATTCCTTCTTGGAATGCCTCAAATATTTGCTCATATCATTTGCAAGAAGCCGGTGCGACACCCGTTCAGGAGTTAGCTTTCGCGCTCACTACCGCGATTACTATCCTTGACGCAATTAAAGAGCGTGATTGCTTCACCGAAGAAGAGTTTGAGCGCTGCGTTGGACGTATATCTTACTTTGTGAATGCCGGCATGCGTTTCGTTGAAGAAACCTGCAAAATGCGCGCTTTTGGTGAAATGTGGGATGAAATCACATCTGAGCGCTACGGCGTCAAAAATGCTAAGTATCGTCGCTTCCGTTACGGTGTGCAGGTAAACTCTTTAGGATTAACTGAAGAACAACCTGAAAACAATGCTTGGCGTATTTTGATCGAAACATTGGGGGTCACACTTAGCCGTAACGCTCGCTGTCGTGCATTACAGCTACCAGCCTGGAACGAAGCATTATCACTCCCCCGCCCTTGGGATCAACAGTGGTCTCTCCGCTTACAGCAAGTAATGGCCTATGAAACAGATTTACTTGAATACCCTGACTTATTCGAAGGCTCTCATGTCATAGAGTCAAAAGTTAAAGAACTAAAAGAACAAGCTTTCGCTGAGATCAATAAAATAATCGACATGGGTGGCGGTGTTGAAGCGATCAAAACCGGTTATATGAAATCTTCTCTCGTCGCCTCTCAGGGCGAGCGAATGAGTAAGCTCATAAAAGGTGAGCAGATTGTCGTCGGCAAAAACAAGTGGACAGATGGTCTTGAGTCACCTCTTGTCAGTGACAGCGATGGCGGTATTTTCTCTGTTGACGCAGAAGCCGCCCAGAAAACCATTGACGCCTTAAACAAAACACGTTCAGAACGAGACTCAGCTCGCGCTGAAGCGTCTTTGAACGCACTAGCTCTAGCAGCAAAAGATGGCGTCAATATGATGGAAGCATCGATTGAATGTGCTAAAGCACGCGTTACAACAGGTGAATGGTCAGACACTTTGCGCGAAGCATTTGGTGAGTTCCGCCCACCTACAGGTGTTGAAGGCCAAGCCTTAACCATTGAAAGTGATACCCTCGATGCTGTGCGCCAGAAAGTAGAGATATTTATTGAGGCCCACGGTTATCGCCCTCGCATGGTGGTTGGCAAGCCTGGTTTAGATGGCCATTCGAATGGCGCTGAAATGATTGCTGTTGCAGCACGTCATGCAGGATTTGATGTTATTTATTTTGGTATTCGCTTGAGTGCAAGCGATATCGTGCAATCTGCTCTGGAAGAAAACGTAGACGTGATTGGCATATCACTTTTATCTGGCTCACATAATGAAATTATCGATCAGTTATTTGATGAATTAGATAAGAATGGCGCAAAAGAATCCATCCCGGTCATTCTCGGTGGCATTATTCCAACACCTGATTTCGAATCACTACACCAGAAAGGCGTTAAACGCATATTTACCCCGAAGGATTTTGACCTAATGGCGGTGATGAATGAAATAATGGATGTCATTAATGCTCAAAAATCCCAATAGTTCTGATGCATCCCAAGAGGCGCTGCTTTCAGAAATGAAAGAAGCGCTTCCAAAAGAGCTTGAAGATCTTCTAATAAAAGCCAAGCGCCATGAGAAATGGCCAATTGCCCAACTAATATCTATATTTGAGCGCAATACCACTAAAAACCTGATTGCCCGCCATCAGATAATGGTTTATTTAAATAACCATCCAGAGATGTTCGCAAAACAAGGCATGGTGCTGGGTATTACCGGCACGCCCGGCGCAGGAAAATCCAGTTTAATTGGAGAAACCTGCCTTTCTCTCCTCAAAAGCGAAACCGACTTATCTATTGCAGTGTTAGCCATTGACCCATCGAGTCATGTCTCTGGTGGCGCCTTACTCGGCGATAGAACACGCACGATATTTCCGGTAAACGATAATCGTTTATTCTTCCGCTCACAAGCCTCCCAACAAGACTTGGGCGGTATGAGTAAGCGTACCTTTCATGTCACACGCCTACTACGTAAGCTATTCGATATCATCATTATTGAAACAGTCGGTATCGGTCAAAGTGAAATTGAGGTACAAAGGTTAAGCGATCATACCTGTTTGGTCATGCAGCCTTTAGCAGGCGATCAGGTGCAGTTTATGAAAGCCGGTATTATGGAAGTGCCTGACACATTTATCATTAATAAATGTGATGAAGATGCGCTCGCAAAGAAAAGCCTTCACTTGCTCAAATCAAGCTTAAAACTTGCGAGTATTTATATTAGTAACCATGACTCTCACAATGGAAACGAGCCCTACAAACAAGCAACAAAGGTCAAAGATATTTTTCTGACCAGCGCAATTAAACGCAAGGGTATAAACGAGCTCTGCGAGTTTATTATCGATCTGGCATCAAAGAAACTGGATCAAGAACAACTTGCTAAGCAAGAGAATTATTTCTTACACAAGTGGGTTCGTCAGGCTTATGGTGAGTTTGGCGAAGGCATCTATGAGCACTTTTCAAGTGATCAAAAACTACATGAAGGTACTTTAGAAGAAAAAGAGCTGTACTTTAAACAAATAATTGCTAAGTTTTTAACACACTTAAAGCACTAGAATTTATAAAAATATTATTTTCAAAACTACGCGACATTAAAAAATAAGAGGATTTACTCATGGCAAAAGAACTCTATGAAATCGGCGAAGCCCCACCCTTAGGTGAAGTTCCTGCAAAAATGAACGGTTGGTTAATTCGACCCGAACGCTTCGGCAAGCCTATGAGTGCTTTCCAAAAAGAAGTCATCGATGTACCTGAAATCAAAGATGATGAAGTATTGGTTTACGTGATGGCCGCTGGTGTCAACTACAACAACGTTTGGGCTGGCCTCGGCGTACCTGTTGATGTAATCGGCGCGCGCAACAAGCAAGGTGAACCAGAAGAATTTCACATTGGCGGTTCTGATGCATCCGGAATCGTATATAAAATCGGTAAAGACGTGACTAATGTTGAAGTCGGTGATCATGTTGTCTTACATTGCGGCTCCTGGCAGAAAGATTGCGCGATGGAAAAAGCGGGCAAAGATCCTATGTATGACCCTACTTTCAGAATTTGGGGTTATGAAACGAACTATGGCAGCTTCGCGCAATTTACTAAAGTTCAGGATCATCAGGTACTGCCAAAACCAAAACACCTAAACTGGGAAGAAGCTGCTAGTTACATGCTAGTGGGTGCCACGGCTTATAGAATGTTAATGGCATGGGCACCAAACCAAATCAAGAAAGACGATGTTGTTCTTATTTGGGGTGGCGCTGGCGGCTTAGGCTGCATGGCAATCCAAATTGCAGCAGCAATGGGCGCTAAGCCAATCGCAGTGGTCTCTGACGAATCCAAATTTGAATACTGTAAGAGCTTAGGCGCTGTTGGCTGCTTAAACCGTAAAGACTTCGACCATTGGGGTATGATGCCACACTGGAAAGACGAATCAGCTTATGCAAAATGGTCTAAAGGCGCACGTAGTTTTGGTAAGGCCATTTGGGATATCCTAGGCGAGCGACGCGGTGTAGATGTGGTATTTGAACACCCTGGTGAAACAACAATTCCTACCTCTATTTTTGTGTGTGAATCAGGCGGCATGGTGGTTGTTTGCGCGGGTACAACAGGCTTTAATGCGACACTTGACCTCAGATACCACTGGATGCGCCAAAAGCGCTTACAGGGCTCTCATTTTGCAAATGATGATCAGGCAATCGGTATTAACGACCTAGTAACCCAAGCCAAAGTTGACCCATGCCTATCCAAGACCTTCACTTATGAGGAGCTTCCTGATTCTCACCAGCTAATGTATGAGAACAAGCATCCTCACGGAAATATGTCGGTTCTTATTGGTGCAACAGACTTCAATCAAGGTACTGAAAAGTAAAATAGCTTATAAGAATTGAGTATTTATAGGGTGCGCCATGCGCACCGATGGAACTAAGCTATGCATTAGCGGTGTGCACTGCCCACCCTATAGCTTCGTTTGATCTGACTGAGTAAATAAAAAAGGGAGCCAGTGGCTCCCTTTTTTATTTTAAAATTATTCTAAGCTAACGACGGTGTCAGATGCAATAAGCAGCCATTACCTGCCAATGTTAATCGATAAGCAGTTTCTTTTTGCCCATCCACTAAATATTCTACTTTCTCTAACACACCTTTTTCTATTAAGAAATCAAGCATCTCAGTTGAGAGTTCGTCAAAACGCGCTTTGGCTGCAATTTCAGCTTGGGTAGCGGCTTCTTTGAAAGTATACATCGCTCTCATCACCGCCGCTTCTCTTTCAGATATCTCAGGAATAGGGCCTGTATATGGAGGGTATTGGTCTTGAGGAAATTTCGCATAAATACTTTCGTAAGATGCCTGAATCGCTTTCACATCCGCGTCTTTATTATCCGTTAACTGGTAGGTATGAAAAACGCCTGAGACTTTAGTCCGGTAGTCTACCTGCGCAAGAAAAATTGGCAGCCCACAATCTTTCGCAACATGATAAAAACCTGTTTTCCACTTCGCTACCCGCCCTCGAGTTCCTTCAGGTGTAAATAGAAAGAATATCCGATCAGTTTTATGACGCTCAACAAATTCTTTAATTAAATCAACTTGCCCCTTTCCACCAGAAGAACGGTCAATAGGAATGCCGCCCATCCACAATATTAAGGAGCCAACAACAGGCATACGACACCAACTGTCTTTGATGGAAAAATACATTTTCACATCAATTATAATGGCTGCCGCCATCGCATAAAAAATATCCCAATTTGAGGTATGCGGTGCGGCGATAGTGATACCCGCCCCCTCTGGCATTGTAGGCGTATTTTTCCACCCAAAAACTTTAAACCATGCTAAGAAAAAATACTTGAGAATATATTTAACAAATATGCCATCAAATATAGTTTTATCGCGTATTTCGAGTTTCTTTTTAGCCATAAAATAACAACACCAATAAAGTTAAATTTTGAATTAATGACACGCACGATACCACAAAATATACAACAGTTCGCTGATTCACTTCATTCATCACCCTAGTCAGCTACTATACATGGCTAAATAATCTTCATTTAAGGCTTTTATTGTTGTTTTTTTGTATTTAAATACTACTTAAAATAGACAATTTATAGCTTCACCTTGAACATAAGCTAACTCAGTAATAGAATCCCGGTCATTATTTTTACTGGCTATTTAAACTAACAACGCAGTCTTATTTCTAAACTGCAATCGGTTTTAAATAGTATTGACCATGAATAGCTTTGATTGAGGACATTTGAATGAACTTTAACCCATGCATTGGTAAATGCACTAAGGAGCGCGATCTCTGTGAAGGTTGCGGCCGAAGCCGGGAAGAAATTACCGAGATGAAAAAGCATGTAGTTGCTTTAGTGAATCTTGCAAAAAAGATGGAGTATGAAAACCCCAAAGAATTTGCCAATGCCGTTGCATCATCGATCAAACTCAAATTAAAAGCGGCTAATAAACTCAAGTAGCTATACGCACTCACAAGAGAACTAAAGATCAGTTTTTCTAAGTTTCTCAGGCAAAAGCTGATCATGCCCTCGTTCTATCATCCATACTTTAAGGGCATCTAGAGGCATCGGTTTGGCTATATGGTACCCTTGAGAAAAATCACATTTCATCTCTTTTAACTTATTCAAAACAACTTGATTTTCAATCCCCTCGGCAACCACTTTATAGCCAAGATCACGACACATATTAAGTGTTGTTTTGACAATAATTTCATCTCCTGCCACCAGATCCATTTCCATTACAAAAGAACGATCAATTTTAATTTCGTACACAGGCAGCTGACGAATATAACTCAGTGAAGAGTGCCCTGTACCGAAATCATCGATACCTAGTTTGATACCTCGTCCTGCAAGGTTTTGCAAAGCGACTCTGGCGGTTTCAGGATCCTTCATCACCGCCGTTTCTGTAATTTCCAATAACAAACACTCTGGATCAACACGATGCTTTTCCAATAAGTTGATAACATTACTCTCGAAATCTTTCTCATGCAGATTAACAGCCGAAATATTAACCGATATCATTTGCTGCTCAGAGCCATGGGGCCACGCAGCTTTTGCCGCCAAGGCATTATCCATGACCCAATAAGTTAATGAGCGCATGATACCCGTTTGCTCGGCCAGTAATATAAATTCATCAGGAGGCACGAAACCCATTGAGGGATGACTCCAACGTAATAAGGCCTCGGCACCAACCATACCACCTGAAGCGCACATAATAATGGGTTGAAAATGTAAGGCTAAAGTATTTTCAACTATCGCTTTCTTTAACTCCCCCATTAGCATTAAGCGGCGTGCGCTATAAGGGTTTATATCCTGGGAATAGATACCGATATGTTCATTTGAATTATCCGCGCTATCTATTGCCACACGGGCATGGCGGATTAGCGTATCAATATCGGAGCCATGATTTGGATATTCTGCAATCCCGATATCCAAGCCCAAATCCAACTCCATACCATTGAATTCAATCGGCTCAGCCAATTCATGTCGCACTTTGGAGACATGCGCTAAGGTTTTGTCCTTGTCGCCAGTATTTATAATATATGCAAAAATAACACCCTCGATTTGCGCAAAATAATGGCGTTTATTGTCCACTTCCTCAATCATTAATGAAATATCTGAATCTATTGAAACATCTAATAATCTTTTCGAAAAAAGGCCTAAAACAATATCAGCATTTGCATGCCCTAATGTTTTATTAATATCGTGTATACGGCTCAAATGAATAAAAACTAAAGAAAAGTGCCTAAGGCCCATTGACTCTGAATGAAGCAGCTGATGCAAAAACTGTTGCAGCATCACGATATTGGGAAAGCCATTACCTCGATGGTGTGTTGCCTGATAATAGAGTTTCGCTTCAGCAGTTTTTCGCTGCTCAGACTCTTCTATCTGTTTCTTCTGAGCTTTAACTTTTGCGAAACGTTCTCTGTTATATCTATCGGCCAAAGCAAAACTTAACAATATCACTTCAAGTGCGGCCCCCCAGTTTAATGCATGTTCGGTAAATCCATTACGGGGTAATACACCAAATTTACTGGCTGCCGAAACCACAATACCAGTCAATAAGAAAAACCATGCTATCGTAAAATAACGCGCGGAGGTTTGTCCTTTTATCCAAGCGTACGGACCTGCGTACATAATCACCAGACTTGCTGGCATCGCTAGGAATACCGAAGTTCGCGTTGAGATATCGTAAGGCAGAAAAAATGAGCCAGCAATACTACAGAGAAAGAGAACGGAAAATACGTTTAATAAAGCATTAAGCCGTGGTGCAACCTTATTTAAATGCAAGAAATTTGACGAGAAGATACTAGCAAAAAACATAATTGACGGCACAGCAAGCAACATACTCATCTGATGCATAGTCGGCGATAGCGGATAAAGATATTGATATAAATACCCATGTGCACCAGACATTAGCACTAAAACAGAGAGCACCAAGCCGACATAATAAAGATAAGGTTTCTCCCGAATTGATATAAATAGAAACAAGTTGTAAACAACCATCACCAACATCATGCCGTAATATAAGGTTTTAACGAACTGCTCATCCTGATCTGCCCAAGAAAACTTTTCTGCATCCCACAATTTAATGGGTACTTGAGTTGAGCCTTGAGTATTAATTCTGAAATAGATATCAACAGGCTCCGCCTGTTCAAGAGTGACAGGGAATAAGAAATCCCTATGCCGTAAAGGTCGCTGAGTAAATGGGTAGGTATCGCCAGTCAAAAAGTAACTAACTAGCTCTCCATCCTCGACTTGAAAAAACTCAATCTGATCCAGTAAAGAATAATGTAGAGCAATAATTTTTGCTTGTATTTCAGCCAAGCTGCTGACTAAACGAAAGCGTAACCAATAAGCACTATTTGTATAACCAAAGTTAGGCGTTTCAGCATCACTCTTGGTCCAATATGTAGATCTTAATTGCTTAATCTCATCAAAGGCCAGTTGCCCTTGGATATCCTCAAAATACTCAAGTTGAGCGCCAAGAGATAAGGTTTCATCACTGTCTGAGTGTATACTAATAGGTGTTTGGGCGTATGTAGTGAGAGAACACAACAGATTCAAAAAGAACACAGCAATAAAAATCAGTTTCGACATTAAATTCCCACGTTAAAGATATTATTCGTCAAATCAGAGCTCGATTTAATTTACAAAGCACTTTAAGTCTAGCCCAAAACCACTCGGTGTAAATTAATACCGCCGCTCAAAAAATAAAACTCATTCTAAATAAAAAGACCCAAGAGCACTCCCAGAGTTTTTTATCCACGGGTTTAACAATGAAGACCGAAATCAAAGCGCTGTTAAAATTAACGGACCTATATAGGAGGGATTCAAGAATAACCTCTACCCTGTAGTAGGTGATAGATAGTAGGTAGAAGTCAAACAAAAAACAGGAGGTAGAAATTAAACAAAAAAAGAGGGCTGTCTGCCCTCCTTCAATACTATAATTTTTTATGCGTTATGCTTACATAAAATTCGCACAGTACTTTTACGACGCGTTTTGTGCAGCCTTACTCTTCCACTGTACAGCTTTAGTAAATAACCATTGATAACCCGTTGGGAATACCCTCGCCATACCATCAAATACGCGTGCATCCAGACCAATTAGTACCCGTCGTTTATTTTTCTTTACGCCTTTTAGAATGGTTTTAGCTGCACTATCCGGGGTATGAATAAACATTTTTTCAAAT
>Ga0105348_1000729_pt1 | contig 23975 bp, 23 predicted proteins | sample EN8Hudsemesocosm_2_FD_83504 | JGI IMG/M metagenome (GOLD analysis project Ga0105348, IMG submission 83504) | Methane-oxidizing microbial communities from mesocosms in the Hudson Canyon - EN8C Hudson Canyon | ecosystem: Environmental > Aquatic > Marine > Cold seeps | place: Hudson Canyon... | reverse complement strand
TCGATGCTTACTGTTGTTTATGTGATGGTAGCGCAGGCATTGTCAGGTATTGCCAAAGACCTGAATAAAATGAGCGCAAAAAGCAGTATTAAAATGCTGGTGCCTGATAATGCTCAAAGTAAATTGTATCAGTGGGTATCTCGATTAACGGGCTCCAAAAATGCTTTAAAAGGTTTTGGCTTTTTTCTGGGTGCGCTATTACTTTCTGGCTTGGGTTTTCAGGGTGCTGTGGCAATGATGGCGGCCGTGTTATTGGTGGTTTTTATTGCCAGCTATCTTTTGTTGGATAGTCACATGGGAAAAACAACGTTCAAGCCTAAGTTTACGGATATTTTTTCTAAAAGCCCGGCGGTAAATCGATTATCCGCAGCACGCTTTTTCTTATTTGGTTCGCGGGATGTTTGGTTTGTAGTGGCTTTGCCGGTATTTTTGCAGTCGCAGCTTAACTGGAACTATACGGAGGTGGGTGGGTTATTGGCTACCTGGATTATTGGTTATGGCATCGTACAAACTTTTGCGCCCGTCATTACAGGTATTCAGCGTGGTAAAACCCCGGACGGGAAAACAGCCTTTGAATGGGCCCTTGCTCTATGCGTGCTACCGGCACTTATTGCCGTGGTTATGCAACTAAGTTGGAATGTTTCTCAGAGTTTGGTGATCGGCTTGCTCGTGTTTGGCGCCTTATTTGCGGTGAACTCGTCGATACATTCTTATTTGATTGTTGCCTATGCCAAGGAAGATGGCGTGTCCCTTGATGTGGGCTTTTACTATATGGCGAATGCAGCGGGTCGATTAACCGGGACGATTCTTTCTGGATTGGTTTATCAGGCCTACGGATTGGAAGCCTGTTTAATGATTTCAACAGGCTTCATTATTATCACATCCATCATTTCTGTTCGATTGCCAAGGCATAAGTCTTCTATTTAGGTCTCCTGATTAATAAAAGACCCTAGAATAGAAGGTATCGTATAGAAGGCATTGAGGCAGTAAGGCTTTCTCAGGTATAAGGTATTAAGTATGAGGCATGGTTGTCTTAAACAGCTCATAACTACTAGTACCTTCAAGAAATTTATCGAGGTTAGGATAGTTATCTAGGCTGATCCGTTCTCTAAATAATCCCCAATCCAGAAAACACGCTAAACGTAATTCGCTATCAGAGTATGGTGCTACTGTAGCGTAGGTGCGGTTATCTAGATTCCGTAGTCCGGTTTCAATTCTTCGCTGCTGTCGTTTTAGGTAAGTGCTGTTGGTTGGTGTGATTCCATCTTTTTCCAGCATAAAAAGATTCGCAGCTGCATCCAATAATGTATTGACCATGCAGAACTGGTCGTAGTCTTGAGTATCTTCAAAAATCTCTTGCCTGATCTTTCGCGTACATATTTAACAATGGAGCAGGAATCATTAAGTGTAATGTCACCATCCTTCAGAAAAGGTACTTTCTGTGTGGGTGATTTTCTGGCACTGGCTAATGCATCGGTCTCAATAAATTTAAAGTCTAAGCCAGCTTCAAGCATGGCTAGGCGACAGTGACGTACATAGGGTGATGTATAGCTACCGTACAGTTCCATGGCTGCCTCTCGATCCAGTTAGTGTTATGTGCACTATTGTTGATGTGTAATGTAGTAAAGCAAGTTTGTGTTTTATAACTATGTCATTAGGCATCTATTGCAACCCTGTGAATAGCAACTAGGCTTTCCTTATACTTAGAACAAGCTAAGCATATGGCGCCATATAATAATATTAAAGGCATAAAGTCATCACAATATTGATTGTTTATCTAAACTAATACGTGGCGTAAGGATTGGGGAGCAGGGGTTGGATATTTGTGTTGATAAAGTAAGGGCAGTCAATAAGGTCGACGAGCTTCGTGTGTTATATGTCGAAGATGACACTGTTGATGCTATGAACATAGAGCGGATGCTACGTAAGGTCTCTGATGCTCGTATAGAACTTTTTGTGTCTACCCGTTTTAGTGAAGCGCTAGAGCTCCTTGAAGCTGAACCCATTGACGTTATCTTGCTGGATTTATCATTGCCTGACTCCTATGGCATTGATTCAGTTAAATCGATGCGCCTTCATGCCCCTCAGCAAGCTTTAGTGGTATTAACAGGCTTAAGTGATGAGTCAATGGCGCTGGATGCCGTTAAGGCGGGTGCGGAAGACTATTTGGTAAAAGGAACCTTTAATGCAGAGCTGATTTTTCGTGTTATTTCTTATGCATTAGAGCGGCAAAAAAGTAAGCAGCGTTTATCACATATTGCTCACTATGATGAACTTACAAAGTTACCTAATCGACTGCATTTTAAAGAACATCTTGCATTATCAGTTGCGCGAGCTGCCAGGCATAGTCTGTGTATAGGCGTACTATTTATTGATCTTGATCACTTCAAGTTAATCAACGATACCCAAGGTCACCATATTGGTGATAATTTTCTGCAATTAGTTTCCCGGCGATTCAAGCAGACTATTCGTTCTAGCGATTTTATGGCGCGTTTAGGTGGTGATGAATTTACCGTCATTATTGATTGTCAGGACAAAGGGGCAAGGGAGCCCTTGAGTGTTGCGCAGAAAATAATAGAGGCCATGACTATTCCATTAATGTTGGATAATGGTGAAACCGTAGTAGCGGCTTGTAGTATTGGAATTTCGCTGTTTCGTGGCGGTGAAGATAAGCCAGATCCAGAAGCACTGATACAACGGGCGGACTCAGCCATGTATCGCGCTAAACAGTTAGGAGGGCAGCGATTTCACTTTTATGATGATGAGTTAGAAGCGGAAGCAAAACAGAGGATTTATCTATTTAAAGGCTTAGCTAGTGCCTTGAAAAAAGGAGAATTTTGCTTACACTATCAACCCATTTATCAGGCTCAGACTCAGACACTAGCGGGTTTTGAAGGGCTAATCCGGTGGAAAGACCCTAAAGTAGGACTTACTATGCCGGCGGATTTTATCCCCTTGTTGGAAGAAACTAATCTGATTAACAAAGTGGATGAATGGGCGTTGCGGGAGGGTTGTAGTCAGTATCAACGTTGGCTTGATAGTGGTGATATTTCCAGTGATGTATGGCTTAGTTTAAATGTTTCCCCTAAGCAGTTTGTTGATGGGCAAATTATCGATCAGGTTAAAGAAGCATTAGATGTTTCAGGGATGGCTGCCGAAAAATTACATTTAGAAATAACAGAAGGTTTATTGCTGGAGCATACTGAGAAAAATATATCCTATCTCCACGAATTAAAGGCGTTAGGTGTGCGTATAGTGATTGATGATTTTGGTACTGGTTTTTCCTCCATGCAGTACTTAAAAATGATACCCATGGATATGCTGAAAATTGATAAAACCTTTATTGATGGCTATCTTTCGATTCCTGCGGACCAGCTCATTACCACCGCGATGATAAATCTTGCTCATAATTTGGGTAAAACCGTGGTTGCTGAAGGCGTCGAAACTAAGTCGGTAGCTGATGCGCTATCTTCTGCTGGCTGCGATTTTCATCAAGGCTACTATTTTTCCAAACCATTAGATGTGGCAGATTGCCCGGCGGCTTTTATGTCAGAGAAACGTGTGGTGAGGAACTAAGGCGCTGAAATAGCCGTTATTAATTTTCATCCCATCAAACATGCTATGTGAACTAGCACATAGATGATCCATCGCTAGATTATATCTTAAACCGACGAACCATTACCGCTCGTAATGAGCATATTACCCACTGTCCAAAATCACTGAGTGCAATCTTATAACTGTTATCCATGATGATGGCATCAGATATAATGCTATGAGGTGGTGGGATCAAGTTTTAATAGCTATCCTATTTAAAGGGCTCACAAGTAATTGTCTCAAATAGAGTGTTTCCTGTTATCTATAATATGGTCAGGAAATATAGGGATGGTATGCGAGTAACGTTTATATGTTACAGGCGATATGTAGACGTTATATAGATGCTATAAGGGCGACGGGGTATCCCTCGTCTTGTTAAGTAAATCATTCAAAGTGGGTGGATTGATGGGGGTCGTTGAAGGAATGCAGGCGCTGAAGTCTCAGGGAACTTCCGCATCGGCGGACACAGAAAAAATGCCCCCGATGTTTGTTTATATCATTATTGGCATTTGTGTCGTGCCTTTCATACTTTCCATGATGGGTGTTGATTTTGGTTCATATGGAAGGCCCGTTGATCTTGAGGCAGCAAAGGACTGGTCTGGCGCACAAAAGCTAGACGCTTATTTTTACCGTTTGACCGGCGCTTTTACTCACACCTTATTGGAGTGGAGCGCTTTCGCCGCCGCTATTTTTACGGTTTGTTTAGCACTTTGTCATTTTGTGATTGCACGTGACTTAACGACGCCTATTATTGGGGCTGCGCTGTTTTTAGCCGGTTGTATGGATGCATTTCATACCTTGGCGGCAGATCGTCTCATTGAGGCGGTGGCACCAAACACAGATTTGATTCCATTTACCTGGGCAATTTGCCGAATATTTAATGCCATTATTTTGATTGTTGGTGTTGTTATTTTATTAGTGCGTAAACCTGTCAGTGCCAAGGCCGATATACGGTTTCTAATCACTAGTTGTGTTATTTTTGCCGTGACTGCATACGCCATTATTCATTACTGCGCAGTCAGCGCATCACTGCCGCAAACGCAATATCCCGATAACATAGTCACCAGACCCTATGATGTGGTGCCTTTGCTATTGTACGCTTTTGCTGGACTCTATCTATTCCCTTTATTTTATAAACGACATCCGAGTGTATTTGCTCATGCATTGGTTATTGCCATGATTCCAGAATGTGTTGTGGAGCTACATATGGCATTTGGATCCAGCAGCTTGTTTGATAATCATTTTAACATTGCACATTTTCTAAAAATTCTCGCTTATATCGTGCCATTTTGTGGGCTGTTGATTGACTATGTGCATACCTATCAGGCGAAAGAGCAGGAAGTTGTAGAGCGCAAAGTCGTTGAGGAAAATCTACGCAGGTATGCCGCTAAATTAAAAGACACCAATGAAGAATTGGATAAATTTGCCTATATCGCATCCCATGATTTAAAAGCGCCATTAAGAGGCATTGAGCATCTGGCGACTTGGATTGAAGAAGATATTGATGATAAGGAAGCGACTAGTAAACATTTGGTGATGCTGCAGCAGCGTACAAAGCGAATGGAAAAACTGCTGGAGGATTTGTTGAACTATTCGCGAATTGGTCGATCAGGTATGGATCACCAGCTCGTTGATACTAAGTTGTTGGTGGAAAAACTGTTTGATATGGCTTCGCCACCAAAAGGATTTGAATTACGAATAGGACATTTACCCTCTTTTGACACGATTGCGGTGCCCTTTGAATTGGTTCTTCGCAACTTGATTACCAATGCGATTAAACACCATGATAAAGAGGCTGGTTTGATTACAGTTATGACGCAGGATGATGGTGAATTCTACGATTTCACGATTCAGGATGATGGGCCGGGTATACCGAAAGATCTTCATGAAAAAGCATTTGAGGTTTTTCAAACGTTACAACCACGGGACGATGTGGAAGGCAGTGGTATTGGTTTAGCGATGGTGAAGAAAACCGTTGAAACATACGGTGGTGAGATAACTCTAGAATCTGATGTGGGCATAGGTGCTAAGTTTCACGTGCATTGGCCCAAGATAATTAAAGACGGATAGCATTGGATAGTGATTAACCGATAAAGAACCGCTATCGAAAATATTTAAGTTTGTTAGGCCGTTTTATAAGGTTGTTTTTGTACGAACGAGCGTATTTATTGAGGGTAGGCTTGTGACTGAAATAAAACCTGAAGTTACCATTCTTTTGGTAGAAGATGATGATGTGGACGCGATGGCCATAGAGCGTGCGTTAAAAAAACTACCGGCTAGAACACGTCTGATTCGAGCGATAAACGGCGAAGAAGCACTACGTTTTTTACGTGGAGGCAGCGCAAGCTCAACCTTAACTTCAGACGATAACGAGAAAGAAATGGTTGCACCTTTTTTGGTGTTATTGGATCTTAATATGCCGCGTATGGGCGGTATTGAATTCCTTGAGCATGTGCGTGATGACGTTGCTTTGAAAAATACGGTTATCTTTGTATTGACCACCTCAAATGCGGAGGCTGATTTGACCGCAGCCTATGATAAAAACGTAGCCGGGTATGTTCTAAAATCAAACGCACGTAGTAGTACGGATGCCATCGTAGCAATGCTCAACCAGTACTGGATGTATGTGGAGTTACCTAAATAAAGATGAGTACTAATAAGCTTAATATTTTACTGATAGATGATGATGAAATAGACCGAATGACGGTTACCCGTGCCTTTCGTCATGCGAAGCAGTCAGTCAATATCCAGGAAGCATCGGAAGAGACCGGGGCTTTGAAACTCCTGCGTGAAAATACGTATGACTGTGTGTTGTTAGATTATCGTCTAGGGGCAACGGATGGTCTTGATCTATTCGAACAGATGCAATCGCGCGAGTTTAATCAAGCGCCGGTAATTATGCTCAGCGGCATGGAAGATGAAGCCTTAATGTTGAAGTGTTTAAAGGCCGGTGTCCAAGATTATTTGCTGAAATCTGAGCTTACTACCCATAATTTGATTCGTGCTATTCGTTATGCCCAAGAGCGCAAGCAGATTAATGAGCAGTTGCGTTTTGTGGCTGAGCATGACTCCTTAACAGGATTGGCCAATCGACCGTTGTTTATGTCCAGCATAAAAATGGCGATGGCACGAGCAAAGCGTAATGGCACCTATCTCGCTGTATTTTATATCGACTTGGATCACTTTAAGGGTATCAATGACACCTTAGGACATGATGCGGGTGATACTCTGCTAAAAACAATAGCTGACCGGTTGCGGTTTTCTGTAAGATCGAGTGATCTAGTAGCGCGTTTAGGGGGGGATGAGTTTGCTGTACTGCTGGACGGTATTGAAGATCAGAATTCAGTGGTGAAAATTGCGCAACATATGCTGGACGTTGTTGGTTTAGCTATCAATCTAACCCGTGATGATATTGTAGTCACGCCGAGTATTGGTATTGCACTTTATCCTGATTCTAGTGAAGAGATTAGTGACTTGGTTCAGTGTGCTGATACGGCTATGTATCGGGCTAAAAAATCCGGTAGAAATAATTTCTGTTTTTACTCCAATGAAATGCATCACCTGGCCATGGAGTATGCCAACCTCAAAAATGAGCTGAGTCAAGCGATAAAAAACAACGAGTTGGAACTTTATTACCAACCGCAACTTTCTGCTACCACCGGGAAAGTGACCGGTTTAGAAGCACTGATTCGTTGGAATCACCCACAGCGAGGAATGGTGTCTCCGGTGGAGTTTATTCCTGTGGCAGAAAATAGCGGACTTATTAATGCCATCGGTGAATGGGTTTTGGCGCAAGCGTGCCAACAGTTTAGTGAATGGACGAATCAAGGGTTATTTAATGGCGAGTCCGTGGTGCTGTCAGTGAATGTATCTGCGAATCAATTACATCAGGACAATATTGCGGAGGTGGTTAAAAGTGTTCTGGAACAGAATGCTATTGATGGCCATCAGTTGGAGTTAGAGCTAACAGAGAGTGTATTAATTGATGATCTTGAACAGTGTGCAGATACTTTACATTCCATTACGAAGCATGGCGTGCGGATTGCTCTTGATGATTTTGGTACCGGCTATGCGTCGTTTCGACATATGCAGCGATTACCTTTGCATACCTTGAAAATAGATCGCTCGTTTATTGATCAAGTTGATGTTGATGAAAAACACGCGGAAATCGTATCGGCGATTATTGCTATGGGTAAGGCTCTTAATCTTGAAATTATCGCTGAGGGGGTTGAAACTAAGTCGCAGGAAGCATTGCTCAAAGCGAGTGGCTGCGATATTTTGCAGGGCTTTTATTACAGCAAGCCATTATCGGTAAAAGAGTTAGAGGCGCTACTAAAACACTGAGTCAAACGTGTTCAGTTGTCTATCAGATCGTGCTAACTGGGTTGTGCGGACATGGTTGAGATAACATAGTAGGGATAGCAACGTTGAATTTACTTAGCATTTAAATTGTAAGCGTAAAAATAATAAGGATTGAGAAATGACTAAAGCCTATCAAGAAGTTTCTATCTTAATGGTGGAAGATGATGATATTGACGCGATGGCAATAGAGCGAGCGTTTAAGAAGTTGAAGTTGGCCAATCCGCTGACGCGAGCAAGTGACGGTTTAGAAGCATTAGAGTACTTACGCGGTACCAATGGCAAGGACTTTATTGAAAGGCCCCATATTCTGCTATTGGATATTAATATGCCACGCATGAATGGTCTTGAATTACTGGACGAAATTAGAAATGATCCAAAATTAGCGGATACGATTGTTTTTGTGCTGACCACTTCTAAAGCCGATCAGGATATTATTGCGGCGCATAACCATAATGTGGCGGGCTATATTGTTAAATCTGATGTGGCCGATGGATTTATTAAGGTTATAGAATTATTAGATTCCTATTGGCGGATTGTTACCTTTCCAACCTAATCAAGTGTCGTTACCTATAATGCAATATGTAATATCTTGATGAATTATGTACTGATTTAATAGGGAATGGATTGAGATGAATCAAGGTATCTACGTCAGCACTAAAGGCACTGAACAAAGAGAAAAACTGGTTAGTGCTGGCAGCCTACATTGGATACATTGGCTGGTGATTTCTCTTTCAATTATTCTTACCGTTGGCGCCTGGTATTTCTCAAAACAACAATTAGAGCAGAAGATTGAAGCTCAGTTTCTTCGTGAGGCAAGCCAAACTGTAGAACTGGTTAAAGAGCGGATGGAGCTTTATGAGAATGCCTTGTGGGGAGGGGTTGCGTTAGTCGATTCTAATGGGGGTGATATTAATTACGACCAGTGGCTGGCTTATTCCAACAGTTTGAGAATCGACGAATCCTATCCGGGTATTAATGGGATTGGAGTCATCTTTAATATTCAGCCGAATCAACTTGAAACATATCTTGCGAAAGAGGTGGCGCGGCGCCCTGATTACAAGATGCATCCTACGCATAATGAATCTGAATACTGGCCTATTACCTATGTCGAACCAGCGGCGCCTAATAAGAAAGCTATTGGTCTTGATATGGCTTTTGAGGCAAACCGTTACGGTGGCATTAAAAAATCTCGTGATGCCGGCGCTGCACAGCTGACCGGACCTATTACCTTAATACAAGATGCTAAAAAAACGCCCGGTTTTCTGTTCTACACCCCCTTTTATAAAGACGGTAATAAACCTAAAACGGTTGATGAGCGACGTCGAGATATTGTTGGCGTCACCTATGCGCCCTTTATTATGCATAAGTTGATGCAAGGGACATTGGCTAGCCAAAAAAGGCATGTGGGAGTCAAGATTAGTGACGGTGATGATATTCTCTATGAAGACGACAGCGATAAGGATGAGAGTCCGCTCTTTAGCAATAAAGTAGGTGTTGAAATGTATGGGCGGGTTTGGGATTTTGATATTCGCTCGAACTTAAGTTTTCGACAAGCATCATCGAACAATCAACCCTTAATGATCCTTGTTGGTGGTGTTGTCATTGATTCCTTGCTCTTAGCGTTGTTTGTGTTTCTCACAAAAGCGAATCGTAGAGCTTTGTCGTATGCAGACCAAATGACTGAGGAGCTGAAAGTGGAATCGGAGAAGCTAGAGCAGTCTAATGAAGAGCTGAGTGATTTCGCTTATGTGGCATCCCATGATTTGAAATCTCCATTAAGGGGGATTGATCAGTTAGCTATCTGGATTTCGGAGGATATCGATAATAAAGAAGAAACTATTGGCCATTTGAAAATGATGCGTAATCGTGTGAGTCGAATGGAGAGCTTGTTAGATGATCTTTTGGATTACTCTAAGGTCGGACGAGTGGAAGATAAATTCAAATCAATTGATACCAAGAAGGTATTGGAGTCTGTCTACGAATTGATGTCGCCACCTGAGGATTTTTCACTTGAATTAGATGGCAGTTTTCCTGTTTTTAATACCGTTAATGCAGCATTTCAGATGGTTTTTCGGAATCTCATTAATAATGCCATCAAGCATCATGATAGAGAGGGTGGCAAGCTTGTCATTTCAGTAGAAGAAAATGCAAAGTTCTATATTTTTAGATTACAGGATGATGGTCCTGGTATTGAGCCGAAGTACCATGAAAAAATATTTGGGTTATACCAAACCCTAAAATCCAAGGATGAGATGGAGGGTAGTGGTATGGGGCTGGCTATTATTAAGAAGACAGTAATGCACTACAGTGGTGATATTAGTGTGGAATCAAGGGAAGGTTTGGGAGCATGTTTTGTTGTTAATTGGCCAAAGGAAATATCCGTTGAGAGTGAAAGCTGAAACTAAGATTTTATGATGAAGCTCGTTTGTTCTTAATGTGATTTGTTTATAAGTAATGGCAGTTAGTGCATATCGTTTGCAACCTTTAACTATTTAACTTGATACGCCAAATTTACTAAACTCACGGTAGGTCGTGTAGGCAGAGTTAGTTTATCAGGTACCTACCTGTGAGGTGTATCATGAAAGGGTTAAGCTGTTCTTTTCTTCTGTGTGTACTCGCTGTTATTCTTACTTCTAATTTTGCTCTAGCCGATAAGCCGTCCGGTGATGATGGGTTTAATGGTAATGGTTTTCCCAGTGGGCCCCACTTTAATCTCAACTTAATTGGTAAGAAGGATAATTTTACTTGTCCAGAACCGGAGTTTGATCTCATCAGTGCGGAGCAGGTATTTGGTCATGTGATTTTTATACCGAGAGAACAGGGTTCCGATCCTATCACTATATTGATGGAGTCTGGCAAGAAAGGGCCAAAAGGTAAGCCTGACGCAGAGGCTTTGGAAGTGACGGATTGGTGTACAGAATCCTTCCCCGATTATGGCACCGGTAATGATGATGGGGCCATGTTGCGGTTACCTAAAAATGATAATGGTTACAGGGTTTATGCCAGGGTTACTGGAAAACCAGGAACCAGTGAAGATGATCATACCCTCGATATTTTCCCCGGCTTGGTTTATGTGGAAGATGAAAATGCTAATAATCTGATTGATCTAGGTTTAGTGTTTCCTGATGGCAGTGGTTTTACCTCCACCGGTGAGACGTTGAAACGTACCGACGATGGTAAAAAAGGCAAGGGCGTACGAAAAGCGTCTGATATAACGGCCTTATTCGAATGGAGCGGTGACGTTTGTTATGTGCAAGAGGATACAGATCAGTTCTGCTTGGACGAATTTGGCATCGATATTTGTACTAGTTTGAGTCTTTGCTGTATCGATGAAGAAGAGCCCTTTGGCGCCTATGAACGTTGTGACTTGCTGACGGTTGTTGGTGAAATAGATGGCGAAGGTGATCTTGTTTGCCCTGCGATGGATGAACTTGGTGATGACTACATTATGGTTGATGCTCAATGTCGCCACTATGATAATGAGTGGGTGTTTAATATAGGGGATTTTGTCGGCTATCTATGGGATTTGGATAGTACTGGGTCCTATGTTGTTCAAGTTCGTTTCTATCCTCAATAAAAATCTTATCAAAGGAAAAGCCGCTAACTATTGGCGGCTTTTTTATGGAGTTAGAGTCTAGTATTTCGGAAAACTTTGGCATCAAACTCTTACCATGGGTGTAACTAAAACCAGTATTTGTACAGTGATTTCTTATTGTAGTTTTTCTTTCAGAAAGTCCGTAAATGCGCGAACCTTGGCAGGAATATAGGCTCGCGATGGATAAACAATCCATACCATGGTTTCAAAGTTTGTTGCTGTTACCTGGTGGTCAGGGAATACATTAATGAGTTCACCGTCTTGGAATGAGCTACCGATAAGCCAATCGGAAAGCAGAGCTAAGCCTGCGCCATCGATAGCGCACTTTTTTAGTACTATACCGATATTAACGCTGAGCTTGCTGCTGATATTAATTGGCTCAATATTTTCTGATGTATTCTTCTGGCGAAATTTCCAGGTCGATCGAAAGCCGGGTAGGGGAAAAGTTAAGCATGGGTGTTGTGCAATGTCAGCCGGCTGTTGTGGCCAGCCATTTTTTTCCAAGTACGTCGGGCTGGCACAAACGCTATAAACCGTTGGCATTAGTCGCTCTGCTACCAGCGTTGAGTCGAGTAAGGGACCTTGTCGAATGGCGACGTCAATATTCTCCGCCACAGGGTCTAGCACTGCATCGGTGAGACGTAAATCTACGGTTAGATTAGGATGCAGTTCGGCGAATTCTGCCAGCAGGGGTGATATACAGGTAATGCCTAACGACGGCGATGCTGTTATGCGCAACGTACCACTAAGGTTTTGAGCTGCATCGACCACCGCGAGTCTCGCATGTTCCAGCTCTTCAACTACAGACTCCACCCGTTCAAAATAGAGATTACCTGCTTCAGTGGGGGATAGACGCCTTGTTGTACGTTGAAATAAGCGGACGCCCAGTTGCTTCTCAAGCGAGGCAATAGTGCGGGAGACGGAGGAGGGGGCAAGATTACGATCCTTAGCCACAGAGGAATAGTCGCCGCGGCGCATAACATCTACAAATATTTCGATAGTTTCTAGGTTCATCTTTACTCAGATATATTTATGCAGCTTTAGCACAAGTGTTGTTTATTACATAATGTTTAATTCGTGATTCGCATAGAACTATAATGCACGATAATGAATTGAGCCAGACTAATGGCTGAAATTCTGAAGTGTTTAATCGCCGGAACAGTGAATGGAATGGGAGAGTCAGTATGGTGGATAAGAAGCTAGAACCCGCAATCATAGGATTGTCGCAGGAAGAGAAGGGAAAGATCTTCCAGGCGATGCACCATGAGGACGGTGCTTTTATTATTCCCAACCCTTGGGATATTGGGACGGCGCGAATACTGGCGCAATTGGGCTATAGAGCATTGGCAACCACGAGTGCGGGGTATGCATTTTCGATAGGGCAGCAAGATAATACAGTTGATCGCGAAGACATGATTAAACATGTTCGAGACATCGTGGAGGCCACTGATTTGCCTGTGAGTGCGGATATGGAAAATGGTTTTGGTGATTCACCTGAAACGGTTGCAGAGACGATTCGGCTTTCCTCAGAGGCGGGTTTAGTGGGGGCCTCTATAGAAGATGCTAGCAACCAAAAAGATGCACCTATTTACGAATTTGAACTTGCTGTGGAACGTATACGTGTAGCCGCAGAGATGAAGGCCTCATTCTCCCACTCTTTTGTGCTAACAGGACGTGCGGAAAATTATTTAGTAGGAAGGCCTGATATTAACGATACCGTTAAGCGGTTACAGGCTTATCAGGATGCTGGTGCGGATGTTTTATACGCACCAGGCGTCACCCTTAAAGAGGATATTGCTGCGATTGTGAGTTCAGTTGACCGACCGGTGAATGTGGTCATGGGGCTGCAAGGGGTAAAGCTAACACTAGCCGAGCTTTCAGCAATGGGTGTTAAGCGTATCAGTGTTGGTAGTGCTCTCAGCCGTGCTGCATTAGGTGTGTTTCTTCGAGCCTCAAAAGAAATGTTGGAGCAAGGCACCTTTAATTTCTCTGATGATGCTGTTAGTTATGCTGATATAAGCGCTATGTTTGTTGGTGGAGATTGAAATGCGTATTGCGAACACACCTGCACCGCTTTATTACTCAGTGACGACTACGGCGATATTTAATGATGATATTGTTGATTATCAGGAAACGGGATTGGCACTTTTTGAATTGGCAGAGGGTATTGAAGGGTTTCTTGGTTTGGAAACCTGCCTACAAAAGAATTGTGGAATAGCGGTTTCTTATTGGAATTCTCTTGATGCAATCAAAGCCTGGAAATTTAATGAAGCTCATGTAATTGCTAAGCAGACAGCAAAAAAGCAATGGTTTTCGTCTTATGTAACCCGAATTGCCAAGGTGGATTGGGTTTACTAGCCCTTATTTATCGTTACCAGTTATTAGTGGCCGACTCTATGTCATTACCGTTCACTACAGTCCACCTTTCGTAAGTTTTGCTGGGTCGAGTAACTTTGTGAGTTCTTTAATGGATAAATCGGTATTTTCCGCAGCGACATCAATCACAGGCCTACCTTCCTTGTAGGCCTGTTTGGCTATTTCAGCGGCTTTTGCATAGCCGATAATGGGGTTGAGTGCAGTGACCAGAATAGGGTTGCGGGACAGGGCTTGTTGCAGTTTATTTTTATTCACCTTAAAGCTATGAATTGCTTTGTCTGCTAGTAACCGTGTTGCACTAGCGAGTATCTCAATACTCGTGATTAGATTGTTGGCGATGAGTGGCAACATAACATTGAGTTCAAAGTTACCCGACTGACCGGCAATGGTGATGCTGGTGTCATTACCAATCACTTGGGCGCAAACCATGGCGGCGGCTTCAGGAATAACCGGGTTTACTTTTCCCGGCATAATGGATGAGCCGGGTTGTAGCGCTTCAAGTTCGATCTCACCTAAACCTGCGAGTGGCCCGGAATTCATCCAGCGTAGATCATTCGAAATTTTTAATATGGAAACTGCCGTGGCTTTTAGTTGTCCTGATAGTGCGACGGCAATATCCTGTGAACTAATATGGGCGAAGAAGTTTTCTGCCTGACAAAAAGTCAGCCCCGTTAAATTGCTCAACGCTTTATTAAAGGCTGTCGCGAATTGTGGGTGGGCATTAATACCTGTTCCCACTGCTGTACCACCTTGGGCAAGGGTTTGAATGCTTGACTGCATCGATTGTATATTTGATAAATTTTGTTCAACTTGTGTCGCCCAACCGTATAACGACTGGCTCATACGAATTGGCATGGCATCCATTAAATGGGTGCGTCACGTTTTTACATGAGTGTCCATCTCCTTGGCTTTGTTTTTAATGGTGCCTATTAAGTGTGTTAAAGCTGGGATTAGTTGGTTAGTCAGTTCCAGAGACGCGCTGACATGAATAGCGGTGGGGATAACATCGTTGCTGCTCTGGCTGCAGTTAATATGATCATTTGGGTTGATCGGTTCGCCTAAAATATTTGTCGCAATGGTAGCCAGTACTTCATTGGCATTCATATTTGAGCTTGTGCCTGATCCTGTTTGATAAATATCTACGGGAAAGTGATGCATTAGATCTTCGTCAGTTAGCAATTGCTCCACCGCTTTTTGAATGGCTATCCCCATGGGCTCCGGTATTTGCTCTAGCTCGCTATTGGCTTGTGCTGCGGCTGCTTTAATGAGGAGGAGGGCGCGAATAAAACTCTCAGGTAAAGTTTGGCTGCTAATGGGGAAATTATCGACAGCCCTTTGAGTTTGAGCTGCGTATAGGGCTTCAGAGGGGACTTCAACCTTCCCCATACTGTCTGATTCAATGCGAATGTTTTTCATTGGAATGTCACCTAGGCTGACTATGACAGCGACTGGAATGATAGCTGTTAGTTATAAATATCTAGGTCAGAATTAAGAAGAATGCAAAAGGTGCAGTAGAGGTGATTTCTAGTATGTGGTGCTAGTCGTTATTTTGATTTCGGTGGGTAACTATTGATGAGATTATGTAAGAATATTTGTACCTAATATCCCATAGGCGACTACACTTATGGAGGATTAGGCGGTTTTATGTTTGATTAATAGACGCTTAACTTATTGATATTTATAGTTATACCGTAATAGGGTTTTTGGTTATAACTATCGATTATCAAACGCTCGTTTTTATCATTTTGTAACATTTAAAAATTATCATGCTAGTATCAATGTGTAGACATAGTGTCTCTCAAATAGGTGTTCCTTATAGAGTGTTGAGTGAGGAAATAACAATGATAATAAAAAAGCATCTAATATTTGGTTTGATGATTGGTCTGGGTTTTGGATCTACTGCTTTTGCAGGAGATCTGTATGGCCAGCATGATGATATGTATATGAACTCTGGTGTTGATAGCACAGGTGAGTATGTTGAGTGGACCGGTGATGAAGATCGCAAGCTGATGAAGTATGAAGGCAGCAGGGCGATATTCGAGATTGGCAAGCGTATGGTACATGCGTATTTGAAATCCAATCATGGTAATGATTATGCTAAAAAACATAATCTACCCGATGTACGAGGTCGTTACGATTTGGGTGGTTGGAGCACTAAGTTACGAGTGAGTGGTACCAAGGCAATGGTTAAATGGAATTATGAATTTTAGTCCGCTTTCTTAACTAGAATTTAAAGTGATCAATTAAAAGGCCAGAGATTTTATCTCTGGCCTTTTAATTGAAATCCATAAAATTATCGGTTGGCATCTCGATACTGTTTTGGTGTTTGTCCTGTTGTTCTCTTGAATAGGTTGCCGAAATAACTGACGTCTTCATAACCCACCTCATGACTAATTTGACTGATAGCAAACGCGGATTTTTTAAGTAACTCTTTTGCTTTTTCCATACGCAGACGTTGCATGTAGCCCAATGGTGTTTCACCAGTGGCATTTTTAAATCGCCGTTTTAATGTTCGCAAACTAACACCAAAGCGGTTGGCTAAGCTTTCCAGCTCTGTATTTTTGTCAAAGTTGATTTCCATCCATTGCTGGATATTGAGAATAACTTTATCTCCGTGGGATTTATCACTGTCAAAGCCAATAAAGGGAGACTCATAACCCCGTTGAAAGTCGGCGACGAAATTTTGTTCCAGTACCTTGGTAGCTTCTTCTCCCCATATATGCTCAACCAGATGCATGCCCAAATCCATGGCAGAGCTTAACCCTGCGCTGCAGTAGATATTATCTTCTGCGGTTATATGTCGGTCGTGACAAACATTTATCTTGGGGTACATTTTGGCGAGTTTGTTGATATATACCCAATGAGTAGTGGCCTTTTTCCCATCTAAAAGTCCTGCTTCAGCCAGGAAAAATACCGCCGTAGCGTGTGCAACCAGAATGGCGCCATTGTTGTATTGCTCCTGTAGCCAGGGAATTAGTTGGTATTCTTTTTTTATGATTTCATCGACGTCACCCCAAAATGAAGGAATCATGACGAGGCCGGTTTCTTTTACCGCATCTATGCAGCCATTTACCTGAATCGTTAAGTTAGCGGGTGTTGTGATGGGCTGACCATCCACCGAAACTAATAGGCTGGTTAGTGGGGTATCTGTTGTTGATAGATGCGCTTCCAGCAAGGCATAAAGATCTGTAGTGATGCCAAGAGAGGTACCCAGGGCACCGTCGCAGGCAACGAGGGTGGCGTGCTTAACGGGCGTGAGCTCATTCATGTATTTATATCCTTGGTGCTAAGGACTTAGCGCTCAGTCCAATGACTGGATCTTAGTTCAATCATTGAGTCTTAGTATAGTGATAGTGGCCAGATTGGCCTTTTTACCCTATTTTTTGGCCTGATTCCTAGGCGTATCGGTTGGCGGCCGTTGCTATAGTTTTATTGGTTCACTGGCTATTAGTGAGTGCACAGAGCTAGCCGTTGTCTTGGTCACTAGAGGTAAGAAATGGAACAAGTTGTAAATCACGATATTTTAACGCCCATTAATTTCTTGGAGCGAAGTGTTACCGTTTATGGTGATAAAACGGCTGTCGTGTATAAGGATAAACATTATACCTATCGAGAATTTCAATCTCGAATATTTCAGTTGGCGCGGTATCTTTTAAAGTTGGGTATTGATAAAGGTGACAAGATTGCTTTTATTTGTCCTAACACTCCTCCCATGCTGGAAGCTCATTACGCTATACCATTAATTGGTGCTACCTTGGTGTCGATCAATATTCGGCTATCAGCCAATGAAGTTTCTTATATTCTGAATCATTCTGATGCGAAAGTAGCTTTTGTTGATAATGAATTTGCAAATGTAGTTTCCCCTATCAAAGATGAACTGCAACAAGTTAAGACTTTTATCAATATTTGTGATGTAGATACTGCGCTTCCACTTGGTGACTTGGAATATGAAACCTGTTTGGCATCTATGTCGACTGAGCGGGTTGAGTGTGCTGTTGTTGATGAGAAAGAAATTATTGCACTTAACTACACCAGTGGTACAACGGGGAAGCCAAAGGGGGTGATGTATCACCACCGTGGTGCTTATCTGAATGCTATGTCCGAAGTATTGGAAACGGGTATTAATGCCAAGTCGGTTTACCTTTGGACCTTACCTTTATTTCATTGCAACGGTTGGTGTTTCAGTTGGGGCGTAACCGCCATGGGAGGTACCCACGTTTGTTTGCGTAAGGTGGAAGCAGAAGAAATTTTCAAATCCATTAAACAGGAACAGGTTTCCCATTTGTGTGGTGCGCCGACCGTACTTATTACTATGTCGAGTTATGCAGAAGATAATAACGTGCAGCTTGATCATCCCTTATTGGTTACCACGGCAGGTGCACCACCAGCCCCAACGGTTATTCAAAATATTCAAGCATTTGGTGCTGAAGTCTTGCATGTTTATGGCTTAACTGAAGTGTATGGTCCTCATAGCGTTTGTGCATGGCAGCCAGGTTGGGATCAACTGGATGAGCAGGCATTGGCCGCTAGTAAGTCAAGGCAGGGCGTGCCTATGGTGTTGGTCGGAGACATGGATGTGGTTGATGTTGAAACCATGCAGCCGGTCCCTATAGATGGAAAAACCATCGGTGAAATTGTGATGCGTGGTAACAATATTATGGTCGGTTACTACAAAAATGAAGCGGCTACCCAAGAAGCCTTTAAAGGCGGATGGTTTCATAGCGGCGATTTAGCGGTAATGCACCCGGATAATTATGTACAGATTCTTGATCGCGCTAAGGACATTATTATTAGTGGTGGTGAGAATATATCTACAGTGGAAGTCGAGAGCGTTATTTTTAAACACCCTTCGGTATTAGAGTGCGCGATTGTTCCTACGCCTGATGAAAAGTGGGGGGAAACGCCCAAGGCTTATGTGACGCTTAAAGAAGGAAAAAGTGCTACTGAAGTTGAGATAATTGAATTTTGTAAGTCTCATCTTGCGCGCTTCAAAGCACCAAAAGCAGTGGAGTTTGGACCTTTACCAAAAACATCCACCGGAAAAGTACAGAAATTCAAGTTGCGTGAACAAGAATGGCAAGGGAAAGAACGACGTGTTAATTAGTGTCTTTGCTTTTTTGTCTATATATCCGGCTGGGTTTAGTTAAGAGAAATAATAGGAATAAACATGAAATCACCAGCGCTTGGGGAGTTGTTAATGGTCATTTATTATCGTTTAAGGAATTCGTTGTTAATGACAGCAATATTCTTTTCGGCAGTGTTTCATATGGAAGTGGTTAATGCTGAAGTTGTGGATGAGGTGGCCATACAGAACTGTTTAGCGCAAGAGGACGATACGGCGTTTATATGGACACCCGGTGCGTGGGAGAACAGGTTTGGTGAGCGTCAGAATGCTGTGGCGAAAACGAGGCTGGTACCCGAATTGGAGTTTGGGTTTCATCATTTCTCCAGCCGAGAAGACGCCGATCCATTATTATTGATCATCGGTCACAGCGCTGTGATGTTGCAGTGGGATCCGCTCATTCTTAGTCAGCTTAAGAAATGCTTCGATGTTTACCTTATCGATAACTATGGCGTTGGCCGTTCAAAGCTTAGTGAAGATGAGGAAACGGAATCTGAATTGCTTACAAAGCTTGAATGGAAAGATCTGGGTGATTTTATCTCGCAGGCTGTGGATGGGATTAAGCAATCTAATCATTGCAAAGAGCACAATTGCAATATCACTAAAAAAGAACCTCATCTTATGGGTTGGGCCATGGGAGGCAAGATAGCCGCTGAGGCTGCATCGCTTAATACAAAGGCCTTTGGGAAAATTGTTAATTTAGGCGGCAATATTGCTAATAACCAGGGTGCAACGGGGCCTAATCCCATTGTGGTCGAATCGTTAGAGTCCAGTTCATTTCGTCAGGCCCAAAATGCATTTTATGTGAATGCGTCCAGTTGGGGATTAGATAAAGCATTTGATGCTCGAATGGCCGTGTCGGGAACCGGTGCACGTGCAGCATTAACTTTCTTTGCTTGGCGTAATCGTGAAGGTAGGGCATCTCAGTTGCAGAAAATGGAACAAGCCCGCGTATCTTTAACCAGTAATACGGAACTTTCGACGATTGAAAATGAGGTCTTTATTACCTGGGGCGAACAGGATGATCTTAATTTTTGTTATCCCGCGTCTGGAGTGCGATATCAGGAGGTTTGTGTAACGGGACACCTTTGTGCGGATGGTATTGATTGCCAGCAAAAGAAATCTCGACCTATGTGCGGGAGCTGGGATTGGTCTCTTGCATCAATGTTTGATTTCGACGACCGATTTTTAGGCTTCAAGAATGAAGACGGTTGTTATTGGGGAATCGCGCCTTTGGATGATTACTACTGGGGGCGTAAGAAACTGACATCGTCTACTCGGGTTTGTGCCAAGGGCTTTCAGGGCGCGCATGGTTTTCCTGCGCAGAGTCGAGACGAGATGATTGCGGCGGTGGTGGATTTTGTTTACCAGGTAGAGAAACCTGAAATCGCAAAAGGTTTGGATTGTAGATCGCCAAAATTTATTACTGCTAAGTAACTTTAGTATTTACGGCGAAAAGCACGGGTGTGCTGTTCGGTGTAGAAAAACCTAAAGAATATGTTGTTGAGGGTTTATGCCAAGTATCCAAAGTCGAATTACTCGTTTTATCATACGTAAGTTTGTCGCACCTAAGTTGCTAAATGCCAAGCTGCCGATATCGGTACAGCGAAAAAAGATGGATAAGATTCAGGGGTTAGCATTGATGCCATTGGGTATCGATATGGAATCCGTATCGGTTGTTAACATGGATGGGTTATGGATCACTCCAAAAAAGCTAGACATACAGAGCAATCAATCAAAAAATAATCGGGTGATTTTGTACCTTCATGGTGGAGGCTATAACATAGGGTCGATTAAATCTCATAAAGAAATGGCTGCACGTTTAGCGAAGTCTGCCAATGCCAAGGTTTTATTGATCGATTATCGCATGGCGCCAGAGCATCCATATCCCGCTGCGGTAGACGATGCAAAGTTAGCCTATCAGTGGTTATTGGAAAACGGGTATAGCGCTAAGGATATTTGTATCGCCGGCGATTCAGCCGGTGGGGGGCTTACCTTGGCTGCAGCGATTGCATTACGCGATGGGGGTGCAGAGTTGCCTGCCTGTTTATGTGTTTTTTCACCGTGGACTGATGTTGCTATGACAGGCGAAACCATGAATGACTCCACCTATGATCCGATGCTGAATATTAGTTGGATACAACAAATGGCGGATGGTTATAGTCAGGGAAGTGATGTTCGCAGCCCTACCATGTCGCCTTTGTATGATTCTTATAAAGGATTACCCCCAATACTGATACATGTGGGTTCAGATGAGTTGCTGCTGAGTGATTCAACACGATTTGCGGAGCAAGCCAAAGCGGCTGGTGTTGATGTGACCTTGGAAGTCTGGGCAGATATGTGGCATGTATGGCATTTACACGCGGGCTTTATGCCGGAATCAAAACAGGCGATGGTTGCTGCAGGCTCCTTTATTGAAAGTCGGGTGTAGATTTTCAGATTTCACATAAGGCTTTCCTTAAGTTATTAGTTTTGGGAGAGCCTACTTATCCTTTTGTTTTCTCTATCGTCACTTGTTTAGTATTTGCTCATCAATCCTCTGCCAATCATAATTTATTTAAACGCACATTTGGCTCGGGATTTCAGGTCAATCCCCCTGCCATCTAGCATCTGGCCATGATCATAGCTTGCAGGTGATGCAGGAGGCGAATTTGTTAAGTACCTATTGTTGATCGGTGCTGGTTCTAAAAAGAAAATTTAACCAGTAATTCAGATTGCAGAAACCTTGTTCGCTCATGGGCATGAGGGTTTTATGGTGGTGGACTTTATGACGATGTTAATGCTCGTGCGTTACTGCAAATTGGAGCCAGGTAAGGATGCCCCGGTGGCGACTATGGATCTGGAAATATAGAGCACGTTTTATAAGGAGCATATAGAAAGAGCTGATTTGACCAACGGAATACTTTTTACATTAGTAAACCCAAAATTGCTAAAAGGTACACTGTTGCCTGATATCAGTTGGTGGTTAACTAATGAAGGGCGGTAATGAGGGTTAGTGTGCTGGAAATAGTATAGGAAATTACTGTATTCACTTCTGGAGAGTTAAACGACCCTAATTTTCCAGAAGTGAATAGCAGCCAATATCAGGCAGCGTTCTGAAGATCTGAACTATTTTCTGCAATAAGTAAGTTTAAGTACTCAACGGTGGCTTCTATTGAATAACCATCTTCCCAATTCTGATGCACTTCCAGCCAAAAAGTTTGACAATGCTCATAGGCAAGATCTTGTGCTGCACGCTGAGGCAAGCAAAGTGATCGGCATAGTTGACGGTAGAGTTGGTGGTAGACTTTTTGGGAAAAGGCTTTACGATCCAGATTCATTTATTTGGCCATGAAGTAGTAATGAATGGGGCAAAATTACTGTTAGATATGGAGCCAGGCAATAGAGTTTAGACGGCGCGATTCTTTTACCGTCTAAACGGAAGGCTGTGGCTATATCCTACGGATAATTGTTGGAGGGTATTTCATAGAGCTTGTCATAGAGCATGGAGAGAAAGGAAAATGCCTGTTTGCATCTTCCTTAAATGCGTTAGCTATCGTCGCTCTCGTCGGATGAATTCGCTGGCGGTAACTTTACATTTCGAGAAGGCACAATAGTAGAAATGGCATGCTTATACACGGTCTGTATGGTGTCTTTCTTAAGCATTACGACAAACTGATCAAAGCTCTCGATGGTGCCTTGTAGTTTGATTCCGTTGACCATAAAGATGGATACTGGAATACGCTCTTTACGCAGGGTGTTCAAGAAGGGGTCTTGGATGCCTTGCCCTTTTTTCATCAGGTTTACCTTATTTGTTAGTTTTCTTTAATGGTAGCCGGCTTCTGAGAAATTGCCCGCGGGGGTTCTTGAATGGTTCGGATACCATCAATATCTTGACCCTAGCTACGTCAGCGGAAGATTATACAGGTTGTAATGGTTGAATTAACAGCTTTGTTGCTCGATTGTAGGGCAGTAGGGGTTAGTCCTTCACACGAAACGGTAAAAGCACTGGTAATTGTTTTGAGATATTAGTGTAATGGCCCCGTTTTTGGCGGCACATAATAACCAGTTACTTTTATTCATGATGCAAACGGCTCCTATAGGTATATTCGACTCAGGTGTGGGTGGATTATCGGTTTACCAGAAAATTCGCGAACTGCTGCCCTGTGAGGACTTGCTCTACGTTGCTGATTCACTTCACGCGCCATATGGTTCCAAATCCGCCGATTTTGTCCGAGCGCGATCAGAGACGATAACCCGGTTTTTACTACAGCAAGGTGCCAAGGCTATTGTTGTGGCGTGTAATACCGCTACCGCGGTGTCGGTTGCGAGCCTGCGTTCCCAATTTGCTATGCCTATCATAGGAATTGAGCCTGCTGTTAAACCTGCCGCTGAAGAGAGTTCTTCGAAAGTTATCGGTGTGCTTGCAACAGCGGGTACATTGGTAAGTGATAAATTTACTCGTTTAATTGAGCAGCATGGCCATCAAGTCACTGTTATCAATCAGCCTTGCGACGGTTTGGCGGAGCAGGTGGAAAAAGGTGCTTTGAGCTCACCTGAAACAGAAGCTTTGCTTCGGCGTTATTTATTTCCCTTGTTAGAGCAGGGTGCGGATACCATTGCATTGGGGTGTACCCATTATCCTTTCTTGATGGAGTGCATACAGAACTTAGTCGGTCCCAATATTCGTGTCATAGAAACGGGGACGGCTGTTGCGAATGAGTTGAAACGCCAATTGCATGCAGAGTCCTTGTTATCTCCAAAACCATCAGAGGGTGTTAGTCGATTTTGGTCGAGTAATGCTGGTAGTAGTGGTTCCTGCCATCAGGAGATTATGTCTAAGTTGCTGGGTAGCGAGATATCGGTGGCGTGCTTGCCTGAAGCCTTGAATTAATAGACGTTGATAAATCCTTTTGCTTCCAGTTCTTTTAATAACTGGAATTCAAC
>Ga0105348_1000727_pt1 | contig 23990 bp, 22 predicted proteins | sample EN8Hudsemesocosm_2_FD_83504 | JGI IMG/M metagenome (GOLD analysis project Ga0105348, IMG submission 83504) | Methane-oxidizing microbial communities from mesocosms in the Hudson Canyon - EN8C Hudson Canyon | ecosystem: Environmental > Aquatic > Marine > Cold seeps | place: Hudson Canyon... | reverse complement strand
CAGCATCCATCTGATTCAACAAGTTAACAGCAGCAACATAGGTATTTTCAATCAAGTTAACACAACTACTGCTTGGGTTACGTCTATACCATTTAGTACGGCATCCATAAGGATCAAAAAACATAGCCGGAATCAATATATCGTTACCGCCACCGTTCATCAATACAGTATCGATCGCACCGTTTGTTGAGTTTGCCACACCGTATTGAACATCAACTGCAGGTGCAATAGAGCCACCTGAAATTTCTGCACCAGAAGTAGTGTAGTCACGGAAAGTTTCACCTGCACTGGCTTCGAGCTCAGTTTGAATAACACCGTTGAGGTCGAATATAGAATCACCAAATGTGGCCACGTCATTACGATCAGCAATATCGGTATAGTTGGCTTCAACTGCACAGCCAACCAAATTCATTGCGAGTACAGCCGCTGTGGCGAGCTTAGTAAGAGAAATTCCTTTTTCGCTTATTGTTTTTAAATTTATTGCTTTCATGTTTTCTCCAGTCTTATATTTAGTTAGATATTTGGAGATCAAACCATAAACCAGTTAACGTTTTTTTAGACAGGCGAAAGATGTACAAGCCCCGGTAAGTGTGCGTATTTAAGCTAGACGGCCCTAAATATCATTCACATAAACATAAAATGAGGATCAGTTCACACTTTCAATTTATTGGCCACGCAGCGGGATTTGTTAAATTAGCTGACTAAAATATTAGGTCAGAAGAAAACACTGAATAAGCGAAAGAATAAGCGATGCATGAGAAAGCTTAGAAAAGCAGCAAAGAAAGTAATTTTATTTTTGATTCATCCCTGGAAGGTATAGGCACCAATTATTCTTGCCGCCCTCTTTAGCTTTGTACATCGCAGTATCTGCATTTGCGATGACGTCATCAATATCTCTGTCCCCTTCTTGCATCGTAGCAACACCGATACTGGCAGAGCAGCGAACGCCATGCTCATCGTCTTTAAGTCTTATTTGAGTCAAAGCCTGACGATGTCGCTCTACAATTGTGTTCAACTCATCATCGTTGAAGCTGCGCAATATAATACCGAATTCATCACCGCCGAGGCGTGCCACCACATCAGTGGCTCTGGCGTTATCTTCTAGTGACCTTGCAACGGCTTTAATTAATTCGTCACCGATATAATGACCCCAATTGTCATTCACACACTTAAAATCATCCAAATCAATAAACATCACAGCAAAGTTACGTTGAAACCGCTTGGACTCTTCAAGACACTTATGTAATTCTTCTTCGAATCTACGTCGATTGAGCAGGCCAGACAAGGTATCGTGATTCGCTAACCATGCTAACTCTTGTTCTGCCTTTACGCGTGCAGAGATATCAACGGCAACAGATAGTACCTGCCTAGACTCTTGATCATGGTTATAAAGCACAGCGTGACGCCACGCTAAATGCAATTTCTCATCATCTCGGGTCTTCAACACTGCTTCATGCTGATATTCACTCAATTCGCCGTCTATGACATCGGCTATTCGTTTAGTGATGCGATCAGTTTCTGAGGAGTCAGCAAGTAAAGCGCCAAAGGGTTTTCCACGCATTTCCATTGATGAGAAGCCGCTTATTCTAACGGCAAACTTATTACTTAATTGAATTGTCCCGTTTTCATCCTGAATGATGATGATCGCATGTACGGTATCAAGTAGCTGATTTACAAAATCTCTTTCTTTTTCAAGCTCCTCACCCCTTAGCGTCAGCTGAGCAGCACGATTATCTAATTGACCTTGCAAATTTTCTAACTCGGTACTGAGCTTTAACCCGGTCACATTTAATAGATCTGTTTCATCACTGAACATATTTCGCTTGCTGAGTTCTTTAAAAGATTTTTTCGCATCGCCAAACCGGTGCTCTGCTAAAAGCGGTAATATATTTGCAGTCTTTCTAAGCCTTGTCATGGGTTTCCATAACAAAATAAGCAAGAGTAGCTCTGCCACAACCAACGAAACAATGCTGATACGAACACTCTGATTTTGTGACTCTTCCATACTCACTACGTCTTGAGACACGTTAGAAATAACCACCACTTGGTTATCTTTTAGCGGCAATGCTCTAAGCTCGAATACCTCATTGTTTACATCGACCAAGTTCACACCCTCAGTAAGTTGCTTCAGAGAATATAATGCCGAGGCACTGTTTATTATGGCTTTGCTATTTTGAGGGTTTGTTAAGGCGATTAGGTTTCTGTCCCAGGAAGGTATAAATTCTTCGAATTCACTCTCACTTTTTTGGTTGGTGAGCAAGCCTGTGTCAATATTTGAAATATGCTGAAAACGCAACATTACATTAGAAAGAGGCTCAGAAAGTAACAAAGCACCAACCATCTGCCCCTCAAAAATAACCGGCGTACCGCCCTGTACATAACACTTTATATCACAGGTGACACTCCACTGAGGACTTTCAGATGACAGTATCAAATCCAGAAGTGAGCGATCTCCGGGGCTTCCAACCGATGCCAACAAACCACCATTCGCACTAAAAACCGAGACATCTTCGATGCCTGCATCTACTTGAAGGGTCCAACTCAAGTCATCAATTTTTTCCTGCAAAAATACAGTATCCTGCTCAACAAGCGCATTCAGGAGGTAATCATTCGTGGTGGCGGTATTGGCGAACTGAATTATTTTCTCTGCGGCGACTTCAATTAAACTATCTAACTGTTGCTTATTCTGGCTATAAATATGGCTGCGGCCAATTTCGAACTGGCGTAATGTGGATTCAGAAATAAAGAAAAGAAAAGACCCACAAATAATTGCCAGCACGATACTCGTCAGACTAAAGGCCTGCCACTTGATACTGAAATAGCGTTTTTCCATGATCTGGTCAGTCATTTATGCTTTACCACTTATACGCTACTTGAAACATAGCGGCGGTCCAGTAAGGGTCCTGTTTTTCAGAAAATACGTTATCTCGACTTAATAGTCTCGACAAACCTTCAACATAATGCACCTCGGCTCTCAAAAGCCAGTTATCATCTGGTCTGAATGATCCGCCAAAATTAATGTCATGCCACTTTTCATCATTTAAGAGAGCCTCATTTTTACGGCGCTCTGTGGTGTCATAACCTAAATATGCTTCCCAGTATTCATTGAAACGAAATAAGCCCCGAAGATAAAAGGCTTCTTCATAACCTCTATTATCTGCAGACTGACCGGGTACGTTCCCAAGACTAGGTATGTTCTGAGAAAATTTGTGCCTTAAGTATTCAAAAGTAACGGCCCAGTCGAATTGATTATATTCAAGTGAAGTAATCATACTTTCAGAATAAAACGAGGAGTTGTTATCTTGAATAGGGATTGGCCCTACTGAAAACATCACGTCAACTTCATATTCGGGCCGGTAATAGGTGAAAGATGTCCGTAAACCATCGTATTCAGAGCCGTAACTAATTTTTGCTAATATACTCTTTTTACCTTCCAGATTTTTTGGCTGTAATCTTTCCACCTCACCTGTTTCGTCTTCATCAACAACCGGTTTACTAAAAAATATTTGTGCAGAAAGGCGTTGGTCATCAAAGTCACGATAACCAAAAAGCTCAACACCATCGGCTGAATAAAATGAATTACGCGTCATATCAAAATAAATAGACTGGGGCATCACGATTGTTGTGCGTGTATGCGGTATATCTCTAGTTTCATTGTATAAACCATAGGACGAGCGAATTCGGCCTAATCTCAAGCCAATTTTGTCATTCATCGTTTGATATAAAGGGTAGCTTAAAAAGGCATAATCAACACGTAAGTCATTGCCATTTGACTCACTCACTTTTCTACCTAAAACTTGCGCTGAAAAGGTCAATTTATTTATCACCGCAGTTGAAAATAGAAACCCTGCTTCCCACATATCAAATGAAAGCGCATCATCCGATTGGCTTAAAAAATTATAGTCACTACTATAAATAGCCGTTTGACTTACAAATGCGCTCCAGTTATTTCGTTGAAACCAATCACTTTGCTCTGATTCACCCGCAAAAAGTACCCCCGATAACATCGTTAGCAACAGGCTACTTAATAGTAATAATCTTTGTTTTATCATGTAAATTCTCTGACCGAATATATCCAATTGCTCCAGGCGTTTTTGCAACTAGCTCTAACATTTCTTGTTCACTTTCCACTTTCACAGGCTGTTCTCCCGTTCCTGAATAAACCAAGCGATACCAAACAGACTCTAATTGCCGAGGAAAAACTTTAAGTAATTTCCGACAAAAATCTTTATGGGTTGCACTATCACCCGATAAGACAAATACGGCTATTCGATCACCATTAGACCATAAGCTTTTTTTCATAGTGTAGATAGACCTCAAATCTTTCAACTTGAGTTGCTCTTCTTCAACGGAAATATTTGCGATCACTTTTAATGTTGAAGCTATTGAAGCCGTACTAAGTAACGAACTTAGTACCAAGACAGTAATGAGAAAGATACGCTTTAATTTGGTCATTAAATCAACTTGTAATATTTAGCTATGACTTCATATATTTAGTCTTCAACTAAAAATATAGCATTAAAGCTCAATTCAGCTAGTCATCGCCTTCTTATTGATAAGATATAGAGTTTAAACAACTTATTTTTTGATAACGGTTCTTTTTGATCAATGAAACACTTATTGAATAAAAGATAGCATGATTATAAATATGCATAGCAACCAAAAGCGCCCAGTTATGACCTATACGTTCGCTATTGTTCCGGATCAATTTAATTCAATTTAATTTCTGTGTAACATTAAGTATCTAAAGGACTTGATATAACAGTAATAACTAAAAAAGGAGTTCACCCTGAGCACATTAACTTGATCCTACTTACCTTCAAGTTTGTAGCCAACAAACACAACGATAAAAACAACATTGTTTGGTACTAATATGAATACGAGATCTTCGACTATTTGCAAGGCAACACAAAGAAAGCATTTAAAATCCAGCTTCTGTACTACACTACTTTAATCACATAAAAGATTAACCAGTAGCTATACCCAGACTGTAACGTGAGTTAATGCGGCCTTTTTATGCTCGATGACATTTACCCAAGATTACTTCTTGAGATTATCCCTCAGGAATTAAAGCTAAGCAGCTTGGATATCCAACGTGTTATTGCAGATCACAATGCAGGTAAGCAGACTAAGTCTGCCTACGGCCGATTAATTAAGTCGGTATACCAAGAACAACCAGAATCGAATATTGGTATCGAGTTTGGTAAGTATTTAATCCCTTCCAACTTATGCGATTTCTCGCGAATATTAATTACTGCACAAAACCTTCGCTCTGCGATTGAAGTAGTCAGTCAGTCTTTTTTCATACACGGCGCCAGTTATTACCCTTTTATTCATGTCAAAAAAGGCGTCGCATCGATTGCCCTTACATTTCCTTATAAAAATAATATATCCGAACAACAGAGGCGCTTTTGTTCTGAAGCATCGTTTTCCTACCTAATTAATGCCATACGAGAGACATCAACACCTAATTTCAGACCCAAAAGAGTCATGTTTGATTTCCCTAAGCCAGCATATATTAATGATTACCATCCATTATTCGGAGAAAATTTATTATTTGATCAGCCACTGAATCTGATCGAGTTTGAAGAGCAGTGCATTTACAAAACATTATCATCCAGCAACCCGACACTTCACCAAATGTATTTAAATAAGTGTTTAGATGAAATGCGCTCACCTGAACGACAAAGCCGCTTTGAACATAAGGCGGTTTCATTTCTGATATTTAACCACCCTGAATCATTTAATAGCCAAAAACTCGCTACAAAACTGAATATTTCAGTTAGAGGTTTACAAAAGAAGTTGAACAAACACGAGTCTTCATTTTCAAATATAGCCAATTTAGCAAGGCGTGAATTATGCAAGATTTACCTTATTCAAGAACAACAGAGTATTGATTACACAGCTGAGCAATTAGGCTTTCAGACAAGTTCTGGCTTCCGCCGTTTTTTTAAAACTGAATTTGAAATGAACCCCGCAGAATATTTGAAACAAACCAACGAGCAAAACTCGCTTTCTTAAGCTTGGAGGTCAACTAGACTTAATAAAAATAAATTCGAAATCGCTCAAGAGCGCTGCCCCTACCTCATTTTTCACAAATTTGAACTAATTAATAGCATTTGAAATAAAACACATAATTTCTGCTAGTTTACATTCCATATCTCGTGTAATTTATTAGAATAAAGTTAATGCATTAAACTCATATCTATTTAGGTCTCATTCGCCATGAAAATTATTAAAAAATCCTCCAAGTTAGACAATGTGTGTTATGACATTCGTGGAGAAGTCGCGCGTGAGGCCAAGCGCTTGGAAGAAGAAGGTCATCGCATACTAAAGCTGAACATTGGTAACCCTGCCCCCTTTGAATTTGATGTTCCTGAAGAAATTCAAACTGATGTTATTCGCAACTTACCCAATGCCCAGGGTTACAGTGATTCTAAAGGCTTGTATTCTGCTCGCAAAGCCGTCATGCAACACTATCAATCAAAAAACATTTTAGGCGTCGATATTGAGGATATATACCTCGGCAATGGCGCAAGCGAATTGATTGTAATGTCTATGCAGGCTTTGTTAAACAACGGTGACGAAGTATTAATTCCTTCACCCGACTACCCGCTCTGGACAGCGGCGGTGACATTAAGTGGCGGTGAACCGATTCATTATCAATGTGACGAAGAAGATAACTGGCACCCTAATATTGAAGACATTAAGGGTAAAATCACTGACAACACCAAAGCATTGGTTGTCATCAACCCTAATAACCCGACAGGCTCTGTTTACCCTGAAAGTTTGCTTAAGCAAATAGTTGAAGTCGCACGAGAACATAAACTATTACTCCTAGCAGATGAGATCTACGACAAGATACTCTATGACGAAGCCACACACACACCGCTTGCATCATTATCTGAAGACGTCATTACATTAACCTACAACGGTTTATCCAAAGCTTATCGAGCAGCGGGTTATCGTTCTGGCTGGATGATGATTACCGGCCCTACACATAACGCAACAGACTTTATTGATGGCATTGATATGCTGGCATCAATGCGGCTTTGCTGCAATGTGCCCGCTCAGTATGCGATTCAAACAGCATTAGGCGGCTACCAAAGTATTAACGATTTAATCGTGCCTGGCGGGCGTTTATGGGAACAACGTGAACTCGCCTGGATTAAACTCAATAAAATAAAAGGTGTGTCATGCGTTAAACCTGATGGTGCATTGTACATGTTTGTAAAACTGGACCCTGAGATCTACCCTGTTCTTAATGATGAACAACTGGTTTTGGATTTATTGAAACAACAACGTATTCTGATCGTCCATGGCACTGGCTTTAACTTAAAAGACCAGCAACATTTCCGCTTTGTATTTTTGCCACGCGTAGATGTGTTAGAAGATGCGATTAATCGATTTGAAACATTCCTCAAAGATTATGAGCAATTGCCAGCTAATGAGTCATCTTAAGCTCTAATTTTCTTTATAAGTACGACTTTAATAATTAGCGGCAGACACAAGAAAACGAATTATGTTTGATATTCATATAGAAGATTTTTTTTCAGATTGTACAAAGATTTTGAAACAGCTTTACCTGGCTTTTCCTAAAAAAAGCAATGTCTTTGTTGAAGACATTGCGGGCCCCGACCAACCCGATGAATACGGCATTCATAGCGATCGCTCACAGAGTTGTTTTGGTGCGATGCTTTGGCTGGAAAAGGAACGATTCATTAGTTTTGAAAGTACGCTTCGACAAGAAGCGGTTGACCAATCAGTCCTGACAGCTAAGGGCTTAAGGTTAATGTCGAGTATCTGTCATGACGAGTATATCAACGCGATCACCGACAGCATTTACCCCATTAAAGCAGGCTTGAAAGGTTTGCCTAATATAGATACCTTAAACCATATAATGAAGCACGGCACGTCGAGTCAACTAGGATTAGCCATGCAACACCTTATACATACCTACTCCTAGTTTTTGAGATATAAGTGTTCACCTATTTAGCGACTCTATACATTTATTTTGAGATACAAGACGTTTATTTTGAGAACCAATACGTTAGCTTTTAGAATATTTCTACAACTAAAAGGATAGAAACTTTGAAAGACACAAATATTCACGGCCAGAAAGTTGGCTTAGAAGTAAATAATTGGAAAACGCCAAAAACGGTTCAGGAAGCTGAAGAAACCCAGCTATTAAAAGGCCGGTACTGCCAACTAGTCAAACTGGACACCGCTCATGCGCCCTCATTACATTCAGCCTTTTCTGGCACAGAGGATGCGCATTGGACTTATCTACCGTACGGCCCGTTCAAATCACGATCAGACTTTGAAGACTTAATTGACACTCTTAATTTAAACTGGCGGAAATCCAGTCTTGCTTACTGTATTCAGTCTATTGACCAAAAAGAGGCCTTAGGCTTTTGCGCTTACTTGAGAATGATGCCTCAGGCAGGTTCAATTGAAGTGGGTCACCTAAGTTTTTCACCCAGATTACAAAAAACACCGGCGGCAACTGAAGCTATTTTTCTCATGATTGATGCTATATTCAAACTCGGCTACCGCCGCTGTGAATGGAAATGCAATGATCTTAATTTACCCTCAATCGCCGCCGCTAAACGTTATGGTTTCAAATATGAAGGTACGTTTCGACAAGCACAAGTGGTTAAAGGACATAACCGTGACACCGCATGGTTATCAATTGTCGATCATGAATGGACGTCATTAAAAGCATGTTTTGAAGAATGGTTACAAGCTGAAAACTTTACTGAATCTGGACAGCAGAAAAAACGCTTATCCGAACTAACAAGTAAACTGAGCTAAGCGCTAATCTAAATAGCGAATTTCATAAAGTAAGGCATCTTCATAACCACAAATTATTTTATGGAAACCCGAAAGCTCACGATCAAGTTTGTCTGAGCCACTATCAACTCTTAAAGGACGCCCTTCAAGTGCCAGAATTTTGTTCTGGGTCGAAATAAACAGTAAATTTGCAGTGCCGACCAGCTCAATAATACGCGGGCTTATTTGCTGATTGCCTCGGCCAAGCACAATACCCTGACCGCCTATGATTGAGAGAATAATTTTTACTTGCGAGTATGTTTGAATTAACTCAAACAGCTGGGCCTCATATACATCTAAGGCCAACAACTTGCCATTGAACCAAACGTCAACGCCTAGCAAGGTCGGTGCCTCAATTCCAATCATGCTCTTCAGCGTCTTTAAAGTGCCACCAGAGCCTAGGATGTATAAAACGTCATCCTGAATATCCTCCGATATAAAGGTACAAAGTTCCTCAAGCATTAATTCATCATCTAAAAGCCCCGAGCATTTTACAGACTGTACCAAGAGTTGATCATCAGGAATTAGCATCTCGCCGTAATGCTTAGTTCGCACTCGCCCTTGTGCAAACTCATCCTCATCGATATCTCTTACTTCTGCCATAGAAGCTGCCACCAAACGATGATTCAACATACTGTCGATGATTGACACCACAGCTTTCGGGGTTACCGCAAATACACCAGAGTGCATTTTTACACCTGCGGGCAAGCCCAATACAGTTTGTGTTTCACCGACAGCACGGTAAACATCACGCGCGGTACCATCACCGCCAACAAAGATTAAAAGATCAACGTTTGCCTGTTTAATGTTTTGTGCGGCTAGAAAGGTATCTTCACAAGAGCTATTTTCTGGTGACTGATATATTGTCTCGATTTCAAAACATTGAGCAAATGCTTCACAGATGTCCCCCCCCATATCACCACTCGCAGTCAAGATATGAATAGCTTCCAGGTCAGACTTTGACTGTATATCTGCTAAGCCCTCAAGCACCGCACAAACACGTTGATCTACCTTAGAACTAACACCTCTTTGTGAGGCCAATTCTACAGTATCTTGATGATCACTACCTTTCAGGCCTGCCGGTCCACCCAAGCCTGCAAGTGGATTGACAATCAAACCTAATTTAAAACTAGTTCTTTTATGTGTTTGCAACGCGCTTGCCTGTAAATAATTTATCAGCGATTGTTTTCATATATATAAGTCGAGAGCGTCAAACGCTGCTCATCAGTTAAATTCACAAATTCAACCCCAACGATATAGCGTCCGTCGTGCCCAGCTTCAATATCTGCATTTACTTCAATATTTCGTATAAGGCTAGGCAAACACACCCTCTTATCCATCCCGCTCACCAATAGTTGGAACGCAACCAATAGCTCATGGCCTTTATCACCTAATGAAAAAGGCGATGTCATCTTTGCACCGGTTTTACTAAGGTTATTGATTAATGCAGGCTTTGGCCACTCGCCAACGATATCAAAATCACTGTCTATGTCTGCGCTTATTTTGGTATCCACGCGCTCGGAGTTACGGACCTGCAGTGCTTCAATTTCATCAGGATAAGCTAAATGATAATAGGTATATGGCTGAATTGAGCGATATAAGACTTTAGTTTGAAATGCACAGACTGATTTTCCAACTAATAAGCGCACAGTCAAAACGCAGTCTTTATCTAATAAAACCTCTTTACCCTCACGTAGTGGAGTAGAGATAAAAAGACTACGGTTCTCTGAATACCCTAAAAGATGAACGGGGTACTTCCTAACAGGAGATACAGTTTCAATGGTAAATGTTGTACCTATTGCTATCCCCAGTGAAACTAAGCTCGTAGGCTCACCCCTTTCCTTATCGCGTGAAAAGTCGTCAGCCACTTTATCCCTTTTTATCAAATAAATACCATTTAAAGCCATCTAGTCTGGCAAAGAAACATTACTCTACCGCTATATCACTTGCTCCGTGTCTGGGTTTACGATTTAAACCTTAAGATTTAACAATAAAACAAAGCGCTAGGATTTAACATTAAAGCCTAATGCTTTGAACTTAGTGTGTAGCTCAGAATCTGCTTGCTTAAGCTGAATTTTAACGCCCGAAAACTCTCTTCGAAACCGGTAATTTTTACGAAAGGAATCAAATGCCGCCTCTCGCGCGTCAGTCGGCAGGCGCATACTGGCTCGTAATAAACTATGATCATGTCTAACATCAAAACAGGCACGTATTGCTGTATGTATTGACCAATCGACATCTGCCATGGAGGTAAAAGCCATTTTTGAAAGAGGAGGCTCTTCAAGAAATTGACCAGAAGTATGCCTACATGGCAGCCCCAAAAACTGACAGAGTGCGCGGTATATCATTTCAGTTCCGGCGACTTTTCCATCATAACTATAACCTGCAATATGCGGCGAGCCTAAAAAGACCTTTTCCATTAATGATAAAAGAATGGCGGGTTCGTTTTCCCATACATCAAGTATTGCAGTAAAAGCTTTATTTTGTGAAAGATGCTCATCTAAACAGCCATTACTGATAACAGCCCCACGACTTGCATTAATGAGCACCTGGTCATCACGAAAACGAGACAGCAGGTCCTCGTTAATCATATGGTGGGTTGGGAATGGCCCATCGTGGGTCAGCGGAACATGCAAAGTAACGATATCACATGCCAGAACTTCATCCTGACTGACAATTGTTTGGTCTTCAAAAGCAGAGCCATCCAAAAAAGGGTCGCAGGCTTTAAAACGTATTCCGAGTTTTTTAAGACGCTTGCCGAGTAAGCTTCCGACATTGCCATAGCCAACAATACCGACTGTCAAAGTAGCCCAATAGAGACCATGGGTCTCAGTCAGAATAGATAAGCAGCTGATCACATACTCAACCACGGAGTTTGCATTACTGCCTGGGGCATTAGCGTATTTGATCGCGCGTTCATCTAAATAAGCGGTATCAATATGATCCATTCCGATAGTACAACTGCCAACAAATTTGACCTTGCTCTGCCCCAAAAGTGTTTCATTCACTTTCGTCACTGAACGAACAATCAGAATATCTGCATCCTTAAGGTCATCCGCCTTAATTTCTCTACCGGGTAGTTGGACAACTTCACCGAATTCACCAAAAAAGCGAGAAAGCATGGGGATATTTTCATCAGCAACAATTTTCATTTTTTATTCTCAAAATCTATTTTTGCATAATCTGATAAAAACTTGCCTGAATTATCCGAAACTACGACTAATAAAGACGAACCTTACTGTTAATAAAACAGAGACTATCATTAATAATAAAAACGGAGACCACCATTAATAATAAAAACTGATATTACTACTAATAACAAAAGCAGATATTACAAACACTAAAAAACAAGATGATTAAGCTCAAAATTATTTAAGTAAATAATCCGGATATTCACAGTTCAGCTTCATGCCAATATATTTTTCTATTTCTGGTAATAAAAATGCATCATCTTCACATGCAAATGAGATGGAAATCCCCTTCTCGCCCGCACGCCCTGTTCGACCTATTCGATGAACGTAGTCTTCTGCATCTTCAGGTAGGTTATAATTGAATACATGACTCACGCCATCGACGTGAATGCCACGACCCGCAACGTCTGTCGCGACTAAAATCTCAATGCTACCTGACTTAAACTGCTCAAGCGTTTTAATTCGCTTATGCTGGGGAACCTCACCAGACAACAGCGCGGCTTTAATACCTCTCGACTTTAATTCAGCTTCAAGCCGGCGCGTCTCATCGCGTCTATTACCAAAAATAATGGCTTTTACAACTTCATTTTTTTCAATATAACGACAGATAATTTCAAGCTTTTCGTCGGTAGGCACCATGAATATCTTTTGCTCAACCTTATCAGTGGTTAATTGTTCAGCTTCAATTTCCACAAAGATAGGATTGGTCGTCCACCTTTTTGCCAAATTGAGTACATCTTCACTAAACGTTGCACTAAATAATAAAGTTTGACGCTGCTCAACTTTAGAGCATCGGCTTATTATTCTTTTAACATCAGGAATAAAACCCATATCGAGCATTCGATCGGCTTCGTCAATCACAAGAAAATCAAGCTGATCCAGATAAAGATCGTTACTATTTAGAAAATCAATTAAACGACCTGGCGTCGCGACCAAAATATCAATCGTACGATTTCTGACAAAGTCTTTTTGTTTCTGATAATCAATTCCACCTAGCACAGAATAAACTGACATACCGCAATGCTTAGTAAGCGAAACAGCATCTTTTTCAATCTGTAAAGCTAACTCTCTGGTGGGCGCGATAATCAAGGCTCGCGGCTCACTACTAAACCTATCTGCTTTAGGAATAGGTCTGCATAACAAGTCATTGATAATAGTAATTAAGAAAGCCGCAGTTTTACCCGTTCCTGTCGCAGCCTTGCCAATAACATCATGCCCCAAGAGTGTTTTAGGTAATGACTCTGCCTGAATTTCACTACAATATTGGTAATTTAGATCCGCAATTGAATGAACAAGAGAAAGTTCAAGACCAAGATCATGAAAACGGGTTTTACCCTCTTCTGGCGACACCTGATATTGCTCAATACTCCAGGGCGCCTTTTTGGGCTTTGGAGCAGGCTTAGGTTTTGTATTTCCCGTAGTTTCGGGAATAGCGCCTTTTTTACCTTTAGTGACTTTGGCACTGGATGTCGCCTTATTTTGCTTTGACTTAGTTTCCTGTACGCTCTTTCCTTGTACCTTCTTTTCACGATTTTTCTTGCCGAAAAGTCCACTTAACTTCATCTATGCAACACCCGATATAGAGAATAAATTATTGACCAGAGAGCTTATGCGCCATCTTCTTACCATGCAAGCTCTGACACGACTTTTCATCTGTTTTAAGCAAGTTGAGACAAAGAAAACGCTGTTTTTTCTAATTTCTGTCCATTTACTTGAAATTTTTGCTGTAAAGCTTTTAGAAACAATGCCGCTCGCCGTGGTAAACCTTGCTCCATATAATGATGAACCTGCTCAACAACACTTACCTGAAACTCTTCACTTGCACCGACAGAGGATTGACTAACATTATCGACACTCAATCGGAACTTTATGCTGCACGCCTGAGCAAATAACCATTCAAGCGCCTGAGGTTTAATTTCAACTTTTTCAAAGTCTCTTTGCTGGGACGCCGTACGACCATCAGGTTCGTACCAGTAACCAAAGTCAACCAGTTTGCGCCGTGACTCACCTGCGATACACCAGTGGCTTATTTCATGTAAAGCACTGGAAAAATAATCCAAAGTTGAAATTACTTGGTGCAAGCCGTCGGGTTTACTCGACGGTAAATAGAGAGGTTCTTTTGCACCTGTCACTAACTCCGTACTCTCTGACTCATTAAATAATGAATTAAATATAGTGACCAATTCACTGACATCATGCTGTTGCAAGCTAACTTTCCTTCTTCCTAATATAAAAATACAAACCTTATGAAAACTTAAGCTGCACTTAAGATATGAATACATATAATGTCATTATTACGAAACGCTACAAAAAAGTTCGGAATTGATCGCTAGAGTTCACAACAATCTCGGAACTAAATCTGTAACGTTAACTCTAAGCAAATATAACGCTGCGACACACCGCTTAGTTGATACCCAAGTTAATGAAGGTTTTCATGTTAAAAAATATCATTTTTTTCTTAGTTTGTCTTTTCAGTTTAAATGTATCTGCGTCAGGCGGAGTAACATTGTCATCAACTTTAGCAGCCAGTTCTCAAAACCAATTGGATGACATTTTTACCCAACCTGAGTTCTTAAAGGTAGATGAAGCCTTCGTTCTACAATCAGAAAGCACCGATAAAGGCATAAAATTAAGCTGGAAAATCGCAGATGATTATTACCTTTATAAAGAACGATTCAAGTTTAAAATTACCAAAGGTGAAGCCCAACTTGGTGAACCTCAATTTTCTCAAACAGGCAAAGCAAAAGAAGACCCGTACTTTGGGCTCGTTCACGTCATACATGACGCTGTAGAAGTATTCTTACCCGTAAACCTAAGCACAGGTAACAAAGATGCAGAAGTTAAAATCACCTATCAGGGCTGCGCTGAAGCAGGTTTGTGTTACCCTCCAAAACATCAATACATACTGTTTATTCCCAGCACACCTGATGCCCAGACGCCTGCTTCAAGCTCTATTTCTTCTTCAACACCGGTCTCGGCCTCAGAAAAAATCTCGTTTTCAAACCCTATCTCTCCCTCAATAACGCCAGCAGAAAACGAACTTAATCTTGATGAGGCCTCAGGCGTATTTAATTTTATTCAAAACAGTAGCTTACCTCTAATTGTAGGGATATTTTTTCTATTAGGGTTGGGTTTAACATTTACGCCCTGCGTTTTCCCGATGATCCCTATTATTACCAGTATCATTGCAGGCCAGAAAAAGCCAACTACTGGTAAATCTTTTGCTCTCTCAAGCGCTTATGTGCTGGGGATGGCCGCGACCTATGCCGCCGCCGGTGTTATTACCGGCCTTCTTGGAGCTGGCGCTAATATCCAAGCAGCGCTTCAAGACCCTTACCTACTGTCGGCATTTGCAATCATATTCATCTTACTCGCCCTAGCTATGTTTGGCTTGTATGAGCTTCAACTACCTACCTTTTTGCGTGACCGCTTAAATAACACCAGCCAAAACCTAAGTGGCGGCCATATAACAAGCGTTTTCCTAATTGGCGCTCTTTCAGCCCTCATTGTTTCGCCTTGCGTCTCGGCACCTTTAGCGGGCGCTTTACTTTATATAAGCAGTACGGCTGATGCCGTAATTGGCGGATTGTCGCTATTTTCTCTGGGCTTAGGTATGGGCCTTCCCTTAATTATCATCTCTGTAGGCGGCGGAAAATTCTTGCCTAAAGCTGGGCACTGGATGGATAAAGTTAAGCAATTTTTTGGCATTATGTTAATTGCAGTCGCAATTTGGCTTCTTAGTCGTTTTCTACCCGAGAGTATATCGATGGGACTTTGGGCTATTTTGCTTGGTATAACCGCAACACAAATGGGCGCGTTTGATGCAGCTTTACCTGGGTGGCCTAGAATAGCAAAAGGTGCGGGTTTACTACTTGCACTCTATGCCAGCTTACTCCTTATCGGTACCTTTTCTGGCGCCCACAACCCCTTAAAACCATTGGAAGGCCTAAGTACAATTGAGCAAACAAATACCAACAAGACTTCAAATTATGCAAAAGTTGATTTCAAAGTCATCTATAATCTAGCCGAGTTAAATCAACAAATTAGAATAGCAAAACAGCAAGAAAAACCAATACTGGTGGATTTTTATGCCGACTGGTGTATCAGCTGCATCGTAATGGAAAACCAGGTTTTCCCGCAACCAGAAATTCGCAGCAAACTGGACAATTTTCACTTAGTTAAAGCAGACGTTACGGATAATAATGACGAGAACCAAGCATTGTTGAATCAATTTGGTTTATTTGGACCACCCTCGATTCTGCTTTTTGATAAAAAAGGAAACGAGCACAAGGGCCTTCGTATGGTAGGGGAAATAAGCAAAGAGGGGTTTGAGCGCCGTCTAGTTCAAGCGCTCGGTAATTGAAAATAAACCAACACCAATTAAAAGAACTCCATTTCACCTTCTTCTTGAAGGTCAAGGTCTTCATTTACATCGATAGAAAATGATAGCGCTTCATCGAACACTTCAATTGAAACACTACAACCACAGACTTCACCATCCACATCAAAATAATAAGAGGCTTGATGGGTGTTTTCATTAAGTAATTGCTCGACATCTGCACCAAAGTAACTCGTTGGCAAGCCTAAATCTACATAACAGTCATGCTCGATCAGCTTATTTTTTAACCGGCCCACTAATTGGTTAGATAGTTCTGATATCCAATCCTCAAGACGATTTTCTTCAATCGTTGTAATCGAGTCACCTACAGGGTAAGTCATTGCCAGAACAGCTGTTGGTAATTGCAAGGCAATCATGAACTCAATTTCATCAGAACCTGCATCCACACACGCAATGGGACAATCATCTATTTGTTCCGCGTCATCAATCAAAGACACCTTACAATCTAAACTCTCCAGCAAATCCTGACAGACGCCTTTAAAAACATCTTGTACACACTCTACTACTTGTATTTGTCGCATGGATACCTCTTTATTCCACCCTCAAATAATTGGTACTGTAAAATACACCTAAAACCATCCATTAAATTGGCCTCACTTACTTAAGAATAGAACAATATATAAATATATCTAAGCAGTATGATAACAATTCATCCGACCTTTTCAATATAATAGATAAAAATGCCCGCCTCTTCTAAGTGATTCAGTAATTTATGTCCCAGGAATTGACAAAACTTAGGTATATCCCGCTCCGTTGCAGGATCGCTTGCGAGAACCTGAACAACCTCCCCAATAGACATTTCGGCAACTTTTGAATGAAGCATCATCACGGGTTCAGGACAATAAAAGCCTTGGGTATCTAAAATATGCTGATGTAACATTCTTTCTTCACTTTCTCCGTACTAATGTTATTTTTGAGCTATGCTCAATATAAAGACATGAACAATCAATTGTGTAAACATTCACACTCGAAAACACTATAACCCGTAAATAAAATAAGGTGTAACATGATACGCGTAATCATAGAACGATTCATCGCTGAATCGTTAGAAGCAAATTACGAAGATGCAGCCAAAGACACATTACAAAAAGCGATTCGAGCACCAGGATTTATCTCAGGCGAATCACTAAAAGACATCAATAACTCACGTCACCGCTTCATTTTATGTAATTGGAGGAGTATTCAAGACTGGCAAATCTGGCAACAATCTCATGAGCGAAAAGAGATAATGGAAAAACTAAACCTAATGCTTGAGAAGGACGAAAAATTCACCATATTGGAAATCCCTTGAAACAAACTATAAATTACCCCCTTGATTAAAGGTAAGCTGTGAGCACAGTGAAAGATTTAAAAAATTAGTCAAAACGATAAAGCTGAAACCCAGACAAACAAATCAGATACACGCTTTATAGCCTACAAGCACTGTGCTTTTGGTAATTTCTGCGAACCCTCTACCTATAGCCCTGAAAATTATTTTTAAGCGGAATACTTCGTCATTTTCGAAATGAACAAAATTATTCCAGTTAATGGACAACAACTCAAAAGACTAGATGTAGATGCGGCTAAGGCAATAAGTCGATTTTAATCTCACCTATACACCTTCTTACAACTCACTTTCACTTCGATATTGATAAATATCAATTATAAACAGCTAACTCTGACATGCAGCAGACCGCCTCAATTGATATAAATCAAATAACAAAAAAAGTTTGAATATTAAAGATTGATTTTGTCCTCTCTGATCAGTACCCTTCACGCCAAACCGGTATTGAGATAGAAATCACATTTTTTTATTCAATAATGGCATTAAAAATAATTAATAAAGAAAGTCAACTTCGACTATAATTATTTTTGCATTTAAACTTTTTATGTAATTACGAATGGATCCTCAACGATGAGCAAAGAGATCAATCAAATTACTTACAACTATAAGGTTGTAAGGCAGTTTGCCATTATGACAGTGGTATGGGGTATTGTCGGCATGGCCGTCGGTGTTCTAATCGCGTCACAGCTAGTATGGCCGGAACTAAATTTCGATTCACCCTATTTAAGCTTTGGTCGAATCCGTCCATTGCATACCAATACAGTTATCTTTGCTTTCGGCGGATGCGCTCTTTTTTCAACGTCTTTATATATAGTCCAACGCACCTGCCAGGCACGCTTGATTTCTGACACCTTGGCATCATTTATGTTTTGGGGCTGGCAGCTTGTTATTGTCGCAGCCGCAATCACGCTCCCTCTAGGCATGACAAGTACCAAAGAGTATGCAGAGTTAGAGTGGCCTATAGATATTCTGATTTTAGTTGTTTGGATTATATATGCAGTGCTATTTTTTGGCACCATCATGAAACGTAAAACCAAACACATTTATGTGGCTAACTGGTTCTTTGCCGCTTTTATTATCACCGTTGGTGTTTTACATGTGGGCAATAGCATGGCTATTCCCGTTACTTTATGGAAATCCTATTCTGCGTATGCAGGTACTGTCGACGCAATGATGCAATGGTGGTATGGCCATAATGCTGTAGGTTTCTTCTTGACAGCTGGTTTCTTGGGTATGATGTACTACTTCATACCAAAACAAACTGGACGCCCCGTTTATTCTTATCGCCTATCTATCGTTCACTTTTGGGCTTTAATTTCGTTATATGTATGGGCTGGATCACACCACTTACATTACAGCACGCTGCCTGACTGGGCTCAAAGCGTTGGCATGGTGATGTCTTTAATCCTGCTTGCACCCTCTTGGGGCGGCATGATTAACGGCATGATGACCTTATCTGGCGCATGGCACAAACTTCGTACTGATCCGATACTACGCTTCCTCGTTGTTTCCCTGTCATTCTATGGTATGTCTACTTTTGAAGGGCCTATGATGGCCATCAAAACAGTTAATGCTTTATCACACAATACTGACTGGACTATTGGGCACGTACACTCGGGCGCTTTAGGTTGGGTTGCGATGATTTCTATTGGTGCGGTCTATCACCTAATTCCTAAGCTGTATGATCTTAAAGGCATGTACAGCACATCCATGATTAACCTTCACTTCTGGTTAGCCACTGCCGGAACCGTATTATACATAGCTGCAATGTGGGTCAACGGCATCATGCAAGGGCTAATGTGGAGGGCGGTAAATGACGACGGTACACTGACATACAGCTTTGTTGAGTCGTTAGAAGCAAGCCATATGGGTTACCTCGTTCGAGCCATTGGGGGTGCCATATTCTTATCTGGCATGCTAGTCATGGCCGTCAATGTTTGGTTAACCATCAAACAGAAAAATGCACAAGCACTTGATACTGTTACAGAAGCTGCCTAGGAGAGCCATCGATGAATCATGAAATTATTGAAAAAAATCTAGGCTTGCTGATCCCTTTGATCGTTGTAGCCATCAGTTTCGGTCTTTTAGTCGAAGCTGTTCCACTTTTCTTCGACAAAAATATGCAAGAGCCTATTGAAGGTTTGAAACCACACGCGGCTTTAGAACTTGAAGGCCGTGACATATATATTCGAGAAGGGTGTCATGTTTGTCATACCCAAATGATCCGACCATTCAGAGCAGAGACTGAACGATACGGTCACTACTCTGTTGCAGGTGAGTTTGTTTACGAACACCCATTCCTATGGGGCTCTAAGCGTACTGGGCCAGATCTAGCACGTGTTGGCGGACGTTATAGTGATGACTGGCAACGTGCTCACTTGTATAACCCACGCAATGTTGTACCTGAATCTAAAATGCCTTCTTACCCTTGGTTATTTACCGCAAAAGTCGACCATAAAATTACCGGCGACAAAATGGCTGCCCTAAGAAAAGTGGGTGTGCCTTATACGGACGCTGATATTGAAGGCGCTGCTGACGCAGTAAAAGGTAAAACTGAAATCGAAGCCCTGGTTGCCTATTTGCAACAACTGGGCACCCTGCTTAAGAACAAGTAAGAATATTATGGATATCAACACAGTACGTGGTCTATCTACCATTCTGGTTATGATTGTCTTTATCGGAATATGCCTTTGGGCATTTAACGGTAAAAAGAAAAAAGACTTTGATGATGCAGCAAATCTTCCTTTTCAGGATGATGATATAGACGAACGTACATTGAGCAAGACAGAGAGAAAAAATCATGACTAGTTTTTGGAGCTACTGGGTTTCAATTATCACCCTCGGCAGCATTTTTGGCTGCATGTGGTTACTCTACGCAACGCGTAAGAGTCAAACCTCAGATGTTGAAACAGAAGAAAAAATGAACCACTCCTTCGATGGTATCGAAGAGTATGATAACCCTATGCCAAAGTGGTGGTTGCACATGTTTGTTGCCACTGCTGTATTTGGTTTAGCCTATTTGTTCTTGTATCCCGGCCTAGGAAATTACAAAGGCTACTTGGAATGGTCTTCAATCGGTCAATGGGAACAGGAAGTACTAATAGCAGATGAAAAATATACGCCTATTTTCACCGCTTATGCAGCCCAGCCAGTTGAAGAGCTAGCTAAAGATGCCGAAGCCATGAAAGTTGGCCAACGCTTGTTTGCGAATAACTGCTCTGTTTGCCATGGCTCAACAGCGCGTGGCGCATTAGGTTTCCCAAATCTGACAGATAGCGATTGGTTATATGGTGGCGATGCTGAAACCATTAAAACCACTATCATGCACGGCCGTGCGGGCCAGATGCCTGCTAAAGGTTTGAACCCTGCCATGAATAAAGCTGATATTAGCAACCTGACTCATTACCTACTATCTTTCAGTGGACGTAGTGATGATAAAACGGCCGTAGAGCAAGGCAGCCTTATGTTCCAAACTGCTTGTGCAGCTTGTCATGGCGCTGATGCGAAAGGAAATCAATCAGTGGGTGCACCAAATCTCACTGATAATGTATGGCTATACGGAAGCACGGCTTCTAAAATCACACAAACGATCGAGTTTGGCCGTGCTGGCGTTATGCCTGCACAAAAAGCAGCGCTCGGAGATGACAAGGTTCATCTTTTAGCCGCTTATATTTACAGCCTGTCTAACAAGTAGTTCTGTTAGACAGCTCATATTATTAAAATTCCTGGGTGCTCGGCTGAGCACCCATTTGTTTTAAATGCTTTACACGTAAACACTTTGCGCGATAAGCATATAGAGTATTTAAAACAAAAGCCTACAGAAAAATCTTGAATTTTCGAATGCGAAGTAACTATGCCTAAAAAAATTCCAGTAATAAACATTGAACCCGGCACTCAAAAACTTGAAGTGTACGGCCAAGATTCAAAACAAACCGGCGTTGTAAAAACGGTCGAACTGTATGAGTCACGTAAAAAGATTTATACGAAAAAGATCACCGGTTTTTTTCAGCAAATACGAAAAGTCTCACTTTGGATGCTAATGGCATCTTATTTCTCTATCTGCTGGTTTTCGATCAATGGACAACAGCTGGTTCATTTTGACCTACCTGCCCGAAAGTTTCATATCTATGGTATGACATTCTGGCCACAAGAGTTTGTACTCTTATCTCTCCTGCTAATTATTTGTGCCTTCGGCTTATTTTTCATCACTACTTTATTTGGCCGAATTTGGTGTGGCTACACCTGCCCACAGACCGCATGGACCTTTGTCTACATGTGGATAGAAGAAAAAATCGAAGGCAGCCGAAATCAGCGAATAAAGCTTGATCAGGCAGAATTTAGCGCCAATAAAGTATTCAAGAAAACCATTAAGCATGCATTATGGTTATTAGTCGCATTCGGTACAGGCCTCACCTTTGTGGGTTACTTCTACCCTATCAGAGAGCTTGTACCTGACTTGCTAACGTTCAGTGTCAGCAGCAGCTGGTCACTCTTTTGGATTGGTTTTTTCACCGTAGCTACCTACATTAATGCTGGCTGGCTTAGAGAACAAATTTGTCTTTACATGTGTCCATACGCCCGCTTTCAGTCAGTCATGTTTGATGCTGACACGCTTATCGTTTCCTATGACAAGGAACGAGGCGACCCACGAGGAAGCCGAAAGCGAAATGCTGATTATCAGGAAAAAGGCCTTGGCGACTGTATAGATTGCGGTATGTGCGTACAAGTCTGCCCTACCGGCATAGACATTCGTGATGGTTTACAATACGAATGTATCGGCTGTGCACTTTGCATAGATGCGTGTGACTCGATCATGGAGAAAATGGATTATGACCCGGGACTAATTAGCTATACCACTGAGGTGGCTTTAGAGGGTAAGAAAAGGCATCTTCTTCAACCAAAATCCATTGCCTATGCAGTCGTTTTGCTCATTATGATAGGCTCCTTTGCCTATTCGGTTTGGTCTAGAGTGCCGCTTGAATTAGACGTCATAAAAGATCGTGGTGCTTTATACCAACTTACTGGCATGGGAATGATTGAAAACTCCTATATTATTAAAGTGATGAATATGTCTGACCAGGACCATGACATTAATATTAGTGTAGCTGGGATAGATAATATTAAGATTACGACACCCACGCATATTTCTATTAAATCAGGCGAAGTTTATACCTTACCAACGAGTATTGAAGTAAACCCTGAAGAGATGAAGACCAGTAATTATACTATTGAGTTTACAGCTCAGGCTGTCACAGATGAAGACCTTGTGGCTACAAGTGAAAGCCGTTTCCTAGGTACAATTGAGTAAGCAATAGCACGCTGCTTTGAATTTAAATCGCAAAGATACTGAGAGAATAAATGAATACGATGACAAATAATCTTGAAGGTAAACCTTGGTTTAAGCAACCTTGGCTGTGGTTTGTGTTAAGCGTTCCCATTACCTCTGTCATTCTCAGCAGCATTATGGTGACCGTTGCAGTCGTTGGAAAAGACTCATTAGTCAGTGACAATTATTATAAAGATGGCATGGGAATCAATCAAACTATCCAACAAGATCAATTTGCTGATCAATTAAATTTACGCCCTATCATCAATATTGATAACAGTACGATTACCTTAGACCTTAAGACTGAGCACCTTAAAACCGAGAATCTTAGATCTGATCACCTCGATAATGAGCGCTTTTCCAACGCACTCAAACAACCCTTTCTAACATTGAAGCTACTCCATCCTACGGTTAGCGATAAAGACATCATATTGAAATTACTCCCGACCCCTAGCGGCTTGTATATTGCTGAGCTACCAATAACGCTAGAAGGCCGAAGATATCTAGATCTTTATGCATATGACAAAAGCTGGCGCATCCGGGAAGAAGTTATTTTCCCTATCAAACAATTCGAATTAAACCTTAATAATTAGCCTCAGGTTGTTTACTCAACATCTGTAACTTACTGCCAATACGCTTAATTTACTCAAGATGATTATACTTAACAAGTGATGAATAAAGAGTGCTATCACTGCCAAGATTCGATTCCTGCGGGCTTTCATGCCGAGTTAGAGATAGCAGGTGAAACGAAGGAGTTTTGCTGCTATGGCTGCCTAGCAATAGCAGAAACAATCGTCAGTGGCGGCCTTGAAAACTTTTATCGTCATCGTACACAAGCCTCAGAAAAACCGGATGAGTTTGGTCAAACTCAAAAAGATGAATTGAGTCTTTATGACGACCCCGAATTGCAAGCTGACT